>MTKZ01039367.1_pt2 | contig 19739 bp, 25 predicted proteins | sample 1042781 | NCBI WGS metagenome assembly MTKZ01 (sample SAMN06212207, study PRJNA360539) | anaerobic digester metagenome | biome: Wastewater treatment plant; material: sludge; isolation source: anaerobic digester fed with sludge from wastewater treatment plant | place: Denmark: WWTP Viborg ... | reverse complement strand
GGAAAGATCTTCTGCGGCCGCGGATATCACGTATAAACGAGGAGTTTTTTATCCGGATTGGCCCAACTGTAACGAACTTCGCCGACGAAGATGGTATGGTCGCCGCTGCGGACCTGGGTCACGACCTCGCATTCAAAGACCGCCACGGCGTCCTTTGGTACCGGCAGTTTGTGCAGTTTGCCCCAAACGAATTGCACCTTGCCGTGTTCGAATTTGTCGATCTCGCGTCCACTGCTCGAGCCTGCCATCGCGCAGAGCGGCTTCATTTCCACGGAGGGCAGGACGAGATTGAAATAGCGGCTTTCCTGCAGGCATTCGTGAGTGTAGCGCGTGTGCCCGATCGAAATGGCGAACATCGGCGGCTGGATCGAGGTGCGCATAAACCATTCCAGCGTGATCAAGTTGTAGCCGCCCTTGGGCTTTTCCGTCACGGCCAGCGCCACTTTGGCCGGCAGGTGCACCAGCCCGTAGGCTTCGGTCAGATCTGTTTTCTTTATCATGGCTGTTCCCATTGAGTACTGTATTGGATATAATAAGCTGTTTCGCGCCTGTGTAAAAATGCATATTTTCGCCTTTTCCGAGCTAACCGCCCTTTCTCCCCTCTGGTGAGCTTCTCGGGAGTATCCCCACGACTTCTCCCCAGATGAAGGGGAAGTCGGAGTGAAGTAAGCCAGAAGCTGGCAAGGGACAAGAAAGGGCCTTGTCACGAACGAAATCCGGCAGAAAACGTCTGCAAACAAGCCTACCTTCGACAAGATCGCTTGACAGAATGCGGCGGCCCCTTATTATGTCTTTCAGAATGAGATTTTACGACAAGGAGGCCAGCGTATGAAAGCGATTTTGATCGCCATCCTGGCTCTGATAATCACACTGCCGCTGATGGCCGGATTTGACCTGCCCAAGCCGGATTTTAACCCCTATAACACGGGCGGATATTCCCTGTTAAATCCGGACCGGCTGAGCATGAGCCACTCGCTGGGCTTTTACGCCGGCGCGTCAAGTTCCGGCCAGGGATTTTACCTTTCCCGCTATACCAACCAGTTGAAATACACCTTTAATCCGAAATTGGATCTTGAATTGGATCTGAATTTTGTCAATTACGGTAGCGCTGGCTCCTCTTTCAAACTCAACGACGACAACCGTAGCCAGATCCTGCCAGAATTTAAACTCAACTACCGGCCCTCGGACAACGTGCAGTTGCAGATCGAATTCCGCCAGGCCAATCCCTGGCTGGACAGCGGCACGCCTTGGTACGAAAGGTGGTAAGCTTTTTTGACAATTATAATCGCTGTTCTCGTAACTGTCCTCGGCGCTGCCCTGGGCAGTTTTTTTAATGTCCTGATCGACCGCGTCCCGCGCCAGGCCTCGATCGTCAAGCCCCCCTCGCATTGCACTTCATGCGGCAAAAGTTTGCCCGCCTGGCAAAACATCCCCATTCTCAGCTATATCATGCTGAAGGGAAAATGCAAGTTTTGCGGCGCAAAGATCCATTGGCACCACCTGGCCGTGGAGATCCTGACCCCGGTCCTGTTTCTCGCGCTGCTCGTCATCTACGGCTACGACAACCTGTCGTTCTACAAATTCGCCGTGATGTTTGGCTTTCTGATCCCGATCTTCTTCATCGACGCCTTCCACAAGATCATCCCCCTGGTCCTCTCCGTCCCCATGGCTATTGCCGGATTGCTGTTCGGCCTCGTCCAGAGCGGCTTCCGACTCCACGATTTCCTGCTGGTGTATTTAGTTCCGACAATTGCCATCTTCGGCCTGCTCTATCTGCTGGCGCTGGCCTGGGAAAAGATCTTCAAAAAAGAAGGATTGGGCGGCGGAGACGTGGTCCTGATCCCCGCCGTGGCGGCGTATTTCGGGATCCTGCACATTCCCTGGGTGGTTATTTTGGCCTGCCTGCTGGGAATTATCTATTTTCTGATTTTCATCCGTAAACCCGGACAGGTCTTCGCGTTTGGGAATTTCGTGGCCGCGGCCGCTGTCATCTGGGCTCTGGCGGGCGAAAGCGTTATCAACCTGATAAGCTTCTATCCGCGCTGAGCCTCATTTTCCGGATGATGTCCCAATATCATTCCAGCGCAGGTTGGAGTGACATGGTCCTGTAGACTGGGCATTAAATGATGCCAGACCGGGTTGGGGCATGTAGTCTTAAAGACCTGGATTCCAGCCTGCGCTGGAATGACATACGCCCAAGCCTCCGCTGAATAGCCAACTCTGAATCTGCTTTGTTCTTTACTCGAAGATAGCCCGCACCAGGATATCCGGCTCCAGGCGGAACGCGCTGCCCTTGCCTTCAAAAAACCCGTGGTCACGGATCATATGGATATTCAAAGGCGTCCAAATGACGCTGATCCCGTTTGTGCTGTTGGTAACGCTCGTGATCGCTTTGCGGTAGAGTCCTACGTGGCCGTATGGGCAGGGGAGTTTTCCCCGGAAAACATCGGTCTGGACTTCATACTTTCCGTCGACCAGCTCGTCCCCCAGAAATGTCTCCCAACTGATCTTGAAAAAGTATTCCATCCGCGCGGCGACATCTTCCTGGCTGTAGTGTAAGCGCGCCAGAACCTTGGCATCATCGTCGATTATCTCGTTCAGGGGCCGGGTGTCAGATCCCAGAAAACCGTTCAGGGTGAGGGCTCCAGGCTGCATGCGTTGCATTGCTTTCAATTCAAATGCTGTTATTTTCATAGATCATCCAAAACTGTCGAAATAGATTTTGTCCTTGGGGACGCCCAGAGCTGTCAGGCCTTTGATCACGGCGTCGATCATGCCCGGACTGCCGCAAAGGTAGGCCTCCGAGTTGGCGGGGTCGCGCAGCCGCTCCTGGAAATAGGGCATCACGTAGCCGGTCCGCCCTGTCCAGTTGTCTTCCGGTGCCGCATGGGACAGCACTGGAATGTAGCTGAAATCGGAAAAGACTTTTTCAAATGAGAACATTTCTTCGGTCAGATAGAGATCCCGCAAGCCCCGGGCGCCAAAGAAATAGCTCATGCGGCGCGTGGTGCCCACCACCTGCAGATGCTCGAGCATCGATTTGATCGGCGCTTTGCCGGATCCCCCGGCCACAAAGAAAATATCGGCTTGCGTGTCCCGCAGGTAAAAATCCCCGTATGGGCCGGTGAAACTGACTTTGTCGCCGACCTTGAGATAGTTGTGGACCCAGGTGGTGCAAATGCCTTCGGGAACAAGACGGATGATGAGCTGCAGGCTGTCGCGGTCCTCCGGCTTCGAGGAGATCGAATAAGCCCGGCTGACCCGCTGTTTCATTTTCGCGTAAGGCTCCGTGAGCAATTGCACGTATTGGCCGGCCTTGAAATCGACCGTCTCGCCGGAAATGAGTTTAAAAGTGATGCCCTTTATGTCGTAGGTGTAGTCAACGATCTCGGCCACGGTCGCGTCGAACTTGCGGATGTTGAAAATGCTGTCGGGGATTTGGATCGCGAGGTCGCTTTTAACCTTTACCTGACAGGACAGGCGGATGCCGTCGGCAAGTTCGGCCTGGCTGAGGAACGGTTTTTCCGTGGGTAAAAGCGGTCCGCCGCCTTGCGTTACTTTGCATTTGCAGGCTCCGCAGCTGCCTCTTCCGCCGCAAGCCGAGGGCAGAAATATCTGTTTCTCGCCCAATGAGGCCAACAGGTTGTTGCCGCCCTTGACTTCGATCTCGCGCTTGCCGTTGATGCCGATTTTGCATTGGCCGTAGTTGTTGAAGATCCGTTCGGCCAGGACCAAAATAACCGCCAGCAGTCCGCTCAGCGCTGTGAGGACCGCAATGTCTTTGAAGATTGTTGCCAGCATCGCTATTCTTCCCTATTGGATCGGCGCGATGCCGGAAAAACCGATAAACGCCAGCGCCATGATACCGGTGATGATCAAACTGATCCCCGCTCCGCGCAGTCCGGCGGGAATGAGTTTTTCCTTCAGTTTGGCACGGATCCCGGCCAGCATCAGGATGGCCAGCAGCCAGCCCAAGCCGCTGCCGGCGCCAAAGGCGATGGATTGCAGGAAATTGTAATTGCGGATCACCATGAACAGGCTGACGCCGAAGATCGCGCAATTTACCGTGATCAAAGGCAAAAAGATCCCCAAAGTGTAATACAGCGCCGGGGCATAGCGCTCGACGATCAGTTCCAGCAATTGCACAAAGGCCGCGATCACGATGATGAAGACGATGTATTCCAGATAGACGATGTTAAAAGGCACCAAAAGGTATTGGTAGGCAAGCCAGTTCAGCGCCGTGGTGAAAACGAGCACGAAAGTGACCGCCACTCCCAGTCCGAGCGAGGATCCCACTTCTTTGGACACGGAAAGGTAGGAGCACATGCCCAAAAAATTGGTGAGCAAGATGTTGCTGGTAAAAATCGCCGCCCAGAAGAGCAGAAAAGCCGATATACCCATCTTTTACCCCACCTTGTAGTATTTGTTGTTGATGATCCAGATAAGCATGGCCAGCAGGAAAAAAGCGCTGGGAGCCATAACCATGATGCTCCAGTTCGTCCACCAGGAGCCCAGAACCTTCACTCCGAACAGCGAGCCGAAGCCAAAAAGTTCGCGGATGAAAGAAATGACCAGCAAAACGAGCGTGTAGCCGGCTCCGGCACCGATCCCGTCGATCAACGAATCCAGCGGCGGATACTTGGACGCGAAAGCCTCCGCGCGACCCATCAGGATACAGTTGGTGATGATCAGTCCGACGTAGGGTCCGAGTTGCTTGCTGATGTCGGGAAGCTTGGCCTTCAGGATGATGTCCACGATGATCACGTAGGCCGCTATGATCAGGGTTTGAGCGATCATGCGCACACTGCGGGGCGTGTAATTGCGAATGAGGGAAATTGTAAAACTGGAAAGCGCCAGGGCGAAGGTTAGGCCGAGGCCCATGATCAGGCTGTTCAGCATCAAATTGGTCACCGCCAGCGTGGAACAGATGCCCAGGATCTGTTTCCAGACGGAGTTTTCGCGGAAGGCGCCGTTGAGAAAGATGTCTTTTTTCGTCATAGCTTTTTCTCCCATGGTGCTTTTGCGATCATAGCCAATTCCGATTGCAGCATGTGAATGACGGCGTTGCTGGTGATCGAAGCTCCGGTGACCTGGCGGACTTGGGTGGGATCAGTAGGCGCCTGACCTTCCGGGATAAGGATGAATTTCACCGGGACGCCATTGACCATTATGGCTTTGCGTTTGAACTGGCTTGTGAACCAATCCTCACCGATCCGGGCTCCCAAGCCAGGCGTTTCCACCTGGTCATATACATTGATGCCGAGAACGGTCGTTTTGGCAGAATCGGTGGCCACCAGAGCGCGCATCGTGCCCCATAGGCCTTTGCCAGTTATGTCGAAAACATAGGCCAGCAAGCGTCCTTTGAACCTGACCTCAAAGGCCTTGCGGGGAAAGCTGCCATCCGGCAGGATTTTGACGTAGTCGCGAAAAGATTTGGGATATTCAGACTGGATCTGTTCCGCGGTTTTACCGGTAAGGCTGGCCAAACTGTCCGCGCAGAGGCTTAATACCGTGCGTTCGTAGGCTTCCTGTTTCTGCTTCTCGATGCCGGGTTCGTTCAGGCGGTAAACAAAGGCCAGCACGCCAACGAAGACCAGGCTCAGCACTACGATGAAGATCACAGGAAAGGCCGGTTTTTCCAGAAGGGCGCTCTCAGGCATTTTTCTTCTCCCTGGCCGGCAGTGACTTCAGGCCGTACTCGACGATCGGCATAAAGGCGTTGCCCAAGAGCAGCGCGAACATAAAGCCTTCAGCGAAAAGTGAAAAACGCCGTATGAAGACGGTTAAGAATCCAACCAGCAGGCCGTAGATCCAGAGGGCAGGATTGCCTTTGGGCATGGAGACCGGATCCGTGACCATGAACACGATCCCGAATAGCGCCCCGCCCGTGCAGAGCAGGAAAAGAGGATTATGCCCGGGAAAGAAAATCAGATTGAACAAACCGACACTTAGAAGCGTGGCCAGCATGGGGATCCATTTGGCAGTCTTGGTGGCCAGCAGAAAGATCCCGGCCAGGATGATCAATAGTGCCGAAGTCTCTCCCAAAGAGCCGGCTTCGAAGCCCAGAAAAGTGTCTTTAAGCGAATAGGCGACCGGGCTGGCCGATTTCAACTGGCCAAGGATAGTCGCACCGGTCCGCATGACTTCTGAGACCCCCCAATGCGCGAAACCTCCGGGAAAATCCTGCGGCAGCCAGGGTTTGAGCCAGGCCACGGTCATCTGCTGGGGAAAGGACACGTAGATGAAGGTCCGGCCCAGGATCGCCGGATTGAAGATGTTGGTGCCGAATCCACCGAACACCATTTTGCCGAACGCGATGGCCACCACAGCGCCCAAAGCCGGCATCCACAGCGGGATCGACGGCGGCAGCGTTAACGCCAGCAGCGTCCCGGTCACGAACACAGCCATGGACACCTTGCCGCCTTTTTTCTTACGTATGAAAAGGTACTCNNAGTGGAGCCAGGGCATATAAAACCCGGTTCATCAGCGCCTGTTTCAAAAAAAGTTCACGCATCGATATTCTCGCTCCCTGACCATGTGTTTGCATCGGTCAGATCTGTCCAGTCTTGTTCGGAATCACGGAATGGCAAGGCACCCGATCCGCCAGATTCATACTTCTCCCAAGCCTTTAAAAAAGATAGAAGTTCCTTCTCTCTCGAAAAGGAATAACTGATCTCCAAAGAGTCCGAGCCTGCAATCCTGGAATGCGAAGCCAGACCGTCCATCGATTCCAGGAGGAAACCAAACAGGCAATGCTGGCCCGGATCCTGGTTCAGCCTGATCTTGCGGAAATCAGTGCCGATCAAGTTCTTTTCTAGTTCAATGAACATTGTCGCAGCTTTACGTGGAAGTGGAATCCGCCGGTTCGGGTTTGGCTGGTTCGGGTCCGCGGCTGAGGAACAGCCTTACTTTGGAGCCTTTCTCGACTTTCGTCCCCACGCCCGGGTTGCAGCGGATCACCGTATTGATACTATATCTGTCTGAATAGAGTGAATCGGCCACCGTGGCTTTGAGATCCAAACCGTGCAGGGAGAAAAAGGCTTCATGGTAGTTCAGCCCAACCACATTGGGGACGGCGATTTCTTTGGAACCGCGGCTGACTCGAACGTAGACCCGGCTTTCCGGTTTGATCTTTTCGCCCTGTTTGGGATCCTGCTCGAGGATGGTGTCCATCTTATCCTTTTCCGACCATACCGAATCCCGCACCACGACGTGCAAACCCAGTTCCACCAACTGGCGCCGGGCAAAGGACAGGTTTTTACCAACCAGGTCCGGAACATCGATGTTTTTGGGCCGCCCGAAAAACAGCGGAAACAAAATCTGGCTGGTCACGAAAGCGCTCAGGAACACGATCCCGAAGCCAATGCCCACGATCAGCCACACTTTTTGCCAGTTGATATTCTTCATCGTCGTTATCTCGATTTTTTAAGTTTGGCGGCAAACGCGCCGTCCATAAAGTGCCGGAAGGGCAGGGTCTTGAAAAAGCCTTCGCTCACGCAATCCGCAGGAAGCAGCGTGCCGGCATCCACCAGACTGAAACGGGGATTGCGGGCCAGAAAACGTTTGACCTGGTCTTCGTTCTCCGCGGGATTGAGCGTGCAAGTGGAATAGACCATGAATCCTTCCGGACGCACGAAATTGGCCGCGTAATCCAAAGCCTTTTCCTGCAGTTTTACGAGTTCTTCAATATTTTGGTGGGCCTGCCAGCGCAGGTCAGCCTTGCGCCCGAAAACTCCCCAACCCGAACACGGCGCATCAACCAGCACCCGGTCGTAAGCAGGCGCCACAGGGCCGTATTTAAAAGCGTCGGAGACGATCAGCTTGATGTTGGTAAGTTGCAAGCGGTCCGCGGCTTGCTTTAAAAGTTTCATCTTGTTGGGTATTTTGTCCACAGCTACCACTTCGCCGGTATTGGCCATCTTTTCGGCGATATAGCTGCATTTGCCGCCCGGTGCGGCGAAGAGATCGAGGATATTCTCGTCTTCACGGGGGTCGAGCAGATCCACCACCAGCGCGGAAGAGGTGTCCTGCACCGAGAAATAGCCTTCGGAAAAGGCCACGTCCTCCAGGACCTCGTCCGCGGCATCGGTCAGCAGCATGTTCTTTTCCAGTGTCGACGGCGTGACCGCGATGTCGCGCTTGGCAAAATACTGGATCAGTTTTTCCCGGTTGGTGGCGATCGCGTTGACGCGCAGGTGCAGACGGGGATTTTCGTTGTAATAAATGGCCAGGTATTCGGTGTTTTCCTCGCCCCACAGATCCAGCCAGCGCTTGACCAGATCCTCAGGATAGGAGTGCTCGCAAGCGATTCGTTGGACGGGATCCTCAGGATATTTGACATCAGGATTTCTCTGCCAGGCGCGCAGCAAGGCATTAACGAAATCCGCCACGGTCTCGCCCAGAGTGGTTTTGGCCAGCTCGACCGTTTCGTTCACGGCCGCATGTTCGGGCATGGAATCCAGGTACATCAACTGGTACAGGCCCAAATAGAGAAAGACCTTGATCTTGATATCCGTGGCGGCGAACTTCCTGAGATCAGCGTATTGGGAAAGGATGTAATCCAGTTTGCCCCGCAGTTTCACGACGCCTTTCACCATATTGTAGAAGAGGGCCACGCTTTCACGGTCGTGTTTGAGTTTTTTCGCCCGCTGGTGCAGCAGGGTGTCCGAAAACTCCATGTCCTTGAAGATCTTCAGGATGGTTTGGTAAGCTTCCTGTCTGAGCATCTATTTGCTTCGCTGGTAAAGGCGGCGGATGATTTCCTTGAGGAGTTGTTCGGAGTTCATTTTGGTCGCTTCCTCGGGCATCAGGCTCAATTCCCGGCGCACGTCCTTGGCATTGAAACCAAGGGCCTGCAAGGCGTTTTCCACTTCGGAAAGGGTGCTTTCCTCGACCGGTTGAAATCCCGGCTCAAAATAATCCAGCAGGTGGCGAAGTTTGCCCTTGAGCTCGATGATCAGTCGTTGCGCGCTTTTCAGCCCGATGCCGGGAACCTTGGTCAAGAGCGCAGTTTCTTCGCGTTCAACGGCTTTCACGAAATTAGGGATGGGCAGAGTGGAAATAATGGATAGCGCGCTTTTGGGGCCGACTCCGGAGATCTTGTTCAATTGCTGGTAGAGTTCGCATTCGGCGGCTGTCGCGAAACCGAACAGGCGGACGTCGTCCTGGGCCAGATGCAGATGGGTAAAGAGTTTGCAGTCTTTTCCGGTTTCCGGAAGGACCTCAAAGGTGCTGATGGGGATGTGGAGTTCGAAAGCCAGGCCCAGCGAGGTTTCAATCACCACCCGGACTGGACTTTTCTGGATGAGTCTGCCAAAAATATAGTTGATCATGGTGAAAATTTCATCCTGTGCCAATGGCAGAGCGCCATGCCCAGCGCGTCATAGGCGTCGTCGGTCGCCTGGGTGGATTTCAGGTTCAGCATCTTGCTTACCATAAAGCGCACCTGTTGCTTGGAAGCGTTGCCGTTGCCCACTACTGCCTTTTTGATTTCGCGGGGGCTGTATTCCTGCAATGGGATCTTGTGCCGGGCGATGGCCAGCAGGATCACTCCCCTGGCGTGGCCGAGTGTGAAAATGCTGCGGATGTGCTTCTGGAAAAACATACTTTCCACTACTGCCACTTCCGGTTTGTACTCTTCCATGACGCCGTCGATTGCAATATAGAGCATGTCCAGCCTTTTCAGCAGATCTTTTTCCCGGGCCATGTTGATCACGTCGCAGCCCGCGGCGACGATCCTTCTGCCCTGCACTTCCAAAAGTCCATAACCACAATAGCGGCTGCCGGGATCGATGCCGAGGATGACCACTATTCCTGGCTCAGAGATTCCATCACTTCGTCAGAAACTTCAAAATTGGCGTAAACCTTCTGCACGTCGTCCAGTTCTTCCAACATTTCGATGAGTTTGAAGAGCTTGGATGCGACGCTATCGGCGTTGATCGTTGTTTTGGGAACTCTGATGAGCTCGGCGTTTTCCACCGGAAATCCCATTTTTTCGACATTGCCCAGCACGGTGTGGAAATCCCCCGGCGCAGTGTAGATGTCGAAATAATCCTCATTGAGTTCGACGTCCTCGGCTCCGGCATCCAAAGCCTGCATCATGAAATCGTCTTCTTCGAGGCCGGTGGAGGGAACGTTGAAAAAGCCCTTTTGCTCAAAGTTCCAGGCCACGGCTCCGCCTTCTGCGAGGTTGCCGCCGTATTTGGAAAACGTGTGGCGCAGGTCGGCAACAGTGCGGTTTTTGTTATCCGTCATGACTTCAACCACGATGCCTATTCCGTTTTGACCGTAGCCTTCGTAAACGATCTCTTCGTAGGCAACGCCTTCGATTTCGCCAGTTCCGCGTTTTATCGCCCGTTCGATGTTTTCACGTGGCATATTGGCGGCTTTGGCGGTATTGACGGCGGTGCGCAGGCGGGGATTCATTTCCGGGTCACCACCCCCGTTTTTGGCGGCAAGGATGATCTCTTTGACCAGCCGGGTGAACATCTGGCCGCGTTTGGCGTCGGCCGCGCCTTTTTTGTGTTTGATTGAACTCCACTTATTGTGTCCGGACATTGAAACCTCTTTATCTATCGTTAATCAATCTCTGTTCTTTGTTTCCATTCGGAACGACTGCCATTAATATGTCAAGCAGTAAAAAGGGGAAAGCTGCGTGAGCGGCCTTCCCCGGAATTATGAGTCTGCTTGCGCAGATTTATTAGGCTTCCTGATCTTGCCACGCAGCAATCACTTTTGCCGCGATCTCGTCGGGAACCTTTTCGTAGTGCGAGAATTTTTGGACGAAGCGCCCGCGGCCCTGGGTGAGCGATTTAAGCGCTGGGAAGTAGAAATACATCTCGGCAACGGGCATCTGGGCGTTCAGATACTGCTTTTTGCCACGCTGTTCCATGCCCATGATGCGGCCGCGGCGGGTGTTGATGTCACCCATCACGTCGCCCATGTATTCGCTGGGTACGATGATCGTGATCTCGTGGATCGGTTCCAGCAGGATCGGTTTGCATTTTTTGAAACCTTCCTTTAGGGCCATTGACGAGGCGATCTTGAAAGCCATTTCGGAGCTGTCCACATCGTGGTAACTGCCGTAATAGACTTCCACGCTGACGTCAACCACCTGATATCCGGCGATGATGCCTTTTTCCAGCGTTTCCAGCAGACCTTTTTCGATGGCGGGGATGAAGTTGGAGGGAATCACGCCGCCCACGATGGCATTGATGAACTGGAAGCCTTCGCCGCGTTCTGTCGGCTTGATCCGGAAATAGACTTCGCCGTACTGGCCGCGTCCGCCGGACTGTTTTTTATGGCGGTACTGGGATTCCGCGCTGCCCATAATCGTTTCTTTATAGGGGATGCGCGGTTCCTTCATCATGGCTTCGACTTTATATCTGTTTTTGAGCTTTTTGAGGACCAACTGCAATTGCTGCTCACCCATGCCGGAGATCACGTTTTCGTGGGTTTCCAGATTCAGGTCGTAGCGGATGGTCGGATCTTCCGCGATGACGCGTTGCAGGGCGCTGCCGATCTTATCCTCGTCGGATTGGTTGGCGGCGCGGATCATCTGCCAGTAAATGGCGGTGGGCAGCTCCGGCATTGGCAGGGAGAGATCGGAACCGATGGCAGCAATGGTGTTCAGGGCTTTGGTGTTTTTTAGTTTGACCAGAGCTCCGATCTCGCCGGCTCTGATCTCGGAAGTATCGGTGCGGTTTTTGCCCAGCATGTAATACATGTTGCCGGTTTTGTCCTTGGCGTCTTTTTCCGGGATGTAGAATTCCATGCCGGTCTTCAGCGAGCCGGAAAACATGCGCACGTAGGCATAATCTCCCATATTGGGATCGGCGTAAAGTTTGAAAACGTAGCCCAGCAGTTCGCCGTCGGCTTTGGCGACGAATTCTTTCGGCTGGCCGTTATCGAGGATGTGCAGGGGATTGGAGTCTTCCGGGGAAGGCAGGTACTGCGTCACGGCGTCGAGGAAGGCCATGACGCCCACGGCTGTGTGCGCGGAGCAGACGAAAGCTGGGAAAATATCGCCGTTGGCCACAGCTTTTCTCAAGCCGGAGAGCAACTGCGCGTCCGAGAGTTCCATGTGTTCCAAAAAGTGGTTCAGAAGTTCTTCGTCTGTCTCGGCGACGGCTTCCATCAAGTGCAGGCGGGCATCTTCAACGGCCGATTTCAGGTCCGCGGGAATTTCGCCCTCGCCATCCGGCCGGATCGCTTTTTGGCGGATGATGTCCACCACGCCTTCGAAAGTGTTTTCCTTGCCGATGGGCAAGTGGATCGGCGTCGGATTGATCCCGGAATTTTCGTGGATCGCTTCCAGGGTCTTGTGAAAATCGGCGTGTTCGTTATCCATGCGGTTGACCAGGATGACCTTACCCACCTTTTTGTGATCCAACTGCTCGATAGCCAGTTCCAGACCTACTTCGTAGCCCCCGGCCGCGTTAGCCACCAAAACCACGTTTTCCACAGCCGGGATGGCGACGATGGCGTCACCCACGAAATCCGGATTTCCCGGTGCGTCCAGGATGTTGATCTTGTGGTCGTTATGGTTCACGTAGCCCAGGCTCAGGCTGAGCGACATGCCTTTGGCGGTTTCTTCGGGATCGAAATCCAGGACGGTGTTGCCTTCATCGATCTTGCCCAAACGGCTGGTGGTCTTGGTCAGGAAAAAAATCTGCTCGGCGAGTGTGGTTTTGCCGGCGCCGCTCGATCCCATAAACAGGAGATTGCGCAGCTTGTTCAGGTGGTATTCTTTCATTTCATCCTCGTTCTGATGTCAGAGCCAGTTTCTTGCTTCTGACGCTTTCCCGGCGCTTGGAAAGGCTGGGAATAAGCCAACTTTTTTTACTACCCTCTGTTGTCAATGGCTTTTTTCGCAGTTTATGGCCAAATTGAGGCGGGAGAGGCGCGGAAGAGAAAAGATCAGAAAGCAGAGAACAGGGAGTGTTTCCGGGCTGAAACCTCGCTTGCAAGCCGGCTGGGAGTATCTCCAGAGTATCTCCAGAGTATCTCCAGACATGCCTGAGCAGGGCAGGGTTATCTCTCTTATTGATAGTAAGTTAAAGCGATTTGGACAGATAGTTTGGCGAACCCGGGCAAAGCCCTGCAAAAATGTCCGCCGTTCTACATCTGCAAATTGCGGATCCCGGCTCAGGTGGAAAAGGGGATCTTGTCTTTCTGCTTGATTCTAGGCAGGCGTTCGATCAAAGCTTCGGCCTGCTTTTTGAGAGCTGCAGGAGTGCCATCGTTGTCCACGACGAGGTCGCACAGCGGGATCTTGCCCGTGTCGTCGATCTGGGCGTCCATGCGTGCCTCCATCTCCGCCGCTTTGGCCTTGCCGCCTTTCGTAAGGCGCTGCAGACGTTTCTGGCGGCTGGCGCGCACCAGGACAACGAAATCGAAGCAGTTTTGCAGGCCGGCCTCAAAGAGCAGGGGAACTTCAAAGAAAATGTATTTTTCTTCGCTTTCCTCGACGATTTTCTGCAACGCGACCAGAGTCCCGGGATGGATGACGCTATTGAGAAAATCCAGTTCCTGCTTGTTTTGGAAGACGATCCCGGCGATTTTGGCGCGATCCGCTTTACCGCCTTTGGCAACATCCGGTCCCCAGCGCCTGACCAGTTGTTTCAGCGTGGCGGGAAGCGCCAATTGCTCCTGTGCCACGTCGTCCGCGAAAACTACGGGAACGCCCGCCTCCCGTAAAAAGTGGCAAAACTTGCTCTTACCGCTGCCGATATTGCCCGTGATTCCGATCAGGATTGGATTTGTGGCCATTCATTACCGCCGTAAAAATAAAAAAAGTTATGTCGTGGCATCCGTGATGATCTGCAGCAGTTCTTCGTAAGCCACGTTTACTTGTATCTGTCCGTGCTGCGCCACGGAAATTTGGCTGTTTTGCTCGGAAACGATGATGGCGATGGCGTCGCTGACCTCGGTGATGCCGATCCCGGCGAGGTGGCGGGTGCCAAAACGCTTTACGTAATCCGGTTTTTTGGAAAGCGGCAGCACCACCTTCGCCGCCATGATCCTGTCCCCGCGGATGATGACCGCTCCGTCGTGCAGGGCGCTGCGCGGATTGAAGATCGTTAAAATCAGCCGCAAAGACATCGTGGCGTCCATAGCTTCGCCGCTTTGGATGTATTCGTTCAATTTGCGCCTGTTTTCCAAAACGATCAGCGCTCCCGTCTTGCGAAAGGACATCGAGGAAATGGCATCGATCAAAGGCATATAGATGGAATTGCTTTCCCGTTTGCGAATGCTCATACTCAGTTCGCGCGAGATGTTGATGCGCGCCAAAAGCGAGCGGATCTCCGGCTGGAAAAGGATCACGAGCACCAGAATCCAATAGCTGCGCACGGAACCAATGGCGCCGGTGACCATGCGCAGATCCAGTGCCACGGCCACCGTGTAAAGAATGAACAGGAGCAAAATCCCCAACAGGATCTGGTAACCGCCGCTGCGCCGGACGATGTTCAGCGACTCGTAGATCAAAAAAGCGATGAGAAAGATATCGACCAGGTCCTTGAGTTTGGGGATCAGTATTTCCATCAGGCCCCTTCAGCGTTTAGGGCTTGCAGCGTGGTAAAAAACTGATGATGCGCGCGGACGTCATGCACCCTGAGAATGTCTGCTTTTTGCATTGCCGCAACCAAGGCCGCGGCAAGCGTTCCGCCGATCCTGTCCTGAGCGGAGGAACCGTCCAGCGCTCCGATGAAACTTTTACGCGAAGCCCCGATCACCAAAGGCAGTCCGAAAACCTTGAATTTATCTAGGTTCGCCAGGAGCGTGAGGTTGTGTTTCAGGGTCTTGCCAAATCCGATGCCGGGATCGAGCAGCAAGCGTTCCTCCCCGATTCCGTTCAGCGCCGCAAACGCGATGCGCTCGGCAAAAAAAGCGCTGATCGCAGCGACCACATCCTCGTAAACAGGCGCTTCCTGCATCGTGGCCGGCTCCCCCTGCATATGCATCAAAATGACCTTTACATGGGGATTTTCCGCCAACAATTCTGTCAAACGCGGATCGTCCCGTAAGGCGGAGATGTCGTTAATGATCGTCGCCCCGCAGGCTATGGCTTCTTTGGCGACTTCATACTTGCGTGTGTCGATCGAAATCCCGGCTTGGGGAAATGCGGCCGCGATCCTCTTCAGAACAGGGATCACGCGTTTGATCTCAATATCCGCCGGAATAGGCTGCGAACCGGGACGGGTGGATTCACCACCGATGTCAATGAGCTTCGCGCCCTCTTGCAGCATGCGTTCCGCCTGGCTGAAAGCCATATCCGGCTCAAGGAAAGCGCCGCCGTCGGAAAAGGAATCCTCTGTAACGTTGAGAATACCCATCAAACGTGGGATGTGCGGGTCTGCGTAAAAGAATTGATAAGGCATCAGAGGAAATCGAGGGTGATCTGGCAAACCATATTGTTTTCCGGAGCTCCGTCGATCGTGAAAGTCCCGTCCGCAAGGGCTTTCTTGGCCGCTTCGAAGAACCTTCCCTCGGTCTGCTGCAAAGAAATCACCGAACCCGGGATCAACCGCGCGTAGCGGTCCAGGCTGAATTGCACGGTGGCGCTGCCGCTGTCGCCCAAATTGTGCTTGTAGCCAGCGGGAAGGCGAAAATGCACCCTTCCCCCGCCGCCGGCTACCGCGAACTGCACGGTTCCGGTGTTGCCGGGCGTGCCGTTCAGGATGCCGCTGATGGCGTTTTGGGCGTAGGGATTGTTGCCCACGCTATAAGTCTGGGTTTTGGGGTTTTGTCGCGGCAGAGCCGGTGTTTCCAAAAGCTCGCTGTAGCCTTGATGGACGTCGTTGGAGACATTTGTGGGCACCGGTACCGACATCCTGGCTTCGACCCGTGTGCCTTTTCCCGGCGCTTGCGTCCCTCCTGGCTCCCGGTTGACCTGTTCGACCGGAGGATTGGGCCTCTGGAATTCCTCCAAACGCTGGTCATCCCAGAATTTGAGTTCGTACCATTTCTGCTGCAGGACCGGCCTGACCATCAGGAAAGCCAGCAGGGCCAAAATCCCGCCGTGGAAAAGCAGGGAAATCAGCCAGGAAGACCGCGGATCCTTGAGCAAAGTCATTTTTCAGCACCTACCGGAATCGTCGCCACGAAGATCTTTTCGAAGCCCGCGCCGCGGATCGCGTCCATTACGGTGATCACGCTCTGCAGAGAGGCCTCTTTCGGCGCGGAGAGCCGGACAACTTGCTCCGGGCTCTTGAATTCACGCTTTAGGACCGGCGCCAGGCTGGCCAACGTGTAGGGTTTGTCCTTGAAAGTGATGTTGGCGTCGTCCACATAGACGATCTGCAGCACCTGCAGCGTTTGCCGGTTGCGGGATTGGGACCCTGGGAGTTTGAACGGCACACCGGTCTGGGAACTGAAATTGGAGGCGATCAGCAGAAAGAGCAACAATAAAAAGATCACGTCGGTCATGGAAATCAGGACCGTCGTGCTGATCTTTTTGCTGGAGATTCCCAGTTTCATGGCTTGGCAGGTTCCTTCGGGACGTGGTTTTTGAATCTGATCTCGTATGCCACCGCTTCGTTCTGCAGTTCTTTGGCGATGTTTTCCAGATTCTGCACGATGTCGTTGTAGAAGACGATGGCCACGATGCCGACGATCAGGCCGCCGACCGTTGTTAAAAGAGCTTCCCAGATGCCGCCGGCCAGCATGTTGATGTCCACGCTGTTCTGCCCCTGGCCCTGGATGTTCATGAAAACGTTGACCATGCCGAGCACGGTGCCCAAAAACCCGATCAAGGGTGCGATGGCGGAGAAAGTGGAGAGCCAGCCCATGCCTTTTTCCAGTTTATGGAGTTCCATGTTGGCCGTGGATTCCATGCTTTTGAGTGCGAGTTCCACATCGTCGCCCTGATGGTTGTAAAGCTTATCCAGCATGACCCCCAGCGGGGAGTCCTGTCCCTGGACCTTGAGGATAGCGCGGACGCTTTCCTGTTTTTCCTGCTGTTCAAGCATCAGGCGCAGCTTGGCGTTGGCCTTGCGGACCTGGGCGATGCGGCGATATTTTTCGACCACGATAGCCAGCACCGCGATCGATAGCAGGAACAGCACGTACATGAGAAAGCCGCCCCGCAGCGAAAGTTGTAATACGGACATAATCCTCACATTCCTATGTTAGTAAGGCGGGAGCGTTGCGGCTCCCGCCTCTTGTATCATATACTGCGTTTTTCTCTGATTGCCTCAGCCATTCTTTTGCTGGAAATCCACCATAAACTGGCTCAGCGCATGGGCTGCAGGCAAAGGCAGCGCGTTGTAGGTGCTGGCGCGGCAACCCCCGACGTCACGGTGGCCCTTGAGGCCGATCATGCCATTTTTCTTGGCTTCGGAGATGAACTGGTTTTCCAGATCTTCGGAAGGCAGGCGGAACGTGATGTTCATCAGCGAACGGTCTTCCTTGTCCACGGTGCCTTTGTAAAAACCGTTGGAGGCGTCGATCGCGTCGTAGATGTATTTGGCTTTGGCGATGTTGTTTTGCTCGATCATCTTCAAGCCGCCGAAATCCTCGATCCATTTCAGCACCAGGCCGATCATGTAGATCGTGAAAGTGGGCGGAGTGTTGTACATCGAACCGTTGTTCACATGGGTGTTGTAATCCAGCATTGTGGGCAGGTTGGTGTTCATTTGCTCGAGCAGGCTCTTTTTCAGGATCACGACAGCGCAGCCGGCAGGTCCGACGTTTTTCTGCGCGCCGGCGTAGATCAGGTCGTATTTGCGCGCGTCGATCGGCTTGCTCATGAAGTTGGAAGACATATCAGCAATGAGCGGAACAGATTTCGGCACGTCCGGATCGATCTTCCACTCGGTCCCGAAGATAGTGTTGTTGGTGGTGATATGCAAGTAGGCGGGATGTTCCGAAAAGATCCAGGTTTTCGGGATGTAGGAGAAATTGCGGTCTTCGCTGGTGGCCGCGACATGGACCGGCTTGCCGGCCTTCTTGGCTTCGCTGATGGCTTTCTTCGACCACTGGCCGGTGTTGATGTAGTTGGCGATCTTGCCTTGGGTGGCGAAATTCATCGGCACCATCAGGAATTGCAGGCTGGCCCCGCCGTGCAGGAAAAGGACTTCGTAGTTTTCGTCGAGTCCGTAAATGCGTTTCACGGCGGCGTTCGTTTCGTCGATGATGGCTTGGTATTCCTTGCTGCGATGGCTCATTTCCATCACGGAAAGACCCATGTTTTTGTAGTTGAAGAGGTCTTGCTGGGCTTCTCTCAGCACTTCCTCCGGAAGAACAGCTGGCCCTGCGTTGAAGTTATGCACGCGTTCCATTTTTATCCTCCTGGAACAGATATTTTATCATAAGAACATGATTTTACGAACATGGCTTTTCAGGCAAGCCTTTTTTTCGCTGGGGAGAATTTTAGTTGACTGATTCGGCCTCTGTCGAGGTTTGGCCTGAGAGAATATCTTATGTTGCACACCTATCTGAAAGACCGGAAAATCGTCCTTGCCTCCGCCAGTCCGCGGCGCAAGGCGCTGTTTAAAATGCTTGGTCTGGCCCCGCTGGTAATTCCTTCGCGGATCCACGAACCCATTTCTGACGAAGCGCCCTACGTCCAGGCTATGCATCACGCCAAAACAAAGGCCCTGGCCATCGCCGGAAAAATGGATCCGGACACGGTTGTCATAGGTGCGGACACCATCGTCGTACTGGACGGCAGAATCTACGGAAAACCCGAAAGCGCCGGACAGGCCGCGGATTTCTTGCGCGACCTCTCAGGCCGCACCCACAAAGTTTACACGGGCGTTTGCGTTTGCTGGCAGGCCCAATGCGTTTGCCGTTACGAACGCAGCCAGGTGGAATTCGCCACGCTTGGCGACCAGGAGATCCAAACATACATCGCCACCAAAGAACCGCTGGACAAAGCCGGCGCCTATGGCATCCAGGGCTTCGGCTCGCAGTTCGTCAAACGGATCCAGGGTTGCTACTTCAACGTAATGGGATTCCCTATCCATCTGTTTTACAAGATGATAACCGATATGTTCAAATCTAACGCTTTAGATATACCAGATCAGGAGGCTGCCAATGAAACTCTTACATAACGCGCACTTCTATATTGACGGAGGCTTTAACAACATCTTCACCAGCCTGCTTATCGACGGTGACAGGATCGTCAACATCCCGTCCAATCCGCTACCCGGGTTTCCTGACCTGGAAAGGATCGACCTGAAGGGAGCCTATGTCTATCCCGGCTTTATCGACGCCCACACCCACAGTTTTTCCGGAGGCCTCTACCAGGACGGGGTTGACCTTTCCGCCTGCTCCAGCCTGGACGAGATTCTAAACCTGCTGTCCGAAGCGGCCAAACAAGGCGGGGAGATCATCTTCGCCTGGCGCTTCGACGAAGGCAAGATCCGCGAAAAACGCTTCCCGAACGTCAAAGAGCTGGACGCTGTATGTCCGGACAGCAAACTCCTCCTGCGTCGGATCGACGGCCATTCCTGCATTTTAAACTCCAAGGCCCGGCAAAGCGTGACGGGACTTAATTCCCCGGAAGAAGTCCTGACCGGCGCGGATAATGACCATGCTGTGAACTGGCTGCAGGACAGCTGCTCAGAAGAAACGATCCTCAAAGCCTACCACGCCGCTGCCCGCGCCGCTTTGCGGGGAGGTTTCACCCGTATCCACACTATGGTCGGCGATGCCGAACACAGCAACCAGCATTACAAACTGCTGCGCGACCATTTAAACGATTTTCCCGTCGCCTTTGAGCCTTATCCCCAAAG
>MTKZ01127044.1_pt1 | contig 19750 bp, 14 predicted proteins | sample 1042781 | NCBI WGS metagenome assembly MTKZ01 (sample SAMN06212207, study PRJNA360539) | anaerobic digester metagenome | biome: Wastewater treatment plant; material: sludge; isolation source: anaerobic digester fed with sludge from wastewater treatment plant | place: Denmark: WWTP Viborg ... | reverse complement strand
ACAAACGTCCCGCCCGCCACTCCGGCTCACGTTGCCGACGCCTCTGCCAGCAGTCCGCCCCAGCCCACACCGGTTCCAGCCTCGCCGGCCGTGGTCATTGATTTCTCCCCCTACGCCAGGATCGAGGCGCTGGGCGATGGCGAAGCCAAACAGAAGTTGCGCAAGTTTGAGGATGACTTGCAGGTCGCCAGGAAGGAGGAAGGCCAATCCAAGGCAAACCTTGAAGGCACCCGGCGGTTATTCGATAAGGGGTTCGTCACCAAGCTTGACCTGGAAAAGGACGAGATCGCCAGCGAGAACAGCCGGCTGAAGGTGCAGACGGCTGTAACTGCGCGTGACCTGTTCCTGAAATACGAGTTTCCCAAGACCGCGGAAGAGTCGCTGTCAAAGTACGCGGAGGCCGTGCGCGAACTGGCCCGTGCCCGCAAAGCCGCCATATCGAAGCTGGCGCAGGCTGAGGCCAAACTGAGGTCAGCACAAGGCCAGTACAACATTCAAAGCCGGCAGCGCAAGGAACTCTACGAGCAACAGGATAAGTGCACGATCACGGCCAAGCGGCCCGGCCTGGTGGTTTACGGCGGCGGCGGGGATGAAGACTACTACGGAGGAGGGGAACAAGTTCGCGAAGGGGCCAGCGTGCGCGAACGCCAGGCCATTATCACAATCCCGGACATGACCAAGATGTCGGTGCGCGTCAAGATCCATGAGAGCTATATCAAGAAGATCAAAAAGGGCCAGAAGGCGCGGGTCACTGTGGATGCCTTTCCCGACACAGTTCTGGACGGCGAGGTCACCCAGGTCGGCGTGCTGCCCGATTCCCGGAACCGCTGGATGAATCCGGACATGAAGGTCTATCTCACCACGATTACCATCAAAGGCACCAATGATTCGCTCAAACCGGGCATGAGCGCGAAAGTGGAGGTCTTTGTGAACTCCCTGTCCAATGTGGTCTATGTGCCGGTGCAGGCGGTGTCTTTGGCGGAGGGCAAACAGGTCTGCTACCTCGCCAACGGGGGCAAGCCCGAATGCCGCAGGGTCCAGGTCGGCGAGTTCAACGACGAGTTCATTGAAATCAAGGACGGCCTCAAGGAAGGAGAACGCGTGTTGCTGCGGGCGTTGGAGGCTCAAGCCCCCGCAAAAGCCGAGGAACCGCCGGTGCCGACGCCCGAGGGCAGGGGTAGCGCGCAACCGTCCGCAGCACCCAACTCCAAAGCTTGATGGCTGCCTCCATCGTCCAGTTGCGCGACATCCGCAAGACCTACCAGATGGGATTGGTCAAGGTCGAGGCCCTCCGCGGGGTTAACATTGACATTCAGGCCGCCGAGTACGTCAGCATCATGGGGCCGTCCGGTTGCGGCAAGTCCACCCTGCTCAACGTCCTGGGCTGCCTGGATCACCCCACTGCAGGCCGTTACTTCCTCGGAGACCAGGACGTCTCACAGCTGGACGATGACGCGCTCTCGAGTGTCCGCGGCACCCGGCTGGGCTTTATCTTCCAGTCGTACAACCTGATTCAGCAGCTTACGGTGCTGGAGAATATCGAGGTGCCACTGTATTACCAGGGCCGCCCCGAGGCGGAGAGCCGGGCTGTAGCGAGGGAAGCGGCAACACGCGTGGGTTTGGCCGACCGCCTTGAACACAGACCTTACCAACTGTCGGGCGGCCAGCAACAGCGGGTGGCCATTGCGCGCGCCCTTGTCAACAACCCGCTTGTGATTCTGGCCGATGAACCGACCGGCAATCTTGATTCCGCCTCGGGGACGGACATTCTGCGGTTATTCGACGACCTCAATTGCCAGGGCAAGACAGTTCTCCTGGTAACACATGATCCCGTTGTGGCACGCAATTCGTCGCGCACGATTCGGCTGCGGGATGGCTTGATCGAGAGCGACATGAGCAATGGCACATGAATAACCCTGCTTCCGCAGTCAGCTCTGCCGCCGCACAGCCTGGGGAATCCCGTTTCCTTAACAGCCTCACTCCTGCACGCCTCCGCCGCACCTTTCGGCTCGCCATTAAGAGCCTCTGGCTGCACCGGCTGCGTTCGCTGTTAACCGTCCTGGGCATCGTGTTTGGCGTTTGTTCGGTAATCGCCATGCTGGCGATTGGCGAGGGGGCCAGTTTCGAGGCGCAGGAGCAGATCAAGAATCTGGGGAGCCAGAACGTGATCCTGCGCAGCATCAAGCCGCCCGAAGAGCAGAAAGTGACGGAAAAGGCCAGCCAAAGCTACGTGCTGCAGTATGGCCTGACCTACACCGACGCCAAGAGCATTCGCTCCACCATCCCCGGCGTCAGCGTCTTAGTGCCAAGCCGCATCATGCGGGACTATGTCTGGAACATCAGCCGCCGGGTGGATTGCGACATTGTGGGCACCGTGCCGTGGTATCCTGAAATGCGCAACCACCATGTTGCCCGAGGACGTTTCTTCACCGATGCGGATATGGAAGCCAGCCGCAGCGTCTGCGTGCTCGGAGCTGGCGTGGCCCAAGCCCTCTTTCCCTTTGATTCCCCACTGGGCCGGGATGTGCGCGTCGGCGGTGATTACTACCGCATCATCGGCGTGATGGAGGCGCGAGGCAAAGGCCTGAGCACCAGCCAAACCGAGGCCGGCCCCAAAGCGACAGCGCACGAGATGTTCATCCCCCTGGAGACAGCCAAGGCGCGCTACGGCGAGGTGTTGATCAAGATGCGCAGCGGCAGCTTCGAGGCCGAGCGGGTGCAGTTGCATGAAATCACCGTCAAGGTGGCCAGTCGCGACCAAGTCCTACCGGTCGCGGAAGCCGTCAAGGCCGTGCTCAAGCACCACCACAAGAAGCAGGATTACGAGGTGGTGGTGCCTTTGGAGTTGCTCAAGCGCGCTGAGCGCACCAAGCAAATCTTCAACATCGTTCTGGGGTCAATCGCCGCCATCTCCCTGCTCGTCGGCGGCATTGGTATTATGAACATCATGCTTGCGACGGTCACAGAGCGCACCCGCGAAATCGGCATCCGCCGCGCCCTTGGCGCCAAGCGGCGCGACATCATCACGCAGTTCCTGGTGGAAGCCGTAATGCTCTCCGGCGCGGGCGGCCTCTTCGGCGTCGCCCTCGGGATCACCATCCCTTTGCTGGTGACCTGGTTCGCGGCGATGAAGACAATCATCACCTTCTGGTCGCCGCTGCTCGCCTTTTCCATTTCCGCCCTGGTCGGCGTTGTCTTCGGCCTTTACCCAGCTCTCCGGGCAGCCAATATGGACCCCGTGGAAGCGCTCCGCCATGAATAGCAGCCGCAGGCTGCCCAACCGCCACAACTGGCGGCCGCAGGCGCCGCTGCCCCGCTCGTTCAGGCCACAGAAAACCTCAACTCACGCTCATGCCGAGCAGGAACTCGATGTTGCTGCCGGTCTTCTTGAGTTTGTTCAACACCAGTTCCATCGCTTCGACCGGCGGGACCCCGGTCAGCGCCCGGCGCAGGATGACCACCCGGTTGTACTCGTCCGGGTGGTAGAGCAGTTCCTCTTTGCGCGTGCCGGAACGCTCGATGTTGATGGAGGGGAAAATACGCCGGTCCACCAGTGCCCGGTCCAGGCAGATTTCCATGTTACCCGTCCCTTTGAACTCCTCAAAAATCACCTCGTCCATCCGGGACCCCGTATCCACCAGCGCCGTCGCAATGATCGTCAGCGACCCGCCCTCTTCAATATTGCGCGCCGCGCCGAAAAACCGCTTGGGTTTGTGCAACGCGTTGGCATCCACGCCGCCGGATAGAATCTTCCCCGAGTGCGGCTGCACGGTATTGTAGGCCCGCGCCAGGCGCGTAATCGAATCAAGCAGGATAACAACGTCACGCTTGTGCTCGATCATGCGCCGCGCCTTCTCGATCACCATCTCCGCCACCTGCACGTGCCGCTCCGGCGGTTCGTCGAATGTCGAACTGATGACCTCCGCGCCCCGACAAGTTCGTTCCATGTCCGTCACCTCCTCGGGCCGCTCGTCAATCAGCAAGATGAACAAGTAGGTTTCGGGATTGTTCTTCAGGATGGCGTTGGCCACCTTTTGCATCAGCACCGTCTTGCCCGTGCGCGGCGGGGCGACGATCAGCCCGCGGCTTCCCTTGCCGATCGGACACACCAGGTCCAGCACCCGCGTGGAAAGCTCGTCCGGCGTGGTTTCCAGGATGAACCGCTTGTTTGGGAAAAGCGGCGTCAGGTTGTCGAAAAGGGTCTTGTCTTTCGCCTTGTCCGGCTCTTCCTGGTCCACGGCCTCAACCTTCAGCAGCGCGAAGAACTTCTCCTTTTCTTTGGGCGGACGGATTTGGCCTGCTACCAGGTTCCCGGTCTGCAGGTCGAAGCGTCGAATCTGCGACGGCGAGACATAGATGTCTTCCGGACAGGGCAGATAATTGAAGCTCTGCGAGCGTAGAAATCCGAAGCCCTCGGGCAGCACCTCCAACACTCCCTCCGAAAACAGCACTCCGGCCCGTTCGGCATTCTTCTGCAGGATGTGGAAAATGACCTCGTGCTTGCGCATCGTCCCAAAATTCTCTACGCCAAGGTCCCGCGCCATCTGATTCAGGTCCGGCATTGACATCGCCTGCAGCTTGGCAATGTTGATCGAAGCTGTTGCGCCCTGCCCCTTTGCTTCCGCAGGGGCAGGTTCTGTCGGGGGCGCTTCCACTTCGCCCGCCTCCACTGGAATCGTTGGCGGTGCCAAGGTTCCAGCGGGCGCTTCAATCGCTGCGGCTGCTGAGGCACTCGACTCCACGCCGTCGCCACTCACTGGCGCAGCGACATCTGTTTTGGCCGATTTGGTTTTGGCCTTCTTTTTCGGTCTTGGCATAGGTCAATACGGTTAGACTATAAAATGCAATTTCGGGTGAGACCGCTATGGGGCTGGTCTATCAGCCCAGCTCCTGACTGGGCAACTAACTAACGTCTCGTTTGATTCAAATTGGAATGGCTCCCAACCAGGAGCGTTGGGCCAGAGTATCAATCATCTTCCGACGCGGCAAGGAAAATCCTGCGTCAAATTCCCCAACACACTGGCGCGCCCTCCCCTGCATGTCAAGCTTCTGCTTCGTCTTTGCCACTTCGTCTCAGGGCGCCACGTGACGCCGCATCTACCGCGTTCTCTTGCTTCAGGCACGGCTCCAGCGCTCACTTTGAATAGGGCAGCGGAAACCGCGCGGTCAGTTCACGGACCCGCTGGCGCACCTTCTGTATGGTCTCCGCGTTCTTGAGGTCCAGCAACACCTCGCTGATCATGTCGGCAATTGCCGCCATCTCGACTTCCGCCATGCCACGCGTCGTAACCGCCGGAGTGCCCAAGCGGATGCCGCTCGCCTGGAAGGGCGACCGTGTCTCGAACGGAATCGTATTCTTGTTCACCGTGATACCCGCCAGGTCCAGAGCCCCCTGGCAATCCTTGCCCGTCACCCCACGCGCCCCCACATCCACCAGCATCAGGTGATTGTCCGTGCCCCCGCTCACCAACCGGAAGCCGTTCTGCTTCATCCCGGCGGCCAGTGTCGCCGCGTTCTTCACGATTTGCGTCTGATACGCCTTGAACGCAGGCTGCATCGCTTCCTGCAAGCACACCGCCTTGGCGGCAATCACGTGCATCAACGGCCCGCCCTGGATGCCGGGGAACGTCTGCGAATCAATCGCCTTCGCATCCTTCTCCCTGCACAATATCAGCCCTCCGCGCGGCCCGCGCAGCGTTTTGTGCGTTGTTGTCGTCACGAAATCTGCGTGCGGCACGGGGCTCGGATGAAGGCCGGCAGCCACCAGTCCGGCGATGTGCGCAATGTCCGCCAGCAGGTAGGCCCCGACTTCGCGCGCAATCTGCCCCAACCGCTCGAACTCGATCGTCCGCGGGTAGGCGCTGGCGCCGACCGTGATCATCTTTGGCTTGTGGTCCCGCGCCATCTGGGCCAGTTGGTCATAATCAATGCGCTCATCGTCTTTACGCACCCCGTAATGAATAACATCGAAGAACCTGCCCGAGAAGTTCACCTTGTTGCCGTGCGTCAGATGCCCCCCGTGCGACAGGTCCATGGTTAGCATCTTGTCCCCCGGCTTGAGGAACGCAAAATACACCGCCATGTTCGCCTGGCTTCCGGAGTGCGGCTGCACATTGGCGTGCTCAGCCCCAAACAACTTCCTGGCCCGATCAATCGCGAGTTGTTCGACCACGTCCACGTTTTCGCAACCGCCGTACCACCGCTTCTTCGGATAGCCCTCGGCGTACTTGTTGGTCAGCACCGATCCCTGCGCCTCCATCACGGCGGGGCTGGTGAAATTCTCGCTCGCAATCAACTCGATGTTCTCCTGCTGGCGCCGAACCTCCTGCTCGATCGCCGCCGCAACTTCCGGGTCAACTGTTCGTAGCCTGTAGTCGGTGGGTATAATCCGTCTTTCCATAACTGTTGTCCTTTGGGTGTGCCCCTCGGAATCCGCTCCGCGGGCGCCTCTTGCCCCGGGTTCAATGAAACCCAGCAACGACGTGATCCCCTGCTTGATTTGATCGCGGCAATTCACATACACCGCATACGATCCCCCAATTGGATCACTGATATCTTTCTCGCAAGTATCCGGCCGTTCGTCGAACTCGCGCAGCAGGAATGTCTTCTCCGCCGCCTGAGGATACAGTGCTGTCACCATATCAATGTGGCTGTGCGTCATGCAGAAGATGTAATCCGCTTGCCTGACAAGTTCCGCCGTCAGCGGCCGGCTGCGCAGGCCTGAAATATCTATGCCCATTTCCTTCAGGGCCTCGACCGCGTGCGGGGTTGGGGGCAGCCCGTCCATCGCCCCGAGACCGGCCGACAACGCCACGTAATCCTCCCGCCCCTCCACAACCTGCCTGAAGATGCCTTCCGCCATCGGGCTACGGCACACGTTGCCGGTGCAAACAAACAGAATCGTCTTCATTCAGCCATGCGTTGGGCGCCTCAACTTGGTTCGGACCACTTGACTCGTCAACCGCAAAATCAAGATCTTGGCGACCGGACCAGCGCCAACCCCCGCAGCAAATCCAGCGCACGCGCCAGCGCCGGGTCCTGAACAAGCGGTTCCTCCGGTTCGCGCTCTCTGAGCGCTGTCAGGCTCGCCTCGCTTATGCCCTCGCGCCGCTCGCGCACGAGTTCGGCCTCGTTCAGACGCGGACGCCTCGCCGCCTGGTTCGTCCCCAAGCCCTGACTGGCTCCCGACGAACCGCCACTGGCCAGCAGGTTTGTCTTCTCGGGCGCCTTGAAAGCATTTGCAAAATACATCCTCTCCTCCGCCGGGTTGACCTCCACCGCAATGTCCGGCGTGAGCCCCTCCTGTGGCATCGCCGAACCGTCGGCCAACTGGATCGCCGTCGTTGCGATCCGCAAACGCTCCCCGCTCTTCAGTGGAAACTCCCGCGTCACCATCGCCCTGCCCGCCGTTCGCCCACCCAGGACCAGGCCCGCCCCTGTCTCCCTCAACACCGCCGCCACCGCCTCCGCCGCGCCCACCGTCTGCCGATTCACAAGAACTGCGACGGGCACGCCAATCGCATCGCTCTTCGCCTTCGACCGCACAATTCCGCTGCCCCAATTCAACAGCCCCTGCTCCTTCTTAACGAACAAATCCGCCGTCGCCGCTGCCGCCGCGTAATCATCGCCCCCCGCATAACGCAAATCCAGCACGAGCCCCTTTAGGCTGTTAGTGGTTTCTGGCTGGCGCCACGCCTTGCTAATCGCATCCGGCAAGCCCTCTCGTACGCGCTCGACCCGCACGTAAAGAACATCCCCCTGGAATACACTCGATTTGCTCACCAGTGGTCCCTCCGAAGCAGCCTTGGCTGCCGCGCCGTTCGTCACGAGCGACACTCGAGGGCTGAGCTCCACCAACAACCCCCGCACGGCTGCCTTGTTCAGCCGTGGTTCGTCCATCCCTGCCATGTGCGAGCGGATTAGGTCATACACTTCTTTGAAATCCGGTCCGCCGGCATCCATTGCCTTGGATTCCGCAAGTAGCAGACCCGCCTGCCCGCCGCACAACACTAGCCAGGCCGCAAACAGAGAACCGGTCACATTTCGTATCATGTGCTGCCATAGTGCTCGCTTCTGAACCCAAAGTAAAGCCAACGCCGGTCTTCTTTACAGGGTGCGGGCACCTCAAGAGGCCGTTCGCTCAGCAGGCCTGCCCCGGTGGCACACAGCCACCAAGAGGCTCAGACATCCTAACCCGTTGGAAACGCCGTGAGTCTAATGCCCCGCTCACCATACCCCCTCCTTCGGCCGTAGTACCACCGTCGCTCCTCCGTTGCTTCTCCGTCCTTCCTCCGTTCTACCTCCCACCGCCAGCCCCGAGGTGGAACGGAGGAGCAACGGCGGTACTACGGAGGTAGCAGCTTGCCACTGGGGTGATGACCGTGGTGACGCGTGCGACGCGGGGATGGCCCACCGCCCAGCCGCCCATGTAACAAACGCGCCCAGGCTCGCGTGACTGACACCCTCAACCGTGCCCGGACACTACAGCTTCTCCGGGCTGCCCAACAACTGCGCTACGCGGGCCAGGAGCCGCCCCGCCGCGCCACCGTCCAGGACGCGATGATCGAAGCTCAAGGTAAGATTCGCTTCCATGGCCGGCACGAACTGGGCTTTCGCCGCATCCCAATTGGGCACCCGCCGGGCGGAACCCATTCCCAATACGAGAGTCTGTTCCGGCAGCGGAATCGGCGTCGCCCAGGTCAGGCCAAAGGTCCCGAAGTTGGTGACGGTAGCGATGGAGCCGCCAGTGGCATCCGCCGGCAGTTTGTGCTCATGCGCCAGCTTAATCAGTTCATCGTAGCGTTTCACCAAGTCTTTGAGCAGGCGTTTCTCCGCGTCGCGAACCACCGGAACCAGCACCCCCTCCTCGGCCTCGACGGCAAAACCGACATCAATGGCAGTGGGGTGAACGATCTTGTTCCCGACAAGCCGGCCGGCTGGAGTGCTGTTTTCGGCCAGCGCCAGCGCCAGCGCCCGCAAGGCGTAAAGGGCGGGACCTGGCCTGGGATCACACGTTTTGCGGTGATTCAGGAGCGGATCGAAACAGACCGGCAGAGCGACGGTTGCCAACGGCCGGGTCCAACTGCGCCGCATGGCATCGGCGACGGCTACGCGCATGGGGGAAGCCTGAGTCAGCTTGTGCCGCTCCAGATTGGCGATGAACCGCTCGAAGTCCTGAATGGTCACACGCCCGCCGGCGCCGCTGNNGCCGGGAAGGCCCGCCAAATCCGCCGCGTGGAGGCCCAGTTCCAGCATGCGCGCTTTCATGCGCGGGGACATGTAGCTCGCGCCCTCGGCATTAGCCGGCACGGGCAAACCGCGAACGGTCGGCTGCACGCCTTTGCGAGTGGCGTCAGTGTGACTCCCGCGTGAGGGGTCAAGGTCGGGGGCGTCTTCCTCGCCGGCGGCGGCGGGAGCCAGGTCCAGGCCCAGTCGCGAAGCGTCCTCCGGGCTGGTCTGCAGGTAGCCGAGCACGGCGCCAACTGGATAGCTCGTGCCCGGCTTCACCAGGAATCTCTCAACGCGCCCCGGGCAAGGAGAGGTGACGTTCATGGTGGCCTTGCTTGTTTCCACCTCAATGATGTCCTGATCCGTTTGCACATGGTCACCGACCGGGACCAGCACGTTGACGACCGTTGCTTCGGCGATGGACTCGCCGAGCTGTGGCATTATGATAGGGATGGAGGGCATGGAGTCAGCAGATGGCGTTCACAGTCGCAAGAGGCGGCGGGCGGCGGCGGCAATGCTGCGTGCCGTCGGGCGATGCGCCGCCCACAGACCCGGGTGGTAAGGTACCGGTGTATCCTTCGCATTGAGCCGTTGCGGCGGGGCATCGAGGAGGCCGAAACCTTCGCTGGCAACGCGAGCAATCACCTCGGCGGTGACGCCCCCCCAGGGCCACGATTCACCTGCACACAGCAGCCGGCCTGTGCGCGCAACTGAGGCCATGACGGTATCTGTGTCCAGGGGCTTCACAGAGCGGAGGTCAACGACTTCAATTTCCGCCCCTTCCGATGCCAGTTCATCCGCCACTGCGAGGGCCTCATGCACCATGGCGCTGTAGGCTACCAGCGTCACGTCGCGGCCCGCCCGGGCAATCCGCGCCTTGCCGGTTGGCATGGCCTCGACGGGCAGTTGCTCCGCTTTCAGGTGGTAGTAGAGGTACTTGTGCTCGCAGAAGATGACCGGGTCGTCAAGCGCGACGGCCTCCAGCAACATGCTGTAGGCATCCTCGACGGTGGCGGGAGTCATCACGATCAGGCCTGGATAATGCGCGTAAATCGCCTCCATGCTCTGGCTGTGAAATGGGCCGCTCCCGGAGGTGCCGCCGCAGGGCAGCCGCACTGTAATGGGGCAGGGTACTCGCGTCCGCCAGTACAGCGTGGCCGCTTGATTAACAATCTGGTTAAACGCGGGGGTTGAAAAATCCGCGAACTGCATTTCGATAATGGGACGCATCCCTTGAATGGCCGCGCCCACGGCCAGACCGAGCATGGCATCTTCACTTATCGGAGAGTCAATCACACGCCCCGGGAACCTCTGCGCCAGGTTTTTCGTGGCCTTGAAAGCACCGCCGAAGGCACCTACATCCTGCCCGTAAATAAACACCCGCGGGTCGTCAGCCAGCGCCCGCGCCTGCGCCTCTCGAATTGCGTCCAGGTAGGTAAGACTCATCGAGGTCAACCCTGGTCGTAACCTTCGCTCAAGTGCTTTGAGGCCAGCGCGCACCAATCCTCCTTGTAGGGGTCCGGCCCGGCTTCCCGCTGCACCTTGGCGGCGATCTCCTCAATCTCCTGCACCGCTTCCTTGCGCCAGGCTGCCATGGCTGGGGCATCCGCCCAGCCCTCCTTCGCCAAAACGCTCTCGGCAACTCTCAGACAATCCCGCCCGAGAGGCGACTGTTTCAACTTCGGGTCAATGTAGCCTGCGTCATCGTGTTCGCCATGGCCGCAAAGCCGGAGCAACCGCGCAACGACCATTTGAGGACCGTGCCCAGCCCTCGCCTCGCTGACCGCGTTGCCCACTACCTTGAGACAGGCAGACAGATCGGTGCCATCCACGTCTTCTCCGTGAATCCCGTAACCCACGGCCTTGTCCACCAACGAATGACAGGCAAATTGCCGTTCGGTGGGAGTGGAGTAGGCGTAGTGATTGTTGGCGATAACCAGGACCAAGGGCAGTTTCTCCACTGCAGCCTGGTTTACTGCTTCGTGAAAGGAGCCCGTGGAAGTCGCGCCATCACCCACGCAAGCAGCCCCCACCGTGCCGCGGATGTCCTTGAACCGATGAGCCAGCAGCGCGCCGTTTACCAGGGAGATCATGCTGCCCAGGTGGCTAATCATGGCGAACAACCCCTCCCGAGGCCGCCCCCGATGGACATTTCCGTCCCGGGCGCGCATCGGCCCCAACGGCGACCCCAAGTAAGTCCGCACGGCATCCAGAACCGGCTCCCCAAAAGCCAGCCGGCCTGCCCCGTCGCGAATAAGCGGCGCAAAGACATCCCCCGCGCGCAAGGATACCCCTACCGAAACGCTCAAGGCTTCCTGACCGCGTCCGAGAAAGACGCCGCCATGAATCTTGCCCATGCGATATAGACTCGCGAGCTTGTCGTCCAGGACGCGCGCGCGCAGCATGATGCGGTACGCCTCAACGTAGCGATCGCGAAAGGAACATCCCTCGTCAACCGCATGGTGGTTGAGCAGAGCGTGAGCCTTACGTGGAAATCTACCCGCCTCGACACTCGTCTGGCAATTGTTTCTTTGCCGTCCTGAAATGGGACACTTGTCTTGTTTCAGGCACGCGCCCCCCTGGGGCCGCCGATTCCAGGGTAGCCGCTGGACCAGCCAGCGTCGCCCAGCCGAAGGCGAAACAATCAGGTTGGTTCTGGCCGGACATTGGTGTTGAATGTGCTCAATACGGACCGGATTACTAGTGATCCATCTCAGGAAACGATAATGATTGCACACGCCGGACTATGAACGCACCTGCGTCCCAGGTATTAATAGTCGAAGATGATCCGCGCATGCCGGAGGTGCTAGCCAGTTTGTTGCATGACGAAAACGTAGCCATCGCCACTGCCAGCAACGCGCCCGCCGCCCTGAGACTGACGCGCGCGCAGCAATTCGATTTGATCGTGCTGGACCTTGGCTTGCCGGGCGTCAACGGGTTCGAACTGTTGCGGCAGCTTAAGGAGTCTCCCGAAACGCAGCCCATCCCGGTCATTGTCCTGACCGCCTGGAACAGCACCAGCGACAAGTTGCGCGGGTTTGAGTTGGGCGCGGTTGATTACCTGACGAAGCCCTTCGAGGCAGGCGAGTTGCGGGCCCGCTTGCGCGCGGCGCTGCGCGCCAAGCATCTGCAGGACGAACTGACGCAGGCCAACCGCGAACTGCTGACCGCCCGCGTTGCTGCGGAAACCTCGGCGCGGGCCAAGGCGGAGTTCCTGGCCAACATGAGCCACGAAATACGCACCCCCATGAACGGCATCATCGCCATGTCCGGCCTGCTCCTGGAAACTCCGCTAAGTCCCGAACAACGCGGGTATCTGGAGACGATCTATTCCAGTTCCGAGTCTTTGCTCACGATTATCAACGACATTCTGGACTTCTCAAAGATTGAATCCGGCAAGCTCGAGCTGGAGAGCCAGCCATTCGACTTGCGCGTGTGCGTTGAAGAAGCGCTCGACCTGCTGGCCACGAAAGCGGCGGAAAAGAAGCTGGAGCTGGCCTGCTTATTGGAGGATGAAGTCCCGGCGCAGATGTGCGGGGATGCGACTCGGCTTCGGCAGGTCCTTGTCAACCTGCTGAGCAATGCAGTCAAGTTCACCGCCGCCGGTGAGGTCGTGGCAGAGCTCAAGGTGCTGTCCGCGCCAACACAGACCGAGAAGAACCCGGAGCCGTGGCAGCTCCATTTTCTGGTGCGCGACACGGGCATAGGCATTCCCGTGGACCGGCTCGCCCGCCTTTTCAAGTCTTTCAGCCAGGCGGACGCCTCAACCTCGCGTCGCTATGGCGGCACCGGCCTTGGCTTGGCCATCAGCAAACGTCTGGTCGAGCTGATGGGCGGCAAGATGTGGGTTGAGAGCGTGCCGCAGAAGGGGTCAACCTTCCATTTCACCCTCCTNNCGGCCGCAGGTCCTGCCCGAGACAGGGCGGCCGCAACTCGCTAACGCCCGCGTCTTGATAGTGGACGACAACGCAACCAACTGCCGAATCCTCAGCTCGCACGCGCGCAGATGGGGAATGGTGCCGCGTCACACACAGAACCCCTCCGAGGCTTTGGAATGGCTGCGCGCGGGTGAAGGGTTCGAGTTGGCTATTCTTGACATGGAAATGCCCGGCCTGGACGGTGTTGCGTTGGCCGGGGAAGTCCGCAAGCTGCCCGCCAAGGGCAACCTGCCGCTCGTGCTTCTTAACCCGTCTGGCGTCCGTGCTGAGTGTCCGGACTTCGTCCGCGCTTCGTTTGCGGGGTGCCTGTCCAAGCCTGTTAAGTCCGGTCCGCTTCAAGATCTCCTGGTTCGCGTGATATCCGGCTCCCGGCCCGCCGCCCCCAGGACGCACGCCCCTGCCAAGCTCGACCCGACTCTCGCCAGCCGACTGCCTTTGCGCATACTCCTGTGCGATGACAACATGATCAACCAGAAGGTAGCGATGCGTTTGCTCCAGCAGATGGGCTACCGGGCTGATATGGCGGCTAATGGTATGGAAGCACTGGCGGCGCTCGATCGCCAGCCCTACGATTTGATCTTCATGGATCTGATGATGCCTGAGATGGGCGGTTTGGAGGCCACGCGCATCATCCGCGTGCGGCAGAAGCAACCAGCGGAATTCCCACACTGCAAGTCCCCGATCATCATTGTAGCCATGACAGCCAGCGCGATGCCGGGCGACCGCGAGAAGTGTTTTGCCGTGGGCATGGATGATTATGTCGCCAAACCCGTGCGGCTTGAAGACGTGCGCGGGATTGTGGAACGGTGGGGGCCGGTCGCTGGCATGACCAGCGCCGAAGCACCTGCTGCCACGGCATCTCCAGTGCCTGCGGCTACGGAGCCGGCAGCTCGCCCCCTCGGCACAGTTTTGTGCGACGAGGCGCCTGTTGACATGACAAGGCTGCTCGACTTCACAGATGGCAGCCCTGAGAACCTCAGGGAACTGGTGACCCTTTACCTGGATCAAACCGCGGGGCAAATCGAGCGACTTGAGGCAGCGGTGCAGGCCGGCAAGGCACAGGAAGTGCGGCGGCTGGCGCACAGTTGCGCCGGGGCGAGCGCCACCTGCGGGATGACCAATCTGGTGCCGCTGTTGCGCGAACTGGAACGCCAGGGCGCTGAGAATGCTCTCGCCGGCGCCGAGGAGCTCTCCCGCAAGGCGGGCGAGGAATTCACACGTATCCGGAGTTATCTGGAGGCGTACCTGGCCGAGCATGCCAGCCTCGCCGCCAAGACTTAGCTATGAAGAAGATTCTAATCATAGAGGACGACCGAATAGTAGCGAACATCTACCGAAACAAGTTCTCGGTTGAAGGCTACCGGGTTGACGTTGCCCTGGACGGGTCAGCAGGGTTGGAAATGGTCCACAGTTTCCGGCCGGACGCGATCATCCTGGACTTGATGCTGCCGGGAGTAACAGGAGTGGAGGTGCTCAAACAGCTTCGATCCGAACCGGAGTATGAATCGCTGCCAGTGATCGTCTTCTCGAACACGTACCTGACAAACATAGTGCAAGAAGCCTGGAAAGCCGGCGCCACCAAGTGCCTGTCCAAAGCCAATTGCAGCCCCAAACAACTTATTGAAGTGGTGCGGAGCGCCCTTTCCAAGAACGGCACTACTGCCGCAGCCCCGGCTTCTGCGGCCACAGCGACCGTGACGGCACCCGGTTCTCCGGTCGCCACTGACACGGCTCCCCCACCTCACCCCCCTGCGGCCAGCGATCCGGATGCAGCCTTTCAGGCCGATCTCCGCAAGTCCTTCATCGAAGGCCTCCCGGCTACGCTGGCGACCTTGCGAACACTGCTCCAGGGGCTGATCAGAGCCGCAGATGAAGCCGCGCGCCTCAAGCCGCTTAATGAGTTGTATCGGCGCATTCACGCGTTAACGGGCAACGCCGGCATCGCGGGCGTGCCGCAGGTTGCCAGAATGTCTGACGCACTGGAGGCTCTGCTTAAGGAGCTTTACGAGAAGCCGAGGAACATCAACGCCTCCACGCTGCGCACGGTCGCGCTGGCGATTGACTTCCTTGGAATGCTCTTTGAGCAGGGCACTGCACTCCAGAGACAGCTAACGGCGCCACGCGATGTCCTGGTCGTGGACGATGAGGCCATCTCCCGGCGCGCATTGGTTTACGCCCTGGAGAAGGCGAAGCTCAAGTCGGCCAGTGTGGAGGATTCGGCCGTTGCTTATGACATGCTTGCGGAGAACGAGTTTGACCTGATCTTCCTCGACATTGACATGCCCGGCATGAGCGGATTCGAGCTCTGCACCAAGCTGCGCCTGCTGCCGGCGCACAAGACAACGCCTGTGGTGTTTGTCACCAGCCTCAGCGACTTCGAAAGCCGCGCCAACTCCACCGTGAGCGGGGGAAACGACTTCATCGGCAAGCCGTTCCTGTTCATGGAGGTGGCGGTCAAAGCGCTCGTCTATGTCCTCCGCGGGCGCCTCCAGGCGGCGAAGTGAGCGGCCTGAAGGAGACGGTCAGGAGATAGGTCCGCAGGAAGCTGTCCAGACGGACCTGTTTTGACATTCTCCGTCCTCCTTACTACCCTTTGGCCATGGAAGCACTGCACGCTCCGTGGCGGATTGAGTACATCCTGGCGCCCAAGCCCGAGAACAGCGAAAGCCTGTTCACGCGCATCGCCCAGTCGAACGATGACGAGGTTAATCATGTCATTGCTCGCGACCGCACGTGCTTCGCACTCCTCAATGCGTATCCCTACACGGGCGGCCACCTGATGATCGTGCCTTACAAACAAGTGCCGGATCTCAACGGACTGACGGACGAAGAACTGGCCGACCTTCTCAAGTTGACGCGGCGTTGCCAGAATGCGCTGTCCAAGGTGATGAAGCCGCAGGGATTCAATATCGGAATTAATACCGGGCAGGTCGCAGGGGCCGGCGTCCTGGGGCACTTGCATATTCACCTTGTGCCGCGCTGGCTGGGGGACACGAATTTCATGCCTGTCCTGGCAGGCACCGTCGTGGTGCCAGAGGCCCTGCGCGAGCTGGCCGCCAGGCTCCGTGCGGACCTGGAACAATCCTAGCCCATGTCGTTTGTGCAACACGACTGCGTTAACCTGCCAGCCTGCCCCTCTCTCCTCGTTCACGCATCTGACATCTAGCCATGCCCACAGAGACCCTTCATTTTGAGAACGCCCGCATCGCACAACAACTCTACAACAACGATCCTCGCAACCTGCAAGCGCTCGAACAACAGCTTGGCGTCAAGGCCACTTCTCGCGAAGGCTGGATCAAGCTCGAAGGCGAGGCCGATGCCATAGACCGCGCCAAACAGCTGTTTCTGCTGCTGGAGAACTCACTCCAGGCTGGAACTCCCGTCAGGAACCGCGAGTTCTCGCACGCGCTGAACATTGTCAAGCACGAGGGTGTGCCCATGCTCAAGGACATACTCACCGATCGCATCCGGACCTCTGACAAGAAGGCAGGGGTCACGGCCAAGACCGTGGGTCAGAAAAGGTACTTGGATGCGATTAGGCACTACGACGTGACCATTGGGGTTGGCCCGGCCGGCACCTGCAAGACTTACCTGGCCGTGGCCGTGGCGCTGGCTTCTCTGAGAGAAGGCAAGGTCTCGCGCATTATTCTCACCCGTCCCGCAGTTGAAGCTGGCGAGGCGCTTGGTTTCCTCCCGGGCGACCTTTACGAGAAGATCATGCCATACTTGCGCCCCCTGCACGACGCTTTGCAGGATATGCTGCCCCCTGAAGACATTCAGAAGCACACGGAGCGCGGCGTCATCGAAATCGCACCACTTGCCTACATGCGCGGGCGCACGCTGAACAATGCGTTCATAATTCTCGACGAGGCGCAGAATTCGACCACCGAGCAGATGTTCATGTTCCTCACGCGCCTGGGACTCAATTCCAAAGCGGTGATTACCGGCGATGAGACGCAGATTGACCTGCCGCTGCACAAGCAATCGGGTTTGCTCGAAGCGCATCGTGCTCTCAAACATGTCGAAGGCATAGCGATCGTTGAGTTCACGAAGCGCGACGTCGTGCGGCATCCGCTGGTGCAGCGCATCATCTCGGCTTACGAAACCCACCGCGGGCAGATGCGTCCTTCGAACCATGCGCAAGAAGCGTGACCGAAGCAGCCGACTCCGCCGCCCTCACCCAGCCGCCCCGGTTGAGCCCAAAACGCGCGGCCGTGGGCGACGGGAACTGGTCGCCCGACGATCGCTCACGCTGCGCAACCACCATCCCAACAGGGAATTGAACCTGCCCGTCTTGCGCCGAATCGTGCAGGCGCTGCTGCGGGAAATGTGGCCCGATGCCAGCATTGATCTGGGCATCTACGTGGTGGGGAAGATGAAGATGGCCAGTTTGAACGAGACTTTTCTGCATCACCAAGGCTCCACAGACGTGATCACCTTCGACTACACCGAGTTGCCGGGGCCTCTGGTCGCCCGGGACGCGTTCCCTCCCCTGCTCCACGGTGAGATCCTCCTCTGCCTGGATGAAGCGATGTCCCAGGCCCGCCGTTTCCGCACCACCTGGCAATGCGAGTTGGTTCGCTACGTTGTTCACGGCGTGCTGCACCTGCTGGACTACGACGACCAGAATACTCGTGCGCGCAGTGAGATGAAGGAAGTCGGGGATTTCATGGTCCGGCACCTGGCTCGTCGCTTTGACTTCCGCGCTATCGGCCGATCCCGAAGCTGAGTCTCCGCCTTCCTCCACAGTTCGCTGCGCAAGAGAAAGACGCGCGCCGACCCGATCTTGGCGTTGTTTTGCGGCAGCACTCTTGCCTAAGCAGTGCTGGTTCTTGGCAACGCTCTTGCTCATTTCGCCGCAAACAACTCTAAACTCTATGTTGGCACCTGTTATTTCATCACCGGCGCTATTTGTACGACGAGGCCTCGGACAATGCCTGGCTGGCCTGCTCTTGGCAGGCTCCTGCTCGGCAGGAACACTCCCCTTCTATGACGATTTTGAAGGCGGTCTCCTCAACTGGACACCCGGCGGGCTTTGGGGATTGACTACCGCGCACCATGGCTCGCCCAGCCATGCCGTCACCGACACCCCTGGCGCCTTCTACACCAACAACGCCAATTCGACCCTGGTGCTGGCAGTGCCGCTTGCGTTGACCGACGCTGTTCGCCCAGCGCTCAGTTTTCGGCATCAGCACGCGCTGGAAGCCGGCTACGACTTCGGGTTGGTGGAAGTTTCTGTGGATGGCGGCAGCAGTTGGAACTTGCCGGGGCTGGCCATCTACACAGGCCACCTTGGAACCCTAACCCGGGAGCAACTCGACCTCTCAGCCTACGCAGGCACTCCAGACTTTCGCGTCCGCTTCCGACTGGTCACAGACAGTTCCGTGGTCATGGATGGCTGGTATGTGGACGATGTGCTCATTAGTGAGACACCACCGCCTGTGACGCTGATGGCCGCTTACACGAATCGGAATTCTGTCGGCCTTGCCTGGACACAGTCCGCTGCGCCGGATTTTGCCGCTTATCGCCTCTATCGGTCCTTGACGCCAGGCGTTGACTGGCGTAGCGCGCGGGCGATCACCGAGGTTCCCTCCGCCGCCACCACCACCGTAACGGACCTGACGGCTTCTCCCAAGACGANNACAGGGATGGACTACCCGTTTGTTGACAATGGCGAGGGTGGTCCCAACTCCTGGGTCGCCGAGGCGCCCTGGGCATTGAGCAGCGAGGATGCGGCTTCACCGATGCTCGGCTGGTCGGATTCCCCCGGCAGCGATTATGGCAATGGAATTACCTCCCAGGCGCTCACATTGGCGGCCCCGCTGTTCCTTGCGGGACACGCCAACGCGCCCGTGCTCTCCTTCCGCCAGAAGCATGACTTTGCATCCGGAGACTCGGGCAATGTTGAGATCTCGGTCAACAGCGGCGCTGACTGGGCTTCTCTGGCCAGTTTCACCGGCAATTCCTCCAATCAATGGCTACGAACCNNCTGGACTCCTACACCAATGCCGCTTCGGTGTTGTTGCGCTTTCGGATCACCACGGACTCATCCACGCAGGCCGATGGCTGGCATCTGGACGACATTTCGGTCGCCGAATCGCCTGCTGTGGTCAACGCGCCGGTGCTCGATGAGGTTACGTCTCACACTATTCGCGTCAGTTGGGCGGCCAATACCGACCCAATGTTCTCGCATTACGCCGTATTTCGATCTGCCGCGCCAGGGGCTGGAATCAACTCCACTTTGGCAGCGACTGTTTCCAACCGGAACATCACTACCCTCACCGACACGAACCTCGCCCTGGATACGACGTATTATTACCGCGTCTATGCCGTAAGTCCTTACGGCGCATTCTCGCCCGACAGTCCCACCGAGAGCAGCGCACGCACCTTGAATAATCCGTTGCCGTTCAGCGATGGTTTTGAAGGCTTGCTTCAGGGGTGGAACCTTACCGGCAGTTGGGGCGTCGAGACCAAAAAGCCTCGGACGGGGCTGGCTTGCCTCTCAGACTCGCCCGAGTTCAACTACGGCAATTCGACCGACACCTACGCGTTGAGCGCGGTGAACCTGGTGGGCACGACCTGGC
>MTKZ01002813.1_pt1 | contig 19753 bp, 15 predicted proteins | sample 1042781 | NCBI WGS metagenome assembly MTKZ01 (sample SAMN06212207, study PRJNA360539) | anaerobic digester metagenome | biome: Wastewater treatment plant; material: sludge; isolation source: anaerobic digester fed with sludge from wastewater treatment plant | place: Denmark: WWTP Viborg ... | reverse complement strand
TGGCCCGTCCCGACCTGGTGCTTTCCGGCCGCACCCTCATGGGCCACTCCTCCTCAAAGGACCAGCAGCTCGAGGACCACTATTTCAGTTCCATCCCCACGCGGGTGAATCGCTTTATGATCGAGCTGGAATATGAAGCCTATAAGTTGGGGGTTCCGGTGAAGACGCGACATAATGAAGTGGCGCCCAACCAGTTCGAGCTGGCCCCCATCTACGAGGAGATGAACCTGGCCAACGACCACAACCAGGTGATCATGGACCTGATGAAGAAAATCGCCCGCCGCCACAAATTCCGGGTTCTCTTCCACGAAAAACCCTTTGCGGGCATCAACGGATCGGGGAAACACAACAACTGGTCTCTGCAAACCGACACCGGCGTCAACCTCTACAGTCCGGGAAAAAATCCGAAATCTAACCTTCAGTTCCTCACCTTCATCGTCAACACGCTGGCGGCGGTTTATGAATACCAGGACCTTTTGCGGGCTTCGATCTACAATGTCGCCAACCAGCACCGGCTGGGGGCCAATGAGGCGCCTCCCTCCATCATTTCGGTATTTCTGGGCACCGAAGTTTCCGGCATGCTTGACCTGATGGAAGCTGCCGTGGTCGACCGCAAGATGACGCCTGCGGAAAAGACGGAGCTAAAGCTCAATATCGGCCGTATTCCGGAGATCATCCTGGATACCACCGACCGAAACCGCACCTCTCCGTTTGCCTTCACCGGAAACCGCTTCGAATTCCGGGCCGTGGGCTCCTCCGCCAACTGTGCTTCGCCCATGATCGTGCTCAATGGCGTGGTTGCCAGCCAGCTCGTGAAATTCAAGGCGGAAGTGGATGCGCTCATCGAAGCAGGCGTCAAGAAAGATGAGGCTATCTTCCAGATCCTCAAAAAGCTGATCATCGCCTCGAAGCCCATCCGTTTCAACGGAAACGGCTACAGCCCCGAATGGACCGAAGAAGCCGCCCGGCGTGGACTCTCCAATGTAAACAATGTTCCGGAGGCCCTTTCCGCCTGGATGCGCCCCGAAAATGTGAAAATGTTTTCGGAACTGGATATCCTTTCTGAAAAGGAACTGCACGGACGGGTGGAAGTGGAATATGAAAAGTTCATAAAAAAAGTACAGATCGAATCACGGGTACTGGGTGACCTGGCCATCAACCACATTGTTCCCGTGTCGGTGCGCTACATGACCACGCTGCTTGAAAATGTGAAATACCTGAAGGATGTCTTCAGCAACAGTGAATATGAAGAGCTCTCGGCAGGGAGGATCGCGCTGATCAAAGAGATCAGCCACCACAACTCAACCATCAAATCGCTGGTCAACGAAATGACCGAAGCCCGTAAGAGAGCCAATGTCATCGGGGAGGCCAAGGAGAAAGCCCGGGCTTACAACGACACGGTGCTGCCCTATCTCCAGAAGATCAGGTACCACATCGATAAACTGGAACTCGTTGTGGACAATGAAATATGGCCTCTCCCAAAATACCGCGAACTTCTTTTTGTCCGGTAGTCCTGATATACTATACCCGCCACTGTTTCGTTATTTTTTAAGTCGCGAATTAAATTTACTTTTACCACCCGAATTTCGTATTTGTTATGAAAGGTTTCAAATGGGTAGTCATCCTTTTGGCGGGATATCTTCTCAATTCCTGTGCTGCCGGTAATCTGAGCCGGGTGGCCTTCACTTCAAGGGATATCGGCGAGTACCACAAGGCGATTCAGAAATTCCGGAAGGCCAACAAGAAGGAGAAGGACCGGGACAAGCGCATGGAGTATGCCTATGCCATCGGAGAGTGTTACCGTCATCTGGGTGAATATGAAATGGCGGCCCTTTATTACCGGAATGCGGTTCGCCGCAACCATCCCGATCCGAAGGCGCTTCTCTGGAATGCCGAGATGTTGCGGGCATCGCAGAAGTATGAGGAATCCCTGGAGAATTACCGCGCCTATCTTGAGGAGGTTCCCGGCGACCAGTGGGCGCTCAACGGCATGGAGTCGATCACCCTGACCCAGCAATGGGTGGCTAATCCCACCCGTCATATCGTCAATCCCGAAAAGGAACTCAACTCCCGGGAAAGCGATTACTGTCCCGTATTCCTCGGAAACAGTGACAACGAAATTCTCTTCACCTCGGCCCGGAAAGCGTCCACGGGAAAGCGCAGAAGCATGATCACCGGACAAACCTATGCTGACCTCTTTAAGTCGGAATTCAACGTTCAGCGGCAGAAATGGGGGACTCCCAAGCTTGCTGATGAGAATATGATTGTCAACACCACCGATGAGGAAGGGGCGGTTTCCGTTGCCGGAACGGGAAGCCAGGTTCTTTTTACCCGGTGTCGCTATGACAAAAATCAAAGCATGGGTGCCCAGATCTACTCCACCTCACAGGTGCGCGGAAGCTGGGCCGAACCGGTGAAACTCGATATTTTCGCCGACAGCATCCTTGTGGCCCATCCGGCCCTTTCCGCTGACGGAAGCGTTCTTTATTTCGTCTCCGACAAGCCGGGCGGACAGGGGGGCAACGACATCTGGCGGGCCCAAAAGAGCGGCGGTGTATTTGTTGATCCCGAAAATCTGGGAAGCGTGGTCAACACCCCGGGAAATGAGATGTTCCCCTTCGTGCGTGACAATGGCGAACTCTATTTTTCTTCCGATTATCATCTGGGGATGGGGGGTCTCGATATTTTCCGTGCGGTGGAAGATGAGGATGGCAATTGGACCGTCGAGAACATGGGGTACCCGATGAATTCCTCCCAGGATGATTTCGGCATTTCCTTTGTTGCCGGAAAGGACCAGGGGCTTTTCTCTTCGAACCGGAAAGGCTCCCGCAGCGATGATATATACTCTTTTGTGGTGCCGCCCATCATTTACCAGGCGTCGGGTGACATCTTCAATAAGGAGACCGGTACCCGCGTCGACGGGGCCACCATCCGGATCATAGGCACCGACGGCACCAACCTGCGGATGCGGGCCGATAACGGCAAATTCCAGGTGAAACTGAATCCTGCAACCGAATATGTCTTTGCCGCCGTTAGGGAGGGTTTTCTGATCGACAAGGCGCGGGCAACCACCGAAGGGCTTACCGACAGCAAGAATTTCAATTTTGAATTGTACCTCACCCCGGTGGATGCACCCATCAGGCTCAACAATATCAACTACGAATTCGGAAAATTTGACCTGCTTCCCGAATCGATCGTCGCCCTGGACTCCCTCGTCGACCTGCTGGAACTCAATCCTACCATCACCATTGAGCTGATGGCCCATACCGATCATATCGGAGGTGACCAGTTCAATTTCGACCTTTCTCAGAAAAGGGCGCAGAGTGTGGTGGATTACCTGATCGGTCAGGGGATCAATCCCCGCCGGCTCGTAGCCAAGGGGTACGGAGAGACCTGGCCCAAGACGGTGACCCGTGACATCGCCACCCGTTACGACTGGCTGAAGCGGGGGGATGAGCTGACCGAGCAATTCATCGAGTCCCTGGATTCGGAAGAGAAGAAGGATGCCGCACGGGCCATCAACCGCCGCACCGAGTTCAGGGTGACGTCGACCGATTTTATCGAAACGTACGATTAAGGTTAAGATTAATCTTAACCTTAACCTCAATCTCAGCCTATAATAAGTTGCGTTCCCACGCTACATTCCAGGCAGAGACGGCGGTCGCAGAAGTTCCTTTTGAGTTGGAGCAGGGCCTGGGAGTCAAAGGCATTCTCCACTTCTACCCCCAGTGCCTTCCACCGGGAAATCACCGCATTCTCCTCTGCCGGAAGCTGATCCAGCCATTCCAGGGCCCTGTCCTTCAGGTGATCAGTCCGGGTAAGCTCCCCATAGACAAAGAGAAAGGGAACCAGCGTGTTGATGATCAGGATGTTGGTAGCCTCTTCGCCCAGGTGTTTCACCGACTTTTTCGAAGGATGGCTGAATTTGTAATGGGAGTCCCAATAGGGAGAGGCGGTAATGTCGAAGAGTTTGCGGATTTCCCGCAGGTCTGCCTGTTCGAGCATGGCGGAGAAGAGTCCTTCGCTTCTGTAGAAGAGGGTGGCGAACTGGGCGATCCGAACGGTGGGGAAGTTGACGGGCCGCAGCCGCAGGAACTTCCAGAGGTGACCGCCCATGGACCGCAGGTGGTATTTGGCGGCCAGAAAATCATATTCCTTCCGGAGTTCCAGGAAATAGTTGTCTCCGAGAAGTTCTTCATGGAGCAATCCTGACTGGCCGAAGAAGAGGGCTTCGGTCTGGAAGAGGCTGTCGCGGTGTTTCGCCGGGATGGAGGAGGGGAGTGCGCGCGCCAGCATGTCAAAGGGAAGGGCATTGGTGCGGAAGCCGAAGTTGCGTGCCAGCAATTGGTAAAAGGTCTCGTTCCAGTCGTGGTTGTTCTGGCGGAGGCGCCCGGTGATCTCGTTGGTCTTCTCCTGGAGGCGTGCGATCATCAGCCGGTTGAAGCCGATTTTCAGCTTGCAGCGGTCCGCCTGATGAAACCGCTCCTGGCAGGGGATCCAGGTGGTGGCTTCCTTCAGCAGACGGTAGTTTTCCAGGATCCGGGGAGGGAAAGGGAGTTCCAGGGTGGGAATCTCTTCTCCGCCGGGACGGAATACCGGCCGGTCATTTCTCTGCACCACATGAAGGATAATGTTCCCGTAGGCATCATCGTCATGGTGCCCGTGACGGTACCAGTCCGACGCGTTTTTGTGAATCTCGATGTTCCCCGCCCAGAGGGTCTTCCCCAGTTTCACCCGGGCGTTGAAAAAGTCAGGCCCCGCGTCCCGGTTGCGCACGCCGGGATCCGCGACACGAACCTTTTCTCCCGACACGGTGACCAGTTGGGACGCGTCAAAAAGACGCTGTTCCCAGACGAATTGTAGGAATTCTTCTGTCATGGTTTGTGGTTTTAAGGTTTACGGAAACCGCTGGTTTGTAAATCTTCCTTAAAGTTATGAACTCCTTGTGAAATATCCCTAAATTTGAAATCAAAAAATGATGAAATACCCATGCTTTTTTTTGCATCAACCGTGATGAAATTGCGAAGCTATTCTTTGTAATCGCTGAAATGACCATGCAGGATTATGCACTAACAGGAATGATTAACTACATGAAATCGGACAATAGCCGTAAAAATAACCACATGGGTATTACATGTGTTTCATAGGATTAACCAGAATAACGTAATATTTTAAACCATGAAAAAACGAGTAGTTTTAGTTCTTCTGCTGGTTTTGATTGTACTCAGTGGTGGACTCATTTATATTGGGCTGCTGGCGCCGGTGATTACCGGGTATGCTGCCAAGAACCTTTCTTCCGCCATTTTTGTGGCGGGAAGGACCCAGGAGAGTATGGAGCGGGAAGATCTAAATTTTTCTTTTATTAAGTTTAACAAGAACAGGGTAGACCTTGATAAACAGGAAGTGATCAGCAGGTTCCTTTTTTGGAAATCGAAGGCTCAGTTTAATGAAGGTCTGGGATGTACGCTGGTGCGTGATTTTCCGGAGGAGGCAGTGGAAGCTTTGGATTATCCGGAGTTTGATCTTCCGGAATGCAATCCCGATACCATTCCCTGGCCGGCAGGCGACCTTCTTTTGGATACGATTCCGGGGGGGATTGACTTGGAAAAACTGGAGGACGCACTTGACCAGGCTTTTGCAGATACTTCCGGTTGGAAGGGGACATTTGGGATAACGGTGGTGTACAGGGACCAGATCGTCGCTGAGAGGTTTCGGAGTGATTTCACCCCTGCCAGTCGTTTTCTCAGCTGGTCGATGGCGAAGAGTTTCACCAACGCGATTGCAGGAATTCTGGTCATGGATGGGAAACTCGACATCCATTCACCGGGTTTAAGGCCCGAGTGGGCTGGCGACACACGAAACGGGATTACAGTGAACCATTTGTTGCACATGAATAGCGGACTGGAGTGGAATGAAGATTACGGAAACCTTTCCGATGTGACAGTGATGCTTCACAAGGCTGGAGATATGGGTGATTTCGCCGCAGCAAAAAAACAGGTGGCTCCACCCGACTCCATATGGCTCTATTCTTCGGGAACCACCAACATTGTGTGTGACTATCTGCGCACCTTATTCGCGAGTGATGAGGAATACCTGGTTTTCCCGCGTAAAGCCCTTTTCAGCAAAACCGGGATGCGAAGCGTGATCTGGGAACCTGATGCCTCAGGTACTTTGGTAGGATCATCCTACCTGTATGCCACTCAGCGTGATTATGCCCGGTTCGGTTTGCTTTACCTTCACCACGGCAAATGGCTGGGGAAACAAATCCTGCCTGAAGGGTGGGTTGAATATACCACAACCCCGGCGAAAGGTTCCGGTGGACAATACGGGGCCTTCTTCTGGCTGAACCGCTCCGGTGAATACCCCGATGTTCCTGAAGACATGTTCAGTTGTAACGGTCACGATGGTCAGTATATATTCGTGATCCCTTCCAAAGAACTGGTGATCGTCCGTACCGGTTACTCTCCAAGCGGAACTTTCGACATTAAGACGATGGTGCGGCTGATTTGTGAAACGGTGGAACAATCTTAGTACTGACAACAGGCAAAATATTCTGAAAAATGATTGAAAAAGGATTTTTGAAGGAGAGGGGACATAAGCCGGATCGGAATGAAGTCATCACCTCCATCTTAAGCAAGGTATTTTTTTTCCTCGGTCTGTTTGCTGTCATAATCGCCCTGATCATGATATTTGTGAACCTGGACAAGCCTGATTATTTCGTATGGTTATGGCTGCCCCTGGTGTTTGCCGGCATCGTGATGGTCATTGTCAGCAGGCTGCAGGGAAAAAAAGCCGGACGGCGCAGGTAGAACTTCCGCTTTGCCGGGGAGATTTCCGGGGAGCATTTCGGGGAGCCACTGCGGGAGCGCCCTGAAATAAATCTCCTGAAAATCAGTTTCTGGGAAATGTTGACGGTTTCAACTTTTTTACTATTTTTGTGCCGCGAAAAAATAATTTTAAGCCGTTGTTATTGAGAGCGATGCTGCGGCTTAAGGATTGTATCATTTAAAAGCGGTTTTTACATGTATTTATCAACTGAAAAAAAGAAAGAAATTTTTGGCCAGTATGGCAAAAATGAACAGGACACGGGCAGTGCTGAAGGACAGGTAGCGTTGTTTACCTATCGCATCAACCATTTGACCGAACATCTGAAGTCCAACAAGAATGATAACGGCACCCGCCGGGCGTTGATCCGTCTGGTAGGAAAGCGGCGTAACCTCCTTGATTACCTCAAGCAGAAGGATATCACCCGTTACCGTTCGATCATTGCTGCATTGAACCTTCGCAAGTAAGAAATCGGAAAAGGCAATCATGACAATTGCCTTTTCTTCTTCTTATCCCTTACACAGGCTCCCTGTGAAAGTCACCTCCCCCCGGGCTCCCATCCGTCGGTATCGGCAACATGAATTTTGAAGAATAAAAGAAAGACCAATTAGAAGATTATGATGAATGTAACAAAAAAGACGATCGAACTGGCTGATGGAAGGACCATCACCCTCGAGACGGGCCGGCTGGCGAAGCAGGCCGATGGTTCGGTTGTAGTAAGAATGGAGGATACGATGCTTCTGGCCACGGTCGTTTCGGCGCGTGAAGCCAACGAAGATGTCGATTTCATGCCCCTCTCGGTCGATTACCGGGAGAAATTTTCCGCCTCGGGACGTTTTCCCGGAGGTTTTCTGAAACGCGAAGGCAGGCCGAGTGATGACGAGGTTCTTGTGGCGCGCCTTGTGGACCGTGCCCTGCGTCCCCTTTTCCCTGCCGATTACCATGCCGAGACGGTGGTGATGATTTCGCTGATTTCGGCTGACAATGAGACGATGCCCGATGCGTTGGCCGGACTGGCGGCATCGGCGGCGATTGCGGTCTCCGACGTTCCTTTTGAGACACCGATTTCCGAAGTGCGGGTAGCCCGCATCGACGGGCAGCTGATGATCAATCCTACCTATTCCCAGGTGAAGAATGCCGATATCGACATTATGGTGGGTGCCTCCTACGACAACATCATGATGGTGGAAGGGGAGATGAACGAAGTGTCGGAAGCCGACATGCTGGAAGCCATCCGCTTCGCCCACGAAGAGATCAAAAAGCACTGCCAGGTGCAGCTCGAGATGGCTGCCGAGCGGGGTGTCGTCAAGCGCGAATACTGTCACGAAATCAACGATGAGGCCTTGAAGGGCAAGGTGTTTGAAGAGCTTTACGCTCCCTGTTATGAGATTGTCAAACAGCGGATCACAAACAAGCAGGAGCGGACGTCAGCATTTGAGAATTTGCGTGACCGGTACATCGAGTCATACAAATCCGCCCATGAGGGGGAGGAGGGGGTTGACCTGGCCGTTCATGAGAAGATGATCAAAAAATACTATCACGAAGTGGAGAAGGAAGCCATGCGCCGCATGGTCCTTGATGAGGGAATCCGCCTTGATGGCCGCGGCACCCGTGACATCCGGCCCATCTGGAGTGAGGTGGACTATCTTCCGGGAGCACATGGGTCGGCGATTTTCACCCGCGGGGAGACCCAGGCGCTGGCGTCGACCACGCTGGGCACCAAGATGGACGAGAAGATCATTGATGGTGTTACCGTTCAGGGCACTGACCGTTTCCTGTTGCATTACAACTTTCCCTCCTTCAGCACCGGTGAAGCCAAGGTTCCCCGGGGTGTGGGACGCCGCGAGATCGGCCATGGCAACCTGGCCCTCCGTGCCCTTAAAAGGATGATCCCTGCCGACCTGCCCTATGTGGTGCGTATCGTCAGCGATATCCTGGAAAGCAACGGCTCCTCTTCCATGGCTACAGTCTGCGCGGGAACCATGTCGCTGATGGATGCCGCCGTGAAAATCACGCGTCCTGTGTCAGGGATCGCCATGGGACTTATTACCGACAAGGGGGTCACCAAATATGCGGTGCTCTCTGATATTCTCGGCGATGAAGACCACCTGGGCGATATGGACTTCAAGGTCACCGGAACGGAAAAGGGAATCACCGCCACCCAGATGGATATCAAGGTAGACGGACTTTCCTATGAGATTCTTGCCCAAGCCCTGGAGCAAGCCAAAGAAGGGCGTCTCCATATCCTCGGGAAGATCCTGGAGACCATCCCCGTTCCCCGTGCGGAATACAAGCCTAACGTGCCTCGCATCGAAGTGATGCTCATTCCGAAGGATATGATCGGAGCAGTGATCGGGCCCGGCGGGAAGATCATCCAGGGGATCCAAAGCGATACAGGCGCTACCATCGCCATCACGGAAGATGAGAACAACGGGATCGTTGAAATTTCGGGACCCAATCTCGACGTGCTGAATGCTGCCAGGGCGCGCGTGAAAGCCATCGTCGCCCTTCCGGAGGTAGGAGAAATTTACAATGGCAAGGTAAAATCGATTGTCTCCTTCGGCGCTTTCATCGAGATCATGCCCGGCAAAGAGGGATTGCTTCACGTGACCGAACTTGACTGGAAACGGGTTGAGTCGGCTTCTGACATTCTGAAGGAGAACGACATGGTGGAAGTCAAGCTCATCGGAATCGATGAGAAGACCGGCAAGCTGAAGCTTTCGCGCAGGGCGTTGCTTCCCAAGCCCGAAGGGTATGTGGAGCGGGAGCAGAGCCGTGACAGCCGTCCGCCCCGTCGCGATAACCACCGGGGTGGCGACCGCCGCGATGACCGCCGGAGTAACACTCGCGGGGGAGACCGCCGGAGTGACAACCGCGGGGGAGACCGCCGCAACGAACCCTGGAAACCGCGCACTTCTTAGAACATTGTACTTCTAGGGCTTAAAACAATCCGGCCTGGGCAACAGCAAATGCTTCCCGCCCGGTACAATACCCTTGTGATTATGGAAAATCAGACAGAACAGATGATCGCCCTCATGGAGGAAAAACTGAAAGGCACCGAGGAAAAGAAACTCCGCTTTTTCAGGCTCGACGAGCTGAAACGTAACATCCGCAGGAGCAGTATCTATGAACACGATTGTGAAGTGTGCCGCCTGTTTATTCCCGAAACCGAAGCCACGGTCAACCATATCGGCGAAGCGGTGAATGTTCCCGGAAAAGAACGGCGTGAACTGGACCGGCTGATTTTCCGCCTTTCAAACCACATGATGAAGGAACACGGCTTCTTCCCGAGATACCACTTCAGCTACCGGTGGTCCATTGTGGGCATCTTTTCCGGGCTCATCCTCGGATACCTTCTGTTCAGGCTGTTCCCTGACCATGGGTTGATATTTGCGGCGGTAGCCCTGATTGCCGGACTTTTTACCGGGCAGATCCTCGGGCGCCGCCGTGACCTCAAGATCAAGGATCAGGGAAAGGTAATGTAGGAACTTTATTTTCCCTTTCCGTGGAAGACGTTGATCATCGTATAGATTAAAATTTTGAAGTCCAGGTAAAGTGATATGTTCTTAAGGTAGATCATGTCGTAGGGCAGCCTTTCGAGCATTTCATCGACATTTGAGGCGTAGCCGTATTTCACCTGACCCCACGAGGTGATCCCGGGCCGCAGCTTGTGCAGAAGCTTGTAGTGCGGGGCCTTTTTGACGATCTGTTCGATGTAGTAGTATCTTTCGGGGCGTGGTCCCACCAGTGACATGTCGCCGATGATCACGTTGTAGAACTGGGGGATCTCGTCAAGGTGCGTCTTGCGCATGAATTTTCCCACGGGAGTGATCCGTTCGTCGTCTTTGGAGGAGAGTGCCGGACCGTTTTTCTCGGAGTCGTCGTACATGCTCCGGAACTTATAGATGGTAAAGGGCTTGCCGAACTTGCCGGCGCGCTCCTGGCAATAGATGACGGGCCCCTTGCTGGTGGCTTTGATGACGATGGCCAGGGTTATATAGACAGGAATCAGGATCACCATGGCCAGCACCGACCCCGCAACGTCGATGAGCCGCTTGGCATTCTCCTGCCAGGCAGGCATCAGTCCGTTCGAAATCTTGATGAGCGGACTGCTGTAAATGGTGTTGATCTTCACCATCCCCGAGAGGAAGTCGTAGAGGTCGGGAATTCCCCAGGTGATGATATCCCGGTTTTCGACGATGGTCAGGATTTCGCTGATTTTGTCGTGCTGATCGGTTTCCAGGGCAATAATCACTTCTTCGATATTATTTTCCTGGATCACCCGTTCCAGATCGGGAATGCTCCCCAGCAGGGGCAGGTGCTGGTCGAGCAACCCCTTGTGATTGTTTTCTACCGAAATATATCCGCAAAATTTGTTTCCCGCGGGACGGGGTTGCGTATTCATCTCGTGGAATATTTTCACTGCTTTTTCGTTGTTCCCGATGATCAGCGTGTTGAAGCCGATCTTCCGCTTGTGGATTTTACGGATCGTCTGCGAAGTCAGCAGCAGCCTGAAAAAATAGGTAAACGAAAAATGAAGGATTAACAGGTTGAAATAGAGCTGGTAGTAGTTTTTGTAGGAATAGACCGTGTCGTCGAGGAGGAGGACGAAGAAGATGCCCGTCACCCCGATCAGCGACGTCAGCAGCGTTTGCCCCAGTTCAAGGAGCCTCGACCGCCGGTAAATGTTGTTGTAAAAGCCGGTGATGAAATAAAAGAGCAACCAGGCCGAAGGGATGAGCAGCAGACCGTTGAAGTACTGTTTTGTAAATTCCAGCGGTATGTCATACCCGAACTTGATGGGTTCGATGACCTCTTTACGATAGATGTAAAAAAGGGTCCAGCTGATGGCTGCGGCCAGGAAATCAAAGATCAGGTATTTCAGAACCTGTTTTTTCTTATTCATGACAGTTAGTCAGGTTGCGTTTCCGTCACCAGTTTTCGTTCAAGCCGGTCTTTGATGATAAACGCAACATTTCAGAAAATATTGCCGCAAAAGTAAAACTTTATTGATTCGGAACACTTTTCTCCGGAGCCGCCCGCGCCGGAATTGAAACTCCCCGCCGCAGAGCCGACGGGGAATCCGATTCCTTAGAGGACTTCTCTATTGTTGCGCTCGCTTACCCCGCGGCAAAGCCGGCGGGGATTGCGCTCACCTGAATTTACATTACTGCCAGGAGGTGTAGGATTTAATTTTCAGGAGGACTTCGCGGAGGATGGAAAGGGTTGAACAGTAAGCATTCATGTCACTTTGGAGGAAGAAGTCCTCATTTCCGGCGAGGCTGACAAAGGAAGCCAGTTCTTTTTCCGCGGAAGAGGAAAGGGTGATTTCCCGGTTGTTGAGGTGGGCTCTTCCGGAGATGCAGTTGCCTTCGAGGAATTTCCCGGGCATTACTGCCCGGAGGGTTCGGGAGGCATCGTTGCGGACCGCCACTTCGAGGTTGTAGATCGACGAGGAGGGGTAGTCGAAGCGCAGGTTAAAGAAGAAGGATTCTTCAGGAGGCTGGTGGATGGCGGTGACCCTGATCTTCTGGGGAAAAGTTCCAAAGAGTGCCAGGGCGTAATAGAGATGGCGGGTGAGCAGTTCCCGTTTTTCGGGAATGGCAGGGAGTGTTTCGAAAAGGGAGAGATAGGCCGGTTCCTGAAAGTTAGCGGCTACCCATCCGGTGAGGGGTTCCACGAGGAGGGGATTCTTAATTTTGATGACCGTCTGGGCTTCTCCTGCAATTTTCAGCAGTTCCGCACATTGGTCGGGCGACAAGTCGGGGAAGTCGGTGAAGTAGAGGTGGCTGCTGTTTTTTACGGCACTCTTCAGCAGGTCGTAATCCAGCAGTGAAGAGCGGTCCACTACCAGTAGGCCGGCGGCATCCACCAGTTCCCGGCGGTTGCATTCCGGGATGGTGAGGGAGGCCCCTTCGTGCTGTTCCATCATGCCCACTGAGGATTTGCCGATGATCCTGATCCCTTTGACACCCTTTAAATTACGGACGTGGTTCGAAATGGATCCCACGCTTCCGATCAATCCGATATTCAGCATAAGGCAAAATTAATCCATTTTGCCATTCCAGCGCCTCCTGAAACCATAACTTATTAACCCGCAATGTTAATAATGAAAGGTCTTGCATGGATTTGTTCCCTTCTGTTTTTCCATTATTTTTGCTGTAAATCAAAAGGAATGACTTCTGTCGACGATGCACGTCATCAGGGTATGCGGAAGCGCCTTGTTGATGCATTGAAAATCAAGGGAATAAGGGATGAGGAGGTGTTGGCCGCCATTGGAAAAGTCCCCCGGCACGTTTTCATGGAGAGCGGTTTCCTGAGTTTTGCCTACCGTGACCAGGCGTTTCCCATCGGAGCCGGACAGACCATTTCGCAACCTTATACCGTAGCCTTCATGACCGAACTGCTCCATGTGGAGCGTGGGTGCAAGGTGCTGGAGGTGGGGACCGGTTCGGGATACCAGGCGGCCGTACTGTGTGAGATGGGGGCCAGGGTGTACACCATTGAACGGCAGAAGGAGCTCTATGTGAAAGCGCGGATCCTCCTTCCGGAACTGGGCTACAATCCCGCCTTCCATTACGGCGACGGCTACAAGGGACTTCCGACGTACGGGCCTTTTGACAGGATCATCGTCACCGCCGGGGCCACCGAAGTCCCCGATGACCTCCGCAGGCAGCTGGTGGCGGGGGGCAGGATGGTGATTCCCGTGGGACGGGACAACCACCAGGAGATGGTGGTGGTCATCCGCACCGGGGAGGAGGAGTTCACCACCCAAAAACACGGCGGCTTCGTCTTCGTCCCCCTCCTCAGGGGTGTCGTCTCATAAACCATTCTTCCGATGATAACGATAAAAAGATTTACAGTCAACCCATTGGAGGAGAACAGCTACCTCCTCTCCGACGAGAGCGGCGAATGCCTCATCGTCGATGCCGGCTTTTATTTTCCAGGGGAAAAGGAGGAGATCACAGCCTTTATCGCCGAGGCCGGACTGACTCCCGTAGGGCTCATCAATACGCACTGCCATTTCGACCACCTCATGGGCGTGGAGTATCTGCGCAAAAAGTACGGAATTCCCTTTTCCTGTCCGTCCGGTGAGGAGTACTGGCTGTCGCGGGCGTCAAAGCAGGCCGCCATGTTTGGCTTCCGGATGGAGGATGTTGCTCCTGCCGACTCCCTCCTCACGGAAGGGGAGCCGGTTCGCTTCGGCAACTCCCTCCTGGAGGTGATTTGGGTGCCGGGTCATTCGGCCGGACATGTGGTTTTTTATTCCGGGGAAGGGAAATTCCTACTGTCGGGCGATGTGTTGTTCAGAGGAAGCATAGGCCGTTCCGACCTTCATGGGGGAAACTATGCTCAGCTCATGCGCAGCATCGGGGAGAAACTGCTGATCCTTCCGCCCGAGACCACCGTGTGGCCGGGTCATGGTTCCGAGACCACCATCGGGACCGAAAAAGTGTACAATCCCTTCCTGGTGTGATACAAAATGAACAATATCATTTTTTTTGAGATTCAGGAGATGTAATATTACCCAAATATTTTATTATCATAACCTTAGTGCCATGTTCAAAGAAAAATTCGCACACCGTCATATCGGCCCCCGGGGCCGTGAAACCGCCCTTATGCTGGAGAAGATCGGCGTCTCCTCCCTGGAAGAGCTCATCGCTCAGACCGTTCCGGAGAACATCAGGCTCAGCGGGCCCATGAAGATCGGCGAAGCGCTCACCGAGAGGCAGTATTTCCGCAAGATTTTGGAGCTGGCATCGCGCAACAAAGTCTTCAACACGTATATCGGCATGGGGTATTACGATACCGTGATGCCGGCGGTGATCCTCCGGAATGTTCTGGAGAATCCGGTGTGGTATACGTCATACACCCCTTACCAGGCTGAGATTTCGCAGGGAAGGCTCGAGGCCTTGCTCAATTTCCAGACCATGGTGAGTGACCTCACCGGTATGGAGATTGCCAATGCCTCCCTCCTTGACGAAGCCACAGCCGCTGCCGAGGCCATGTCGATGTTGTTTGCCGCCCGAAGCCGTCAGATGGTGAAGAACGGCGTCAACCGCTTCCTCGTCGACGAGAAGATATGGCCCCAAACCCTCGACGTGCTCATCACGCGTGCACGGCCGCAGGGGATTGTCCTGAGCGTGCAGAAAGCTGCGGAATTTGATTTCGGCGACGATGTCTTCGGATGCCTGGTCCAGTATCCCGATTCCGACGGGGAGATCCGCGATTATAGCGGGCTTGTGACCCGAGCCCATGCCAGAGAGATCCGCGTGGCTGTGGCTGCCGACCTGATGAGTCTTGCCCTGTTGACCCCTCCCGGGGAATGGGGCGCCGACGTGGTCTGCGGAAGCAGCCAGCGTTTCGGCATTCCCATGGGCTACGGCGGTCCGCATGCCGCCTTTTTCGCCACCCGTGACGAAAACAAGCGGATCCTCCCAGGCCGCATCATCGGCATCTCCAAAGATGTCCACGGCAACCGGGCCCTGCGCATGGCGCTGCAGACCCGCGAACAGCACATAAAACGCGAGAAGGCCACTTCCAACATCTGCACCGCACAGGCGCTGCTGGCTACCATGGCAGGATTCTATGCCGTTTACCACGGTCCTGAAGGGATCCGCAACATCGCCCAAAGGATCCGTAACATCGCGGCCTTCCTGGCGGAAAAGATCACCGCGCTGGGATACTCCCAACTGAATAAATATTTCTTTGACACCATCAGGTTTGCACTGCCGCCCCTGGTGAAAAGAGAGGAGATAGAAAGGCTTTCGGTCTCCCTGGAGATGAACTTCCGCTATTTCGAAAACGGCGAGGTAGGCCTCAGCATCGACGAGACCACCAACCTCGACGACATCAACCGGATCGTGGAGGTCTTTGCCTGTGCCGCCGGAAAACCCGTTGAGAAGATCACTCTTTTCAGCGGCGACTATCCCGTCGATACGGCCTTGCGGCGTACCACTCCCTACCTGCAGCAGGAGGTTTTCAACAGCTACCGTTCCGAGACCGACATGCTGCGCTATATAAAATCACTCGAGGTGAAGGACATTTCGCTCGCCCATTCGATGATATCTTTGGGTTCGTGCACCATGAAGCTGAATGCTGCCAGCGAGATGTTTCCCCTGAGTTGGATCGAATTCACGGGGCTCCATCCCTTCGTTCCGAAGGATCAGGCGCTGGGCTATCAGCTGATGATGGAGGAGTTGCGTCGCGACCTGGCCGAAATCACCGGCATGGCCGATGTAAGTCTGATGCCCAATTCGGGTGCCGCCGGCGAGTTTGCCGGATTGATGGTGATCAGGGAGTATCACCGGAGCCGGGGGGAGGAAGGGCGCCGGGTGGTGCTCATCCCCTCGTCGGCCCACGGGACGAATCCCGCCAGCGCCGTTATGGCGGGCATGGACGTGGTGGTGGTGGCCTGCGACGAACGAGGCAACATCGATGTGGAAGACCTTCGCAAAAAGGCGGAGCAGTACGGCGATACCCTGGCCGCCTTCATGGTCACTTATCCCTCCACGCACGGCGTTTTTGAGTCGGGGATCGTGGAGATGTGCCGTATCATCCACGACTGCGGCGGACAGGTCTATATGGACGGTGCCAACATGAACGCCCAGGTGGGGTTGACCAATCCGGGCATCATCGGCGCCGATGTATGCCATCTTAACCTGCACAAAACCTTCGCTATTCCCCATGGCGGGGGCGGACCGGGTGTGGGGCCCATCGCCGTGGCGGCCCACCTTACGGAATTCCTGCCGTCGCATCCCGTGACATCCAATGGCCATACGGGCATCCGCGCTGTGGCGTCGGCGCCCTGGGGCAGTGCTTCGGTGCTCCCCATCACGTATGGGTATATCAAGATGATGGGCGCCGAAGGGCTGAANNATCCTCTATACCGGCGAAAACGGAAGGGTGGCCCATGAGCTGATCCTCGAATGCCGTCATCTGAAGACCGCGGCGGGCATCACCGAGACCGACATCGCCAAGCGGCTCATGGATTACGGCTTCCATGCCCCCACGCTCTCCTTCCCGGTACATGGCACCCTGATGGTGGAGCCCACCGAGAGCGAGTCGCTCCGGGAACTCGACCGCTTCATCGAGGCCATGAACCAGATCTATGCTGAGATCAAAGAGGTGGAGAACGGACAGGCCGATGCAGAAGACAACGTGCTGAAAAATGCCCCGCATACTGCCCTGGAGATCGGCTCCGACACATGGAGCCATCCCTATACCCGGCAGAGGGCCGCCTGGCCCCTTGAATGGATCAAAGACAACAAGTTCTGGGTTCCCGTGGGGCGTGTCGACAATGCCTGGGGTGACCGCAACCTCATTTGCACCTGCGGCTCTCCGGCGGAGTACGAACTGCTGAAAAAAGATCGGGGTTGAGGTTAAGATCAGTGGCAGGACTGCTAGACCTTTGAATCATTGAGGTTCAGGTTCAGGTTAATGGCAATTACCGCTGGAGCCTGGAGCTATCCCATCCTCGTTGAGGAGAGGTTCAGGTTAAGGTTATGCTTAAGATTTAGGGCAATATGATATCTTTTCCCAACGCCAAAATAAATCTCGGTTTACATGTGGTGGAGCGTCGCTCTGACGGCTACCACAACCTGGAGTCCCTCTTTTACCCGGTGGAGTTATGCGATATTTTGGAGGTCATTCCTGGGGAGCGCTTCGGCTTTCAGTCGACAGGATTGACGATAGAGGGGCCTGAGGAGGAGAACCTGGTGGTCCGGGCCTGGCGGTTGCTGCAGAAGCGCTTTGACCTTCCGCCCGTCAGGATCCATCTGCACAAGGTGATCCCGATCGGGGCCGGACTGGGCGGGGGGAGTTCCGACGGGGCTTTTATGCTGAAGATGGCGAACGACCTTTTCATGTTGGGAATGACGGAAGCGAAGCTGGAAGAGATGGCGGCGGCACTGGGGGCCGACTGTCCCTTTTTCATCGGCAACAGGGCGGCGCTGGCAACCGGCACCGGCAATATCCTTCAGCCCGTGGATCTGGATCTGTCAGGATATAAAATCGTTATCGTAAAGCCCCCTTTGGCCGTCAGTACCGGTATGGCTTATAAGGTCGTCACCCCCCGGCGACCAGACCATACGGTGGCAGAGGTGGTTACCCGTCCGGTGGAAGAGTGGAAGGAATTGCTGGTCAACGATTTTGAAGAGCACGTTTTCGCCATGTTTCCGGAGATCGGGACGATCAGGGAGGAGTTGTTCCGCCTCGGAGCCGTCTATGCTTCCATGTCAGGCAGCGGCTCTTCCGTTTACGGCCTCTTCCGGGAAATCCCTTCCTGTCTGGCCGACAAATTCCCTGGAGATTACTTCGTTTTTCCGCGGCTATGATCCTTAGTCGTGGCAGTGGGGGCATTCTTACTAAGCGAAAGTAAAAATTACCGCAAAAATCCATAGCTTTGCAGGAATGAACCAAACGAATGATTGCAAATGGCTAAGTCAAAACCGAAAAAGGTGTTGAAGACAGCCGGGGTAGCCCCGGAGGATCCCCCGAAACTGCTGCACATCATCCTCCTGATCGCTTATGGTTACCTGACGGTCTTTACCCCCAATATGAACACATACGACAGCAATGGGCCGAAATTCGTGGCCCTGGCGCTGCTCAACCTGGTGACCTTTGCCTTTCTCTTCTCCCGGAAGGATATGAAAACCAAACCGGAATGGTATTATGGATTCTTCGGAAATGCCATAGGGATGGCTTACTCCCTTTTGATGTTTTTCAGCCTGCTCTCCTTTGTCAAGGCCATCAACCTCACCGAGTCGGTGCTTCATTTTGCCAAGATCTTTTCGGTATTTTCCGCCGCATACCTGGTGTCGGTGCTGGTGATGGCCGAGCGGCGCGGTTTGCTATACCTTTCGGCAGCGATGACCCTTTTGCTGCTCTATGACAGCATTTCCGTGTTTTCCGATATCCAGGATTGGATCGAAGGGAACATCGCCAACATCAACAAGATCAAATCGGTTTATTCCAACAAGAACATTCTGGCAGCGGCGGTTTTCGTAAAAATCCCGTTTGCCCTGTGGCTGATGTTTTTTCAGAAAAAGCTATGGCGGATCCTGGGAATGGTGACCACTCCCATCGCCATGCTGGCCGTCTTCTTTATGAGCGCCCGCGCTTTTTACCTCGGACTTTTTATCATGACCTTCCTACTGGTTGTGTTTTTTGCCGTCCGTTATTACCAGAGCCGGGAGCGTTCCCACCTGGTGAACCTGGCTACCGTGGTCTCCATGTTGTTGGTGGCTTTGCTGACATTCTCGGTCATCGAAAGCAATTATTTTCCGAAGCCCGGTGGAAAAAGCCGGACAAGTGTCGGCGCCCGGATGGCCACTATTAACGATCCGGGTGGTGGTAACCGTTTAAACGGCTGGAAGCGCTCCATCAGGGTCTTAGCGGAGAATCCCGTCCTGGGGGTCGGACTGGGCAACTGGAAGGTCGCTACCCTGAAGGAAGAGAATCAGACCAGCGAAAACTTCATTTATCAATACAAGGCACACAACGATTTCCTGGAGATACCCACGGAATCGGGGATTTTCGCCGGAATATGCTTTTTGGCCATCTTCGGATTCCTTTTCTGGAAATTCCTGAGACTGTTTATGAAGAACAATTCCCCGGTAGGGCTGGCCTGGCTTTTCCTTCCGGCGGTGGGATTGTTTGCTTACAGTTTCGACGCTTTTTTTAACTTCCCGCAGGACCGTCCCGAGATCCAATCCCTCTTCGCCCTTTATGTGGGAACAGGAATAGCCCTTACCAGTCTGGCCTTTGCAGGAAAGGGGGATAAGCGTGAGGAGAACGACTTTGCAGAGGCGGTGGCCCTCCCCGTTCCTTTCCTGAACCGGATGTTCAAAGGCAATGAAGATCAACCGGGCGTCATCCGATCGGTTTCACCCGTGGCAAGGGTGGCGACGATCATTGCCTTTCTGGC
>MTKZ01023514.1_pt2 | contig 19768 bp, 16 predicted proteins | sample 1042781 | NCBI WGS metagenome assembly MTKZ01 (sample SAMN06212207, study PRJNA360539) | anaerobic digester metagenome | biome: Wastewater treatment plant; material: sludge; isolation source: anaerobic digester fed with sludge from wastewater treatment plant | place: Denmark: WWTP Viborg ... | reverse complement strand
ATACAATGAATACGTCCGCCATGTATGAAGGTTTATATCTGACAAAGGATATTTCACTACCCGAACCTGGTATACCTAAACTAATCAGTCCGGCCAACAACTCTGTAACAGCGATGTCTCAGACTTTTGAATGGACAGGCTCGAGTAATGCAGTATATTATACACTGAAGGTATCTTCAAATTCGGATATAAGCTCATCATTTGATCATAATACAGGGACCAATACCAGTCATGATGTTTCGGATCTGGCACTTAATTCGACATATTTCTGGGCTGTTTTTGCAACAAACCCAACGGGCACGACCTGGTCGGAAATTTACAGGTTCACAACAAGTGCGAATCCACCCCTTTCTGTCGTACCGTTAACGGTCTGGCTCGATCAGAATGAGGAACGAACGATCAGGCTGCAATCAAACGGAGGTGATGAAAGTCTGAAACATGCCACAATCACAACACTGCCACAGCAGGGATCGCTGTTCCAGTACAATGCCGGTATCAGAGGAGAAAGAATAACATCTGTACCATGCCCTGTCACCAATAAGGATATGAACCTGATTTACCTCGCGGATGCCCAGCCCGGAAATGGTGTTGGCAACTTCAGGTTCATCATAAGCGATGATACAGGGGATTCACCAGAGGGAATTATAACCGTAAATGTTAATCCGCCCGGCATTCCCAACTTTCTGCTGGCAGCAAAGAGCGGCAACATAGAGATACAATTTGACAAACCGATGCTTGATCCCACAGGGAAGGAAGATCAGTTCCGGGTTACTGTAAACGGAACGCAGGTCCCGATAGCTGCAGTCTCTTTGAAACCGGGAGATCCTTATACAATACTGGTAACACTTGAGACTCCACTTCAGGGAGGCGAAACGGTACTTATCTCCTATACCCAGGGTGACGTGGCAGCTGAAACGGGGGGAATACTCCCTACTTTTACAGATCAGCTTGTCAGCTTCATAATACAGACCATTTCTTTCCCGGCCCTTCCCCAGGTGACTTATGGAGATATGCCTATAACGCTCTCTGCTGTAGCATCGAGTGGTCTTCCCGTTGTTTTTGCAAGCTCAAATACAACAGTTGCTTTAGTAACCGGTAATATTCTGTCCATCAACTCTACGGGAACAGCTGAGATTACTGCATTACAGACCGGAAACGGGACTTTTGCCCCGGCGAGGTATATCAGAACCATAACAGTAAATAAAGCTGACCAGACAATCACCTTTCAAAATCCGGGTATAAAGACATTCGGCGATCCTGATTTCAGTGCTGTTGCCGTTTCCTCAACGGGGCTGCCGGTTACATTTTCATCAGCAGATCCCTCTATAGCCCAGGTTTCGGGAAATATAATACATATTACTGGAGCCGGGACAACTGAGATCACAGCCTCACAGGCTGGAAGCAACCTTTATTATCCTGCCGTCGATGTCGCACTGTGACTTGTTGTAGAAAAAGCTGACCAGACCATTACATTCGAAGCTTTACCGGATATGACCTATGGGGATGATGATATTGAAATTAATGCCTCAGCAAGTTCAGGGCTGACTATAGAATTCAGGACCGGGGATATAGATATTGCCGAAATCTTTGGTAATTTACTGATAATAAAAAGTGCAGGTACAACTTCAATAACCGCCTCACAACCCGGTAATAACAATTTCAATGCTGCGCCTGAAGTTACGATACCATTAATTGTCGCAAAAGCAGGTCAGGAGATCATCTTTCCTGCAATCGGTTCTGTGATGTATGGGACACAATCAATTACTGTTGAGGCTACTTCAACTTCCGGTCTGCCACTTACCCTCAACAGTACTGATCCTTCTGTTGCAATGATCTCTGACGGGAAAATATTCATTAAAGGTGCAGGAACAGCAACGATAACTGCTTCACAGGCAGGAAACAATAACTTCAATCCGGCTCAGGAAAAATCTGTATCATTTATAGTAGAGAAGGCTCCTCTTACCGTAACTGCAGAAAATAAGTACAAATCCTATCTTTCCCCTCCACCTGATCTGTCATTTATATGTTCCGGATTTGTAAACGGAGACGATATCTCGGTACTGGATAAACTTCCATTCGCTTCAACAACAGCTGTGCCGGACTCACCTGCAGGGGAATATGAGATAACAGTATCGGGAGGAGAAGATAACTGTTATAACTTCAACTATGTCTCAGGGATTTTACAAATCACGCAAGCCGATCAGGAAGTCGAATTCATTTCTTATCCTGAAAGGCTACTGATAAACGAGACTTTTCAACTTGAAGCAATAGCTTCATCGGGCCTTCCTGTATATTTTGAAAGCAGGAACCCTGATATTGCAGAGATAAATGGTTCGTTAGTAAAGGGATCTGACAGGGGAAAAGCTGAAATAAGAGCATATCAGCCCGGAAATTCAAACTACGAACCAGCGGAATCAATAATTTCGGTTGAGGTCCTTTCAACACACAGGGGTATCCTGAATTTGTTTACACCAAACAATGATGGAATTAATGACCTCTGGGAAATCCCTGACATTGAAAATTATGGTAAATGTGAAGTCAGGATATTCAACAGATGGGGAAGACTGGTCTTCGCCACAAAAGAATATAATAATGACTGGGATGGTAAATCCGACAACGGAGATGTACCTGAAGGTGCATATTATTTTGTGATAAAATCGGAAATTGCAGGGATAATAACCGGTACCATAAATATTGTGAGATAAAGAACCGGAAATATGGGTCACAGGACAATTACAGCAATCATTTTTATAATCCTTTCGGTAAAATCTGCCGCACAACAGATACCTGTCTCAGAAAATTATTTTCTTGATAAATTCTCTCTTTCGTCGTCTTATGCAGGTCATGTCAACCCAGGGACCATTTTTATCGGTTTCAGGTCAGACTGGACAGGTGTAAACGGAGGACCAAAGACTTATAAGGTCTCATACAGCGATCTCATTACCTCCAATGCCGGTTTCGGGGGCAGGATAATATACGACATGGCAGGCATATTTGATCAGATCTATCTTATGGGTTCATATTCATATAACCTTGTTGTTTCGGGAGAGCACAGGATACTTTTTGCACTTTCGGCAGGACTGTACCGCAACAGTATTAATTATACCGATCATTATAATGATCCTTCCTACAATTTAGATCCTGTAATGACTCAACAGGATGTCATTTCGAAGCTAAAATTTATGTCGGATTATTCTGCCGTATACATGTTTAAGAATCTGGAAGCAGGTGTAATGTTTGCAAACATCACTTTCGGGGATGCAAGATACAGGGAGATCGAGGCCACTTACAAACCTTTTGCAAATTATCAGGTACATGCAACCTATTCGATACAATTTAGTGATAAATGGTCCCTGGATCCCCTTATTTTCCTCAGATGTGGTAAATATATCCTTAGCCAGGCAGGAATAGCATCAAGAATTGTATACCGGGATATCATATGGGTCAGTTTTGGGTACAGGGATCGGGGAATATGGGGATCAGGACTAGGCGCCTCCATAGGAAAAGGACTGCAATTCTCCTACCATTTCAATATGGCATCATCAGTTCCGGTGTATATATTCAACAACCACGAATTCTCGATAGCAATTAATATAAAGGATCTTATCAGAAAAGGGAGTGCCGTACCGGAATCAACGGTTACCAATGAACAGCTTTTTTGATTCTTTTTCTCTTCCCGAAGTAAAAGTTGCAATATATATGCCTCCTTTAAAAGGATATTCAAGTTCATAACTCCCCGGAAAAGAAAAATCCTGTGCTATAAGGATCTGACCTGCAAGATTAAGAAGTGTAAATCTTCCACTCTTTCCCGTCACATGATTGATTTTCAAGTTTAATATACCCTTTGAAGAATAGACATCAAAAAGTGTTTCCCGTGGATCAGGTATATCGTCGATACCTGTATGTAAATTCCTGAAATCAAGAAAAAACCTGTCCTCATACTTCCCTTCAGGAAGATAAATCTCATAGCTGTCTTCCTTTTTTATATCTAGGAATGATCCTGTTATTATATCTGAAAGAAAAATATCCAAGCCTGACAGGTCTCCTTCAAGATTACGTACTGAAAAAACAACATCTCCGTCAAAACCGGTAACCACTCCCAGGGGGATCCTGAAAAGTGAATCTGTCACAAATGGTATGGCACTTATAGAGAGTTTCCTGTTATCGGGTCCGATAAGATAAAAATTCACCATCATATAGTCGGTGTTCATAAGCTTCAGCGCATCCAACTTGCCATCAAAATTGGGTGTTGCTTTCTCATCAAAATATACAACAAGAGGATCAGTTGAGAAAATATCGTCTTTGTATCCTGCTGCCATACGAATCAAAGGCCTTTGATATCCGGCTGACTTAATAAGCGGATGAGTAAGATCAGTGACCCTGGCTTCGTTTGTGACCGTCATGCTTCCCGTAACCGGGAACGAACCATCCGAAACGTGAACAAAGAATCCCTGCATTGATGGTATAATATTGGTTGCCAATCCGTTACTTGATACACCGTTCAGATATGTTACATAATTTCCACCATATTCATCAATTGAACTTGCTTCAAAGTAGTAAAGAGCATCATCGATGTTTGAACGTGTCCAGCCATAAGGTGAATCCCAGTCGATGGGTGATGGAAACGGGTTACCGGCAAGGCTGAATCCCTCTGTATACTGATTGCCATGATTAAAAAGAGTTGTTGATAAACTCCCATTATTTACCACTCCACTGATATCGAATGTAATTGGGGAGTCGGTAGATCCGAAGTTTATTGCATAGCCTTCCATGGGATTCAGGAGCCCGTCCGGCTCAATATAAGTTACCCAGCCCGATGTCGTGAGGCTTTCATCATATTTCCAGAATGCAGGAAAAGGATCATTAAGCTTCATGTTATCGCTGAATTCGCTGACATGAGCATCCTGGAATGGTGAACCAAAGTATTTGTATCCGAATCCCGAGGCAAGATATCTTTGCATGGTGATTGTGCCTTCAACCTGGCCTGTTCCTTTTCCATCTATCATGGCAGTCCGGTCAACATTTGAAAGCAAAGTCAGATTTCCATTTGCATTCAATATTCCGTCGCAAAATAAAATACTTCCGAGTGACTGACCCGGAGTGGACAATGTCGTTGTACATCCGGACTCAACGGTAAGGTTATTAAATACTGCCGGAGTTGTCCCTGTAACAGCCTGGGAAGTCCCATTCAATATCAGGGTGCCGCTGTTGTCAGTATAGGTCCCATTTATAATAAGGTCACCTGATAGTGAAATGATTCCGCCTGTTACTAAAAATGATGTACCAGGGTTTATCACCAGATCCTGACATAATGTGGTATGATTTATCAGAAAAAGTATAATAAATATTAAGACTTCAAATTTCCCTTTTTTTGCTGTTAAATTCATCCGGTTGTCTACTAATATGAGTACTGCTACAATAGCTGTTAACTTATATCACTGGGCACTTAAATACAGATGTATGTCCTGAAAATTAAGAACATCATTACCAGAAGAGGAGGAACAAAATAATTCGAAATAGTCATTTTCGGCCACATCCTCGATATAGATCACCGTCGAGAATTGGAACGGCTGGTTTGCAGTGGTTATACGTAAAGCTGTTTCTCCATACCTGGTGGTTGATACTCCGTTCTTTACAATCCCGAGGTTAACTACCCTGTTGTTGTTTCCTACTTTAACATTCCCTGAGACAATAAGAAAAATATCCCGGTTTTTTCTGGGCAGATATGTCATCCTGTTCCCATTAATTGCAAGATTGGTTGCTATGGAAGAAGTATTAGTCCAATTGGCTTTATACCACGAATTTGCAACCGTGCATGTTGTGGTAAGGGAATTGTCGGTAACATTGACTTTACCATGAGGCTTCTGGTCTTCGACGCCCGCATTATTTTCAATAAAAGCATTGGCATCGCGGCCATCTGAACGCGAAAAATCAAATCCGGATATATCATTACCAACAAAATTCCACGAGTTGCCTGTAATAATTAGGTTTGAAAAGGAAAATGATGAGGGGTTATATAGTATGGCAACATCTGTGGAATTGTTGTTTGAATAATACCCTGAATTTAGTGTAACAGTTGTTGCCGATCCGGAATAAAGATTCACACCTGTTTTGTTACCTGTAAAATCTGTTTCCGATACTTTTAGGATGGTACCAGGTGCCGGGCTGTTCAATATCAGACCATTTTCAGCTGAGTTACTGATATCGGTTTCAAATAACCAGAGTTCGGCATCGGACAAAACTGAAATGGCATTATAGAAACCATCAAAGCTGCAATCTTTTATTTCATGATAAGTACCGCTACCTTCGAGATGTATAGCATCCTCACCGACAGATGAACCATAACCGGCCAGCATTCCTGCATCGAATTGTATCTTCTTGAAATAGCAATCTGTAATACAGCTGAACAGAGTCTTGCCCGACATACCTGTCGCCGGACCAATTGTAGTTGTTCCATAAGATGATCCCTCAATGGTTAGCGGATAAGGCAGGTCAATTACCACTGGTTCCTCCAGAGCATTCGTTTCATTACTAAGCTGGATAACCATGGGACCCTCCATATGCTCCGACAGGAAGTCCATTGCCTCCCCGATTGTTGTAAAGCTTTCTCTTTCAGAAACCAGAACTGTATTCTCACTAGAGAGTATTTTGTTTTTAGTGATCCAATTCCCGTTCCAGGCTACATATGTTTGTGAATGCCAGCGTGTTAATAATGATCCTGACGATCCATCAATAAGAGCTCCGGAATTCCCGGTTATACTAACAAGGTCCAGATGAGTCCCGACATTTTTAATTGTAACGGAAAGACCATTGTCCGGGGCGGTTACTGATGGAAGCGTGAGAGTGATATCTCCTGAAGCGAGAACAAATTTTTCGGTTTTCTGCAATGCCGATGAAACCGATTTTGTTACAAGGGGATCAGGTACAATGAAATTTACCCATTTTGTTCCATCCCAGTAATAAAATCCTTCGCTTACTGTTCCTCCCGAATTATAAACAAGCATCCCGGCCGAAACCGGTGCCGTCATTGGAGAAGCCTGATCGAGCGAACTGATAGCAACTCGTGGAGGTAAAAATCCTTTGGTTGAGCTTTCCAGTTCCAGGATAGAATTCAGATCAGCCACACGGTCAGTCCCGTCTGTAATCTTTACCTGACAGAATAAAACGGAAAAGAACCCTGATAATAGTATAATTACCAATATCAATCCAATTTTGGTCGGTTTCATGATCAAATTGAATTATGTTATTTTTCTATTGACTTTCAAGAAATTGACAGTCACATTCTGCCATGTTCCATTAACGTCACATTACATACCGTGAGTGTTCCATCAATCTATCGAAAGACTTAATTGCGAATGATATTATTTTGTTACTTATGGATTGGGAATTGTTTTTTATATGACCGGGATTTGCTGGACCTGGTCTTTCCTGAAAATTTCAAGAGCTAACTTGTTGAACAAAACATAACATCAATCAGCTCATATTTATCAGGAATTCCTGAACGGTTCGTATTTATTGCCGCCTTTTTCTTATTATAAATACCATCGCATGTCATATTATTTTGTATTGCAAAACAATATGGGCAATACCTCACAGGGTGGGAAGAGCATATCCCGTATTTTTCTGCCTGGGTCCCTGTCCGGAATTTTCCAAGAAAAAGCCGGTTTCCGGATTGAGGCAGAAAGGGACAGTCACTCCGGTGGATAAGATATTTGCCGTCTGTTCCCGGCCTTNNAGCTTTCTGACATCGATGAGAAAAATATTTTGAGCATTGTAACTAACTAGATATTAATTATTTAATAACATTTACATTTCCCTGGCTTGGTATTGTTTAATTTTGAAGCTAGTTCCATTGTTACCAAAACAGATATGCAAGGTTAATTCCATTTTTCTGGTATAATCCCTTCAAGGCAATTAAAGGAAATCTGCTTATCTAAAATATTCTGGATTATATTTATTTGAATATCTGTCCCTTACATTCTAATAAGTCTTTTTAACTCACTTTAACTCCATTGTGCGGTAACATCCGGAAGGGTGTGGAAATGAAACCATGGTTCTAAATCTTAAAAATTTAAAGATCATGAAAAGTGCAAAAAGAAATCAGGTTGTTAAATCAAACATTGAAGAACTTTCCTTACTGTTGTCTGAAAGGCAGATCCTGAATGACTGTGAAAAACTTTGCATAAGAGGTGGTGATGGTGATGGCGGTGGTGATATAATAATCATTCCACCACCACCTTTGGGTATCTAGATTGAATCGGAGATTTCCTGGTTTTTGTTAAGGCTGATCCATAAAATCAAGGACAACCGCTTTTCTGCCTGAGCATTTGGAAATTGTCGGTTCGAAAAATATTTTGGTCAGCCTTATTTAATTTCCTGCCTTTCTATTAAATATTTAATTCTTTTTTGTGAAATTGCCTTATAAAACCGGCAAATGAATGAAATCAGGAAGGAAATCTCAGTATTGATATTCTGCTCAGTAAATTTCCTTATTTGTTTATCATCTGAGCAGCCGGATAGTATTTATCAGAATTTTTTGAAATTCAGGACTCTTTATTCTTCCGGGAATTTTGCAGCAGCAGAGAAATGCATGCTTTCAGTTTTTGTGAATTATGCTGACCTTCCTGATAACTATTACATTGCAGCCCTGAATAATGTTGGCCTTATAAAGAAAAGTACCGGGCTGTATCAGGAGGCACTTGAGTACTATAACAAGGCGGAAGAAATGATCGGTGACAGAAAGGACATGCTGATTGAACTGGCATCAATTTATAACAATATATCAAGGATATACACATTTCAGAAGTCCTTCTCCACTGCAATAGAATATCTCGAAAAATCTGTAAATATATATTCTGACATAAAACAATCCAATAAAACCGTTCTGCATAACTTATCAACTGCATACCTGAATCTTGGAATTATATATTTTGAAACGGGGGATTATAAACAAGCCCTTAAGAACCTTGAAAAAAGCGACAGCCTAAAGACACTCTACCGGCTTCCCGAATCAGAACTCGTATTTCTGAATATGGCTAAGACATATTCCCGTAATGGCAATCCGGATGACGCAGGGAAATATTTCCTAAAGAGCTTAAATACGATGGAATGGAAATTCGGAAAGGATTATTACAGGATAAGCGAGGTATATTTCAGTTACAGTGATTTTTTATATGAGACAGGCAGGTCAGTTGATGCCCTTCAGGCACATCAAAATGCCTTGAAGATTTGCCTCAGCAATTATGGCAAGAAGCATCCTCTTGTATCTCTGGCCTATAAGCAACTGGCCGACTATTATTTTAACCAGTCGGAATTTTTGAAAAGTCTTGAATACTATCAGAATGCCCTGATCGCAATTGATAACAAATTCAATGATCATGATTTAATGGCAAACCCTTCGATAGATTCTTCATTATTTGAATTACGGCTGCTTGATATTCTTAAAAACAAATCAAAAGCGATGAATCTTTATGCATCTGGCGAAAAGAAGGATTCAATCAGGATCAGGTTTCTGAAAGCAAGCCTTCTGACATCAGATCTTGCTTTCCGCCTGATTGATAGGATCAGGAACAATTATCTTACTGAAGAAAGCAGGTTGTATCTTTCAAGAGCTGAAAGGGAAACTTATATTACAGGAGTTAAAATTGCAGGCAGTTTGTTTACAATAACTGGTGATAACTCATACAGAATTGCGATGTATGATATTGCTCAGAGGGCTAAAGCAGCGAACCTCCGGAACGATATTCTTGCAAAGGAGGCCTTCCGCATAGCCGGGATCCCAGATTCGATCCAGGAACAGCAGACCAGACTAGCCAGTACCATCTCGGCTTATTCAATGTTAATTTCGGATGCTGCAGAAAACCAGGGTAGGGACAACATTGTCCTGCAAAGCTGGAAGGATGAACTTTTTAATCTTAACCGCAAAATGGAAAAGTTGGCCTCCGGATTAGCAAAATCATATCCTGCCTATTATAATCTTCTCAGAAAAGGTAACCCTGTTCCGCTTATTGAGATACAGAGTAATCTGGACAAAGATGAAACCATTATTGATTACCTTATAACTGAGCCTGATATCAGGGGTTCGAGCTATTTGTTCATATTCCTTATTTCAGGAGACGACTTTCAATATAATGAAATACGACTTGATACTTCATTTCTAAAGAATGCAATGATAATCAAAAAATCCTGCCTTACACCGGATTACAGCAATATTAATAATTACGCAAATGCGCTTGGTTATATGTATAAAATACTAATCAGGCCTGTTGAAAAATGGATAAAAGGTGATAAAATAACTATTATTCCTGACGGGGAGATTTCTTATTTACCGTTCGAAGCATTCATTTTCGATAATACACACGTAAATATCAGCGATTTCAGTAATGTTCAGTTTCTTATTAATAAATATTCAATTTCATATTCATTTTCATCATCACTGATCTTAAGAAAGAACGTACCCAAAAAGTCAAAAATAAAAGTATTATCATTTGTCCCCTTTTATGAACCTAAGGATGCAGGGTTTAATACATTTAGTGAGTTGGGAGGCGCATTAAATGAAACCCATTCAATTTACAAATGGTTCTCAGGTAAGAGATTTGAAGGTCCCAAAGCAACTGTCGAGGAGTTCAGAAAAGAAATTCTGAAAACCGCCATTTTCCATTTGGCGATGCATTCCTACCCCGATACCAATGATTCAAGGTATTCCTATCTTCAATTCTGGACGGCAGACCCCACGAAAAAGGAGGGGAGATTATTCAACTATGAAATTAGTCTATCGGAAATGAACTCTCCTATGGTGGTATTGAGCGCCTGCAATTCCGGATCCGGTATACTATATCATGGGGAAGGTATTGTGAGTTTGGCCAGGGGATTTATTCTTGCCGGAGCATCTTCGGTAGTTAAAACATCATGGGATATTAATGATGAAGTAAGTGCTGAAATTGTAACCAGGTATTATAAAAAGCTGTCAGAAGGAAACTCAAAGGATGAATCACTCCGTTTTGCCAAACTTGAATATCTGAAGGGAAGTCCTCCTTCGTATTCCCATCCGTATTATTGGGCATCATACGAACTGGTAGGAGATAATTCACCGCTTATTGGCAATGACCATTGGAACAAAACTGCAATTATTCTCTTTTTAACATCAGGATGTCTTCTGATTGTATTTTATTTAAGGTGGCGTAGGGTCTTTCCTGACTCACGGCTGTAATATTCTGAGTTTCGTGTGAGAATTTCAAAATATTCAGATGCTTTATCCTTATTTCCGGTTTTCAGGCAGGCAAGTCCAAGGTACCAGGTTGCTTCAGCCGAAAAATCTCCCTTATTATTCATGACCTTTTCGAGAGATGTAACAGCGCCGTTTAAATCCCCCGAGCCAAGCTTTGAGATACCAAGAAAAAACATCGTGGCATTAGAGGATGGATTGATTTTCAGTGCTTTGGAAAAGTCGGACACAGCCTGGATGTAATCTCCGCGTTTATAACATTCAATTGCCCTTGAAATATTTTCTTCTATAAATGTATCTGAACCCCGGGTAAGGTTATTAACTAAACTAAAAGGTTGATAGTATTTTCTAAACATCCTGTCAGTGTCACTTTTATCAGAAACCATCCTGAAAAGCAGGAAGGAGCCGAATATCATTGCGGCTGCAATTGATGACGAATAAAAAATAAATCTGAGTTTACTGCGTCCATGATCACGTGGTTCCGGAAGTATCTCAGGACTATCCTGTAATTCCTTAAAAGAGGATGCAATAAAATCCCTGATAGCTGCTTTTTCCCTTTCATCTTCACCTTTCCCAATCGTCCCCGACTCCCATTCACTTATCCATCTCTTTGCTATATCATCTAAATTTCCGGCAACGATTTCCTGTTTAATATCTTCAAGCCCGGCAGGCATTTCTTCGCTAAATACTACCTCACCAGCAATAGGCATAAATCCAGGTTTACTTTTCATAATCCGGCTCATTCTTTCAAACAATGCTTTATCTTCCGGCAGGACCAATTTTTCACCTGAATGATCTTTCCATTCATTAATAGAAGAAGCAGCTTCGGGTTTTAGTAGAAAATGCAAAAATTTAAACTTCATTAGTTTCAGATTCAAGTCCGGAATTTTATTTGAAGGTTTGATCCTTAAACAAAATTTCAAATGTAGAAATTTGAATACAAAAATAATTTCTTTTATTTTCAGTAAACCACGCTTTCCGAAATTATGTCTGAATTTATTATTTTCCTGTAATCCGGATGGTTTTTTACTTTTTCCACAAGTTCTGCCTGGACCTCGCATTTCTTTTTTCGAACGTATCCATAGCTATACCCCAGTCTTTCAGCAATTTCCTGTGGTGAAATCCCCTCCCAGTAAAGCATCAGCATTTTTTTACCAACAGGGTCGAGAGTATCAAAAACACTCTGAAAGATTTCCCGGAATAAAGTGTGGTCAATTGTCTCGGAAATATCTTCTTCATCATCGGGCTCAGTATTCCTGATAAAATAATTAGCTGCCGACTGTTTTTTTTTCAGAACCATTTTCCACAAATTTTCACAGATACAGNNCCTTTTACAGGTAAGTGAGAAATTCCTGTTGTCCAGCTTTTCAATCATTATCATCAGGCCTTCCTGAAAAATGTCACGTGCATCTTCAGAAGAACCACCCATTTTTACTACCATAAAACGAATCATGGGCAAATACTTCTCCGATAAATAATGGACCACGTAACTCTGCCGGTTACGCAGACATTCAATGATCTCCATATCATTATACTCTTTCACAATCCCAGCTTTTATCAGTGACAAAACAGTAGGTCAAACGTAAATAAATTTCTTATTGCCTGAAAAAAAGTTATTCACAATCAAGTAACTTTTTCAAGTGTATATCAATTAAGCAGCATTAGTTATAAATGGTTTCAAATAGTGCATATTTAATGTGCTGTCCGTATTATGTTTTCATAACTGTGAGGAATAATGGTGGAACTGTTACTTATAGGAGTATGAGCAGTGTTATAAAGGATGATATATTAAGATCCGAGTATAAAAGACTGAAAAATGAAAATGCTGAAAGAGTCTATTTAAACTGGATCCTGTTAAGAGTATAGTGTCAGTTCAGGATCGATGCATCAGAGAAAGGGGTTCAGCTTATTCTTGAAAAAATGTTGGAAAAACAGGATTCTGAAGCAATAACAAATAGTTACCGGTTGACCAATGATATGAAATACCTGGTTGAAAGCGTTGTTAAACATACTACAAAGGGCAGGATAAATATTTGGTACAGATTAAATAGGAACAGATTAGAATTTTATATCTCCAGCAATGAAAAAGGCACAACCAGGGATTATAAAGATCTTGTTTCCGGATTATCCTTTTCAACAGCTCTTTCTGATGATGATAACCTGACAGGAAAAAGTGAAACAACTCTGTTATTCGGAATCAGGAATGAACAAAAGAAGGAATTAAAAACGCTTATTTCTGACCAGTTAAGAGGATATGAGATAAGACTGATAATAATGGATTTTACGACCAAAAGTATTTTGCCTGGAACATGATGACATTCTTTACTAAAAATTTCCTTAAGATCATGAATAAAGAAGATTATAATAGGCCAATATTTATAATCAATATTCCTTACTGCCTTTTTTCTTACTTAATGCTTCCCAGGCTCTGTGTCTGGTATCTGCTTCAAGGCAGGGGGATTTTTGATATCAGATTAAACTGCCTGACAATCAGGAATAATACACACACATAATTAATTAACTAAAGATCTGACTAAGTGAAAAAGCCAATCATTAATTCCGGCATTCTTAGATTAATGCCATTATTTGATGGAATCTTATCCCGTGAGGGGCCGGAGGGAACAGTGAGCTGTAAAAGTAACAAGTTCAAACAGGCTCGACCTTTCATACCTGCCAGAAAAATTGTTATTACAATTTAATGAAACTTCCATTAGCCATGAACGAGAATGAAACACATTTAAAATCATCATTTTAGTTCTCAATGTTTTGGATCCCATAATGAACCAGTTCATTATTATTTATTCACCCATTTTTTGACTTTTCTTATACAATAGTTTTATATTTGTACTTACAGGCATTAATAATCACGTAGCCAATCTTGCTAAATGAGTTGAATAAACCAACAAGAAATAAGATGTTTTTATCTGATCCGGATAAAATATACGCTGGAGTAATCCTTTTTGAGAACTCCTTATTAAAGAAAACTAATGACTTAATCCAATGAAAAAGATAATAGTGACTGTCAGACCGGTGGTTTTATTATTTATTGTGATGTTTCAATTTTCCAATGCAGCTTCCGCACAGGTAGCCACACTGAGTAACTGGACCAGCCTTTATCATGGCAATTCATCAGCACTGCAAAATATAAATTATATTGTCCCTCCCGGAAGTAATACTAACAGGCTTCTGGTTGTGGCAATTGCATCAGAAAGAACTGCTGCCGGAACACTCTCGGTATCTCTATCCTACGGAGGACAGACTCTTACTCTGGCAGCCGGGGATATTGGAGTTTCATCAATCCAGCACACTGCACTTTATTTCCTGAATGAAGCCGGTCTCGATGCAGCAGGGATAAATACGACATTGTCGGTTTCAGTAAGTGGAGGCACCATACGTATGACGGATGTTTCGGCTGCTGTTTTTGACTACATTAACCAGACAACTCCCCTGACAGATTCAAAGAACTATAACAGCGGTTCCACAAATGTTACAGATTTTTCATTCAGCCCTGCACTTTTAATTAATTCATATAATCAGGCTGTTGAGGTGATTGCTATTCATAATTCCGGATCTAATCAATTCAGGACAATAACATATGCACCGGAGTGGACCATGGTACTTGACCAGACAGCTACTTACTTAGTAGGCTTTACCGGATACAGCCTTCGAAACAGTGTAGCAAACAGGACTATACCTGCTTCAGACATTTCAGATAGCTCTCCTGCATCATTAAATGCACCTGCTGCTGTTTCACTGACCGGACTGAGCATGAATTTCATTCCACCTCCACCTCCAACAATACAGGCCTCGGATATAACTTTCACTAAGATTACTTCAACTTCACTTACGATAAAATGGACCAACGGTAATGGAACAAACAGGCTTGTATTAATTAAGCAGGGAAGTGTTGTTAATGCTGTCCCCGTTGATGGAACTACCTATTCAGCCAATAATGGATGGACAAGCGGTCAGGAAATAGAAACAGGCAATTTCGTTGTTTATAACGGTACTGCTGACAGTATAGTTGTTGTAAATCTTGAAGCAGCCACCACATATCACGTTGCAGTTTATGAATTCAGTGGCCCTCCCGGTCTTGAAGAGTACCTGGAAACCGTTGAGCCGGCAAGAGCTTATGCAACAACACTTCCTGAGACTGCCGTTAACGGAGATTACAGGTCGAAAGTTACAGGGGACTGGGGATCTCCGGCTTCCTGGCAGGTTTACAATGACGGAGTATGGACTGATGCAACAACAACCCCTTCGAACACTGACGGGACAATCACAGTCAGAGCAGGTCATACGATTACTGTTGCTGAATCAGTAACAGCCGATCAGATGTTTATTGATGCCGGCGGACAGGTAGATGTAACCCAGAATATAACATTTACTATCGCCGATAATACGGTTCCGGAACCAGATCCCGCCGACTGTGTCGTAAACGGGACACTTAATATCGCGGGTACCCTGACAGCGGCAGGAGATCTCGTGTTTAATAACGGATCTGTTTATATTCATGCTACGAACGGAGGAACTATTCCTGCAGCGACCTGGGATGCAAACTCAAATTGCCAGATAACGGGAATATCGGACACAGCACCTTCAGGATTAGGACAAATCTTTGGTAATTTTACATGGAACTGCACTTCTCAAATCGTATCGCTTACAGTTCCGATAAACAATAATATCACTGTTTTGGGTAATTGCAATATTTCTTCCACCGGTTCAGGCAAGCTTGCCCTTACGGATACCAATACTTCATATGCAATGACAATATCAGGTGATTTTACCCAGACAGGGGGAACCTTCATCCTTAACAACGGATTGTCCAGCACGGTTACCAATTACCTTTATGTTGCCGGTGATTTTCAGTTTACAGGTGGAACGATCACTGAATTTTCCTCAACGGGCAGAGGTGCTATTGTCTTTAACGGAAACGGAGTGATGCAAACCTACTCATCCGGAGGTACATTTCAGAATACAATTGATTTCAGAGTCGAACCTGGGGCCTACCTTCAGCTGGGCTCAGGACAGGTACCTGCGTATATTACCTTAAGCAAGGGAACATTTACCCTTTCAGCAGGTGCAACACTTGGCATTACATCTCCATATGGTATAACATTATCGAGTACAGCAAATCCTTCCGGTGGAAATATCAGGGTAACCGGGACCCGGACTTACGATAGTGGTGCAAACTATATCTTTAACGGCAATGTCAGTCAGTATACAGGCGATGGGCTCCCGGCCACAGTTAATGCCTTGAATTTTAATAATAATGGCGGTAGTATAAGATTCCTCAAAGCCCATACTATCACAAACGATTTTTCAATAACATCCGGATCACGGACCAACCTCGGGACTTTCTCCCATTCAACCAGCTTTCTTTCCCTGGGAGGAGAATCCCAGCCTGGCGGATCATATGGGGGCACCACTTCAGGTGCTGATTTTGAGATCCCTGAATATTTTGATGAGGTGACAGGAATTATAAACAATAATCCCCCTATAGGTACATGGCTCGGAAATACGACCGACTGGAACGTGGCCTCAAACTGGTTTGGTGGAATTCCAAATGGATCTTCGACCACCATAATTACTTCATATGCCCCAAACCAGCCTGTCATAACGGGTACAACAGCTGCTGTAAGCAACATTCTGACAATTAATTCAGGTGCTTCTCTGACAATAAACGGCAGCGCAGATATCACCTCAATGGAAAATAATGGGAATGTTACAATTAACCCGGGAGGAACTGCCACATTCGACAATGTCATAAACTCAGGAATCCTTAACCTCGTATCGGATCCATCAGGGATGTTTTCATTCATGACTGAAAACTTCTCGGGATCAGGTACAGTAAATACACGGCTTTTCCTTACAGGCGGACTTGCCGGTGATCCTGCGGAGGAGCTTTACAGATGGCATTACCTTGCCGTACCGTCGCAGCAAAATAAGTCGGTCCTTACTAGCATAAATCCTGATAACCTGATGTGGTATTCCGAACCTGCCGCCGTGACGGATATGTTTGAAGGCTGGCAATGGCATGACGGATATGATGGAACAACGGCCATAACTGATCTCGAGGTTACAGATGGATACAGTTTTTATCATGATGAAGATACCTATGTTACATTTACCGGGAGCTCATTGCTGACTTCATTACCACAAAAAGATCTTGGTTTTAGCACATTCGGATGGAATTTCATCGGGAACTCGCTTACATGTGGTATTAACTGGGATGATGTAATACTTAACGGGGACGTTGATCCTTCGGTCAATTTTATTAAGGATTATCAGGAATATTATTATATTCAGGGAGGCCCGGGAGTCCCGGCCGGAACTACCGGAAGCATACCACCATTGCAGGGATTCTTCGTTCAGGCAACAGCCGCGGGGGCATCAATTGATTTTTCCGCTGCCAAGGAGCATAATAACATTGCCTACTACAAAGGATCAAAAGCCGGACCGGAGAATAAAAGTAATTTCTCTCTAATCCGGCTTAAGGTTGGTGATGGTAATCATACAGACGAAACAGCGATATGGTTTAATGAGAATTCAACTACTGGTAAGGACAGGGATTACGATGCTGAGAAACGGATCTCAGGAGATTCGCGTGTTCAGATCTGGTCCGGCATCAAGGGACATTCCTTTGCTATAAACGGGATCCCGTTCCCGGAAAAATCCATTGATATTCCACTTTCTTTAAGGATTCCTGCAGAAGGTAAATATTCAATAACCCAGGCCGGACTGGAAAACCTGGAGGAAGGATATGCATTTTACCTTAAAGACCTGGAGAAGAAGAGCGTAATAAAACTGAACAGCATTCCAACGTATTCTTTTACTACGACCAAAGGTATTATAAATAATAGATTCGTACTTACAATTGAAAATCTGTCAGCTAATAGTGATGAAGGATCTCCTACAGGAAAACCTTTCAATATTTATCACTCATCAGGGCTTATCAATATCGATCTGTTAAGCGAATCATGGGAAGGAAAGAGGGGATCAGTAAAAGTTATTGATCTAACAGGAAGGACTGTAATTGATTCACGGAATGTTGAGTTCAGCAGATCGTCGTTAATTCAGCTTCCGGTTGATGGTAACAAAGGGTTGTTAATTATCAAACTGGAATCATCCCTGTTGAGACATTCCGGAAGGATTGTTATTAAATAGTCTGTATTTATTTTTAGATCTTTATAAAAATCGAAAAAAATTATTGTTTAAGATTTAAGTTCAGCCAGTGTGAATGGGATAATCTAAATAAAAATTTGTTATTTTTAACAAATAAATTACTTTTGTACCGACATAATTGAACTATTTCATTGAAATTTAAGTTCATAAACAAAGAGATGGCATCTAAAAGAAAGTATATTATACCTGAGGTCATAATGATATCTTTGGATCATTCCATCACTTTGATGATGAAATCTCATCCCAAACCCCCAAGACCAAGGGGAGGAGGGAAAAAAGGGATTGATGATAAAGGACTTGATGAACCAGCATTCAAGAGCCCGTTCGGGGATAAACCTTTTAGTTAGGCATTACAGGTAACGTGGTACGAAGTCAGGGAAAAACCAAATTATAGATTTACAAAAGAATGAAGAGCGTCTCACAACGCTCTTTTTATTTGCGATGCATTATAAGCGATGTAAGATGACAGAAGGAGGACCGAAGAAAGATGCAGGACGCAGGACGCACTCCGTCCACCGTAGCTTTCTTCGGCTGCCGAAGCCTTCTTTGAGAACCGAAGCTTTCCTCGACCGCCGAACTTTAAACGTAGGCGGCAGCGTAGGTTCTAGCGTAGGCGGTAGCGAAGGTGGAAGACACATGGAAGAAGGCAGAAAACTGAAGGGGAAAGGGAGAGGGGGAGAAGGGGAGCCACCGCCGCTTTAGCTTCGGTGGCCAAAGGAAGGGGGGAAAAACCGTGAAACTCCGTGGATTCCGGCTTGCCGGGCCGTGGAACTCCCCCTCCTGTGTAGGCGGGGCAAGCGTGGTTAATAACAGATCCCTTCTAACCACAGTTGCGCTTCGCGCAATCACGGAGTTGAAAGGAGTTACACGGTTTAGAAGAGGCGGAAAATGTAACGGGATAATCTGCTATATTCGCAAACAAAAAGTGATGGTCAATAAATATTATCGGTACATCTTCTGGACAGGTTACTTTGCAGTGCTCCTAATGACATTCCTGCCGGTAAGCTTCAGAACGGAAAAAATAAAACTCGGACTGGATGCTTTCACCATACGTACTGACCATCTCCTTCATTTCGGGGTCTATTTTCTGATAATGATGTATTTCCTTTTCGGAAAAATAAAAGGCCTTAGCATCTTCTGGGAGAATTCCCTCTCTAAATATATCCTTCTCATCCTCGCACTTGCCACTGTCACCGAAACAGCCCAGCTGTGGGTGCCGGCAAGGGCATTCAATGTCCTCGACTGGGTGGCGAATGTGGTTGGGATCGGGGTGGGGGCGTTTGTAAGCACGTTGGTTGCCGGAAGGAAAAGGGGTTTAAAAGTTTGAAGGCGTTTCGGGTTTTTCGTTTCTCGTTTTTC
>MTKZ01027421.1_pt1 | contig 19773 bp, 13 predicted proteins | sample 1042781 | NCBI WGS metagenome assembly MTKZ01 (sample SAMN06212207, study PRJNA360539) | anaerobic digester metagenome | biome: Wastewater treatment plant; material: sludge; isolation source: anaerobic digester fed with sludge from wastewater treatment plant | place: Denmark: WWTP Viborg ... | reverse complement strand
GGGATCCATAAAGACTGCGGGTAGGGTGTCCACGTCGCTTTCCTCGCGCAGCGGGAAATAAACCATCTCCTTGGTAGGCAGCACGAGGTCGATCTTGATACCCAATGCCAGCAGCGCTTTTACCATGCCGTAACAAGCCATGCCCAAACCGCCGGATATGAGCGGCGGAAATTCCCAGGTGAACATGAGGATTTTCATCTGCTACTCCGTGATCGAGGCAATGTAGGTCTCGATGTTGTAAAGCGCGGCAACGCTGATGGCCAATGCGGGCGCGCCCTTGGGGAAATGGGGGTTGTCGCCGTCCCAGACTTCGGCCACGGAGGCGATGTGCCCGCGCATAAAACTGTTGCGGAAGGTGCCGATGAATTCTCCCAGACGCTCAGCCAAAGCCGCGTCGTCCATACGGTCGCGGTTGATCTTCAGATAGAGGCCGCAGAAGGGTCCCAGCAACCAGGCCCACACGCTGCCGTTGTGGAAGGAGAGGTCACGCTCCCTTTGCGTGCCGTAGTATTTGCGGCGGAAACGATGGTCGTTGGGACTCAGCGTGCGTATGCCATAGGGCGTATAAAGTTCGTCGCAGGCGCGTTGCCAGACCTTTTCCATTTTTTCTTTATCCATCATCTCCCAGGGCAGGGAAAGCGCCACCAGCGCGTTGGGACGTATCTCTTTCACCTGTTGGTCTCCCAGCAGCCGGTCTGCCAGATAGTCGCCCGCCCAGAATTTACCGAAGGAGTCTTTTACCTTGTCTTTCAGTTCGGAAGCGCCTTTCAGCGTCTTGTAGGGCTTCTTCGTCAGATGGGAATAGTCCTCGGCCATGGAAAGATAGCAGGAGAGCGCGTTGTACCAGAGGGCGTTGATCTCAACGGGGGCGCCGTTGCGCGGGGTGACCGCCTTGCCATCCACCCTCACGTCCATCCAGGTGGCGTGGGCGAATTCCTCTTTGAGTTCGATCAAGCCGTCGCCGCGTACGAAGAAGGGATACTGGTAGTTGTTAAAAATGCCGTCCAGCACTTCTTCAGAGATGCGCAGCGCCCTCTTCCAGAAAGCGCCTTCCTCTTTCCACTTGCCCAGTTTCCAAAGCAGGATCACATACCAGAGCGTGGCGTCGATGGTGTCGTAATTCTCTTCCCGCCCGGATTCGCGGCGCAGGTTGGGGATCAGGCCGCCTTTCAGCGAGCGGCTGTATTTGAGCAGGATCTTCTCCACCGTCTTGATCTTGTCCGGGTTGTGCAGCAGCGCGTTGAGGACGATCATCGTGTCGCGACCCCAGACGCCGTAGAAGGGATATCCAGCCACGACGTCGTCGTTGGAGATGAAGTCCTCCAGCGCGAATTCCAGCAGTTTCAGGTATTGCGGGTATTTGAACAGATAGTTGTCTTCATATTCGATGGCGCCCAGCAGAGTGTCGTTCGCGTCCGGCTTCAGGGGGAGATCCTTCGGCTTGGGCAGCTTGGCATAGCGGCGGATGATCCTCGCCATGGTCTTGGCAGGATCTTCGATGGGTTGGTCGGAGAAGAGCAGCGTGCTGCTTTCGCCAACTTTGAGTGTGAAGGCCAGTTCGAAGAGGCTGAGTTGGTCGGCGATGCCGGGATACCCGCTCATCACTTCCCAGGGATAGAAAACGTTGTAATAGGTATAGCGGTCGGGCGTGGCCTCACCGTTGGAGAGATGTCCGTAAACCCGCAAACCGTTGGAACTGCGCAGCACATAAAAGGAACTGCCGCTGTCCGTGTTCTCGCAGGAGGCGTCGAATTGCTGGTTGTCCAGAGAGCCCGGCTGGTTGAGTTCGTGGTGCTCCGTCATGGTGAATTTAGGATGCAGGGCGAAGTGCAGTGTGTGGTGCCCGAGGTTGGTATAGCGCACCAAAACCGTGTTGGAAGCGCCGTCCAGCATGATCTCCTTGAGGATGAGGATGTCGTTTTGGTGGGGGAGGGCCGAATACAAGAAACAAGGATAGGGCCGCAGCCAGGGTTTCACCAGGTAGAGGAAGCCTTCTGGATAGATGCAGTTGCTGTAGTTGTTGCTATCCAGATGCACCGTATTGCCGCGCCATTCCACCTTTTCCTCGATGCCGGCGACCAGATGGTGGCGCTGGAAATGCTCGTCGCTGGCGATCAGCAACCCGTGGTATTTGCGCTGGTTGATCAGGTTGCCCGTGCCGAGGGCGTAAGCGCCGAATTTATTAGTCAAGATCCACTCGTGATGGTGGGTTTCCATGAAGTAGTTGTTCACTGAATCCCCTTTTGTAAGTTTGATTTAGGTCTTATGTGGACAATTTTCCACAGACCCTATTCCGTCAAGTGTTTTATGTAATGCTGTCAAGGATGCGGTGCCCTGTATGCCAGAGTGGAATATGTTGCGGTCTGTCGCTCGCCGCAGCGGCGGTCAGCATAGTTTTGCATAACCGTACTCCTATAACTATTATTAAAACGTCATTCAGTCAATTATGCCTATCTTCAATTATACCATATCAAACACAGAAGTGAATTTGTTAAAATAAACCTTGACATGATTCGAACAAAACCATGTTATTGACATCACGAATGGAGATATCCGCGAAAAGGTTGTAACTCAGGCGGCCGGGCTCGCGGAATTGATTACAGAGTGCGTCCGCGCCTGGCTGCCTCCTTAATAGATAAGCCAAAGGCGTTCATCGCCGGCGGCGAAGGAGTAAAGCCATGCAGAAAGTACTCATGCTCTCCGTTTTACTGGCAGCGGCTGGAATCCTGGCAGCCCAAACCTATCTGATCGAGGATTTCGAAGCGCCTTTCATCGGACAGATACCCGCCCCGCCCGGCTGGGTGCAAGGTCCGGGCAGCGACTTCTTTTGGACGGGAACCAACATCACCTGGCAGCGCAACGTCTGGAATCCCGCCACAGCCGCCTGGCAATTTCAGCGCGGGATAACGCCACCGGGCGCTCTCAGCGGCAACGGCGTCCTCTGGATCGACGACGTCGGCATCCCGAACATGTTCCAAAACGGCTGCTGGTACATGCGGTCACCCATCCTTGATTTGAGCCTTTCCGTAGCCCCCTGCCTCCGGTTTTGGTACTTCAACGCGGAAAATCCAGGCTTGACGCTTAAATATTTCCTGATGGTCTCCGGCGACGGCGGAGCCAACTATGACCTGTTGACCGTTATTCTAAACGGCTTTGAAGTCGCCAACAACACCTGGAACCAGATCTGCATCAAGATCCCCTACCAGTACCGCACCAGCCAGTTTTGCTTCTCTTTCGACATGTTCAATATGTTCGGCAGCGCCAACAATCCCTTTATTGACATGGTCACTGTGGATGAGACAGGCCCCATCTTGGTAAATTCCGTTCAATCCGGCGACTGGGTAAATCCCGCCACCTGGGCGGGAGGGATCATTCCCACAAGCAACAACAGCGTGATGATCAACGCCGGCCACACCGTCACTATCACCAACGCCGCCCCTAATCCCGGCATCATCGCCCGCTGTCAGGATCTGATCATTAATCCCGGCGGAATCCTTGATTACGGCGCCGGTCCCGCCAATTTGCTGACTGTGCTTCAAGATATCTGGGTCTATGGGACCTTGAACGCCTTCAATGGCGCCAGCGGCCGCATGGTCTATTGCGGAGGTAATTTCAATATCTTGCCAGGCGGTAATGCCGTCCTCAACACAGGCAGCATTATCGTCACGCCGCGCTGGATCTTCGGCACGCCCGGCGCTTCCGGTATCACTTTCCTGAATTGCCAGCCGGCCTCGTTTGCCAATAACAGCGGCTTGCCCGTGCCCATCAACAACCTTCTCAACATCGACTCCCCCCGCGAGGGAGGCAGTTTTGCCTTTGAAAGCCCGGTCACAGTCTCCGGCTCTTACGGCCTCTATCTCGGCCTGATCGATACCAATGGCCTGCTGACGCTTGGCAATAGGCCCGAGCCTGGCGTGCAGACCATCGAGATCGGCAACGCCCATTTCTTCGACCTGCCCGTCTGGAACGACGTCAATGTCACCTCCCGCGACTACGTCTTCCGCACTCCGCCCTGGCTCCCGCTCCAGCAGGTCAATTATCCCAGCGGCTACGAGATCGAGAGGATTCCCTATCCCTTCGGTGAAAATGTCGTGACCGGCACTTTGACTATGGACACCTTCAACAACCTGGAACTGACTTATCCGCTCAGGGTGGGAACCGAAACCACCGGTGGGCTGTCTTTGGAAAGCGGAATCATCATCACCACCCCGAACGACCTGTTGACCCTTTCCGCCGCTGTTCCCGGTGACATCGAAGGAGTCGATCCCGGCGCCTATTCGGATGAAGTGAACGCTTCCTACATCGCCGGCCCCTTGAAAAGGGAATTTCCGCTGGCAGGCAACGAACCGTTCACCTTCCCCTTGGGCGAAGGGACGGTCTTTGCCAATGCAGATCCCAGCCCCAACGTCTATCGCCCGGTGATCCTCTCTCCCGGCATTGCCAGCGGCCAGGCCCCCATCGCCAGCATCCTGGATCCGCCTTCCGGCCCGGCTGTCTCCCCTCTCACTGCCGTGGTGGGCGCCCGCGCCTACAGGATCGATCTCGACTCAGGAGTGGATTTCCCGCCCTCCGCCGCGGTGACCTTTTGCTTCAAGAACGACCTCTATGGCGGCGGCGACAATATCCCCGGCCAACTTGAAAACATCCGCCTCGCCCAGGCTCCGACCCCCAACGGCCCCTGGACGGTGGTATCCGGCCAGACTGGAACGGGAAGCATCTTGCCGGAGCAGTATTACTCCGTGACATCATCGCTGCCCGTCGCTCCCTTTGCCGCCAACGGCGAATATTTCTGCTGGGCGACCACCGTGCCCGCCATAGATCTCGCCGCGACCGGCATTGTGGGCCCCGGCAATGTGATCGTCGGCATACCCTCATTCTTCGACGTCTACGTGGCAAACTACGGCTATGAGCCGCAAAGCGAATACACGGTCCGGCTGTTCGAAGCCAGCACGGGTCTGCTCACGGTCCTCTCCGGCACGCCCCTGGAGCCTGGCGCGACCGCCGTCTTCACCTTCGCATGGACGCCCCCCGCTACCGGCAACTACGCCTTCCAGGGCAGCGTGGCAGTGATCGGGGATGCTGATCCCGCCAACGACCAGACCGGTGACCTTCTGGTTACGGCCTATGGTTCTCCCGATTTCTTTGAGGATTTTGAAGAATCCACCTTCCCGCCGCCCGGCTGGACAGTTTACAACCTGGATACCGGCCCGGCGACCTGGCAGGGCAATCCGAACTACATCTATTCCCATTCCGGCGGAAGGTCGGCCCGCCACTATTACAGCGGCACTCCCGCTACCGGACAGAACGGCTGGCTGGTCACGTCGCCCGTCGCCCTGCCCCCGGATGGAAACTACGCCCTCTATTTCTGGAACATGAACATCCTGCCCGAACGCCTCGTCTATAACGGCCTGAAGGTGAACACTACCGGCGATCCCCTCGCTCCCGGCTGGGTGGAACTGTGGTCGCAAAGCGATCCCTCCACCGCCTGGACCGAGGCCGCCGTCAACCTCAGCGCCTATTGCGGCTCGACAGTCTATTTCGCCTTTGTCTACCAGGGTTACAACGCCGACACCTGGTATCTGGACGACGTCGGTATCCTGACCCTGACTTCCGACGTATATCCGCCCGTGATCACCCACCTGCCACTGCTCAACACTCCGCGCGAGGATATTGGCTACGCAGTCACGGCCCAAATCACCGACGACGTCTTCTGGAACAATCCGCTCGGCGGCGCCGCAATCTTCTATTCGACCGACGGCGGCGCTTCCTACGACGGTCCGCTGCCCCTGCTGCCCGGCCTTCCACCGTCCTTCACCGGCTTCATCCCAGCCCAGCCTTTGGGCACGGCGGTCGATTACTACATCGAAGCCTGGGACGCCTTGGGCAACGTCGCCGACAGCGAGGAACACACTTTTATAGTGGACGAACCCGCCTGGCTGGCCTACGACGCCGGCGGCACGGTCTATCTTGGTTACACGACCACTTCCTACGACATCTTCGTCCTCTTCGAAAATCCCTTCTACGACCTGGGCCTGCCCCTGCAGGTGAATTACATCACCGCCACCTCCTTCTACGCCACGACAGCCAATCCGCAGATTTACGCCTGGGACGGCGTCGATTGGTCCACCCCGACTCCGCTGCTGCCGATCTCGCCGCCCTATGTCTCTTCCTTTCTTGCCCAGACGGTTTACACCTGCGACCTGGCGACCGTTCCGCCCGTCCCCGGCGGCGTCGCTCCACCCCTGGTCACCACCCCGTTTTTACTGGTCGCCTTCCAAAACATCGCGCCCGGCCAGTATTTCCTCTTTGACCACACCCGCGATTACGGGACGACCTTCGTGCGCGTGGGGGGGACCTACTACTCCCTCAGCAATCCCGGCTCCTGGTGCGTCAGCGCCAATGTCTCCAGCGTGAAGCCCGAACTCAGCATCGAACTGGTGGCCGGCGTCCCGACCCTCTTCTGGGAAGACATTCCCGGTGCCGAAGACTACAATATCTGGTTTGAACCCTTCGGCCCCCAGCCCTTCCCCAATCCCTGGTGGCTCTTTGAAGACGGCTGGGCCAGCAGCCCCTATCCCTATTACGGCCCCGAGGACAAGGGCTTCTTCAAGGTGACCGCGAACTTCCCTGACCCGGTGAAATCCCTCTCAGGACCGAACCGCGTCGAGGCACCCACTATCACTGTGATACCCGATTTGATGGACAGGGACGGCTTCCCGGCCAGCCCCTGACAATGTGGATATACTCAATTGAATGGAGGCGGGATTTCGCTCCCGCCTTTTCTTTAGGCCTTTGTTTCCTCACCTTTAGTGCTACGATTGGTCGGACAGGATACACTATGCAAAACGCAGCCCCAATAAAAAGGCCCGGTCATTACAACCGGGCCAGGTTCATCCAAAAGGAGGAGGATGAGTTTATTTCATTAAGACTGCGTTGCGGGTGAAGACGTCCTTTCCGGCTGTCATTACGACGCGGTAAACGCCGCTGGAGACGGGTTGTCCGTTGTTGTCGGTGCCGTCCCAATCGATCTGGTGGTTGCCGGCTTCCTTGACGCCGAGGTCGAAGTTACGCTGCAGTTGTCCGCGCGCGTTGTAGATGCGGATATTGACGTTCAAGTTCTGGGCCAGGCTGTAGGGTATGAACACCGTCGGGTTGAAGGGGTTGGGATAGGCTGCCTTGAGTTCGGTGGCCAGCGGGATTTCCGGCGCGCTATACTCGCTGTGGGCGTTGTAATAGGCGCTCACGGGGCCATGGTATTCGCCGCTGCCATCCAAGTCAACGCTTTGCAGCCAGTAGTAGTAATAGCCATTGGAGTAGATTTCATCGTCGGTGAAGGTGTATCTCTGTTCGGAGCCGGTGTTGGTGGCGGGGATGAGCGGGCTGATCACTTCGGCGTTTTCGAGGCTGGATTCATTGGCGCGGTAGATGTAGTAGCCGGTCATGCCGGTTTCGGATTGGCTCACCCAAGTGAGGTTGACGAAATTCTCAGCCGAGATGGTCGCCGTGAAGGAACTCAGTTCGACAGGCACCTGTTGTCCGAAATCCCACATGATCTCCACGTTGTCGATGCCGAGGTCATGGTCGTTGCCGCTGTAATCGGGATCGTCCCATTTCAGCATGATGTATTCGCCGGCAGGCAGATTCAATCCGGAGATAGTGGCGCTTTTCAGGACGCGGTTGGCGGGCAGGTTGCCGTCCAATGGGCCGTTATAGGAGGTTACCTGCGGGCTGGTGAAGTTCAGCGCCGAGAATTGGGTCCAATTCGTGAAACTATTAGGGGTCAGGTCGGATATGGCGGAAGAGGAACTTTGGTAAGCAAATCTGACTGTCTGAGCGCTGGCGTCGCTGTCTCTCCATTGCTCGCCGTAATAAGTGACAGTGAGGTCGGTGATGGTGTAGTTGGAGGTATTGCGTAGCATGACGCCATAAGCGAAATTACGCCCGCCGCGCGAACCGAGCGCGCGTTCCGTGCTGTTAACCGTTCCGTATGAAAATAAAAGGTCTGTGGCAGTAGTGCCGTTGTCCGCCTTGATATTGAAATTGGTGGGGCCGGTGCCGGTTCTTTGTGCAAACCAACTTGCCAGGGTCGAGTCATTGACCCAGAGTATGGAGCCAGACGAGATCAAAGTATCGAAATTCTGTGAGTATAACTGCGGAAATGTGCCCATGGACACATACGCGAACACCGAGCCAATCACTGCCAAGAGAGCGATGGCCAATAATGTCTTTTTCATATTTCCTCCTTGTCTATAGACGGTCGTGCCGTATAAACAACTAATATCTAACTCATGGTTCAAATCTAATTCTACTTCACACCTTGTCAAGTCTTTTTTCCAGTAAATGCAAAATCATATGACGCTATTGCATGTTTTTGCCTTGAGAACAGCCTTCACGCCAAAGGCGGAGCATGATTTCTGGTTTGCTTTGGCTACGGGAAATCGCCTTTTCCGGTTTTGTCGCAATCGATACAAAAAAGCCCGGTCGTGAAACCGGGCTATGCTTTATCCAAGGGGGAATTGTTTTATTTGAGCAAGACCGCCTTGCGCTGGAAGGTATCCCTGCCGGCGGTCATCCTGACATAGTATATTCCGTTGGCGAGGTTGGCGCCGTTGGCGTCTTTGCCGTCCCATTCGATGCGGTATTCGCCGGGCACCTGTGTGCCGGGTTCGAAGCTGCGCACGAGTTGGCCGCGCGAGTTATAGATCCTGACAGCCACTTCGCTTGCAGCCGCCACGCTGTAGGGAATGAACGCCTGCGGGTTGAAGGGGTTGGGGTAGATCTGTTTCAAAGCTGTGTAGATTGGGATCTCCGGGTTGCCGTATTCGCCGTTGGCGTTGAAATAGACGGCGATCGGCCCATGGAAGTCGAAATTCCCGTCGAGGTCGAGGCTTTCCAGCCAGTAGTAGTAATAGCCGTTGGCGGTCAGCGTGTCGTCGGTATAGATGTAGATTTGTTGCTGGGCCGTGTTGCTGGCGTCGATCATGGGGCTGATGATCTGCGCGCCGCTTACATTGTTGGCAGTTGAACGCAGGATGTAATAGCCGACCATACCCGTCTCGCTTTGGGTGATCCAGGTGAGGTCGACGCTGTTGCTGCCCGAAACCGTTACTGTAAAGGAAGAGAGCACCACGGGCAGGGGCTCGTCGGTGGGTGAGAAGGTCCATTTGCGGTTGGCGCTGGAACTTCCCAGATTGGTCATTCCGCTCACGGTGACATACATATAACTGCCGCTTTGGGTCGGGATAAAGTTGCCGTATTTCACCCAGCCGATGTTGTTGTCGTTGTACCAGAGGTCGATGCTGGCATCGCTCGAATATGTTGTCGGATAACGGAAAGTGGTGGACACCGTATTGGTGAAATCGGCGTAGGTGGTCCAGACCGGCCTGTTCGCTTCGTTGATGTATTCGGTGGAGGTGCTGACGCTGAGGTCGGAAAATACCGCGTTGGAGGACGTGAAGGCGATGTCCTTGCCAGCCAGGGTCAATGAATTGGAGTTTAAAGCCAGATCGCCGCCATCGCTAAAGCCGAGGTTGGTGACGGTCACTGAATTGGACAGGGTGACGCCGGCTGGATCTTTAATATAGAGCCCGTTCACCGTGGAGGGCAGCCCCGAGCCGGTTACTTGCGCTGAAGTACCAGCATAAGTGTAATCCGCTCCCGTGCTGTAGGTACGCGTGCCTGTCACCTGCACCGCCCCGCTCGCTCCGCTGGAAGTGATGCCCGCGGCGTCCCTGATGATGAGCCCGGCACCCGATGCCAGCGTGAAAGTTCCCAAACCGGTGAAAGGCTGGTTGACCACGTCCACGGTGGTGCCGCTGTTTATCTCGTAGGATATGGTTTGGGAGATAGTTCCGCCGCTCTTATTGAACAACTGCGTCCCGGCTTTCTGGAACACCCATTTGCAACCAGTCGCGCCGCCGTTTTCGGTTAGTGTGCCGCCCGACATCGTAAAGTCGCCGGTAATGTACGCGGTTATACTGCCGCCGTTCATCGTCATGGATACCGTCCCGCCGCTTTGTTCGTAGTTGTTGATGTTCTTGGTGTTGGTGTTGGTATCGGTCCAAGTCCAAGTGCCAGTGCCGGTGCTGACTACCTTAAGCGTGCCGCGGAAAGTCTTGAAGTCGCCGCCAGTAGAATTCTCATTTGTCGTTTGATTTGGGCAGTTCCAGGTAAGGTTGTAAAAATCCTGATCCCTCTGGCTGGGCTGTGCATTTGTTACGCCGATGATTTCGCAAGTCGAGCCATCTTCCCAGGTTGCCACCAACAGCGCGTCGCTATTCCTGTTATGGATGTAGGTACCGCCGCTGCCGACAACTGTCGAGCCATTTCCAGCGATGTCTGAGACCTTTTCCAGCGTGCCGTAAACCGTCATGTCGGTCCCAGTTCCGTTGGCAATTGTCAGTGTTCCGGCTGAAGCAATGACCTTTCCTCCGGCTTCAATGACTGTTTGATCGACGCTTACGTTAGCCGTCACGGTGATGGTATGTCCGTTGCGGATGGTGATCACGCCGGCATTACTCGCTGTGGGCGTTGCAGTCGCATTCACCCAGGCGCTGCCGTTGTAAGTCTCCCAACTCGATGTTGCGTTCCAGTTACCGCTTATTTTACTGCGGTAATCGCCTGTAGATTGGGCCACTACAAGGGATAATGCCGCCAAGAACACGAATACAAGAATGTGTTTCTTCATCTTTCGCTCCTAATGTCGCTTTTGCTTAATATCTATTTGGATACTTAAATGGCAGACCGGCACTATGTTGTCAAGCGATTTTTCACCTATCTCCCCGCCAATAATGCTAATGCACCTTCCAGACTGGGTTCCCGGTGTTTTGGGGGTACTTGTTCTGTATCCGCCGATTGCTTCATAGTTTTAAACGGGTGCTGTCATCAAAAATCTGCCAAAACAAAAAGCCAGGTCGTGAAACCCGGCTGTGTCTTTTTTCATTGGGAGGTGTTTATTTGAGCAGCACCGCCTTGCGCTGGAAGGCGTAGTTGCCGGCGGTTATCCTGATGTACTACGCTCCTGTGCCGCAAGCGCCGCGCAGGTTGGTAACTCTGTCAGGATCACGATTCCCCCGGTCGAGGCTAGAGCGTCCGCCTGATAAAGTATCCAGGAAGTGCCGCCCTGGAGCCGATCCTGCTTTCCGCCGCCACTTTCGTTGGGCTTTTTGTGCCGCACGGTTGGGTGAAGGCACAAACAAGCCCGCACGAAAAGGAGGCATTATGCCCGGCAAAGATACGCTGCAAGAGGAATTGGAGAACTTCCTCGCCCACCACGCCAAGATGGACGGCGCGAAACTGCTCGCCTTCCTCATCCGGTGGCGCGGCCACGAATTCCACTGCGCCCAATTCTCGCATCTTGTTTTACCGCCCGAAAACGACCGTATGGAACTGCTTTACGAGCAGTCCGGACTGTCTGAAGACAGCGATCCCCACAGCGAAGGAGAATCCCAGAGCGAGACCTGCTCCCGGCAAAATCCCGCCAATCCCCAACTGACCCGCGCCCGCGCCCTTGATCCTTTCGACGTCGCCGGACTCGTCACATTCAGGACATATTCCAATCCGCTCACCGACCGCCAGACCCTGCGCGAGATCGCCCGCCGCGAGAAAAAACTCCTGCGCGACATCTCCGCCAATATCGACACGGAAAACGCCCGCCGCGAACTGAAAGCCCTGCGCGGCTACCGTTCCTTCTGCCTTAGGCCCGGCAACAAAATCCGCCAGCACACGCCGGAAATCACCAAAACCTACCAGTCATTGCGCCAGGCCGTCAAGCGCCTCCTGGATAAACTCCCCGCCAATGCCGCCCTGCGCCGCTATATCGACTCCCGCCTCACCACCGGCCTGTATTTCGTGTGGAGATGAAAAGCGCTGATTGGCACAGAAAAAGAGAACGCTGATGAAAAGGGAAAAAGAGGATTTGGAGGATAAAACGCTGATTATCTGATCGACATGACTATAGCCCTAATTATAAACGGAACATGTCACTGCCCTTGGAGGCCAATCGGCACCATGTGGAAGCATCGCTTTATACCGGCCATAACATGTTGCGCCAGTGTTTGACGAATCTGCCACAGGCGGACGGAGAGCCTCTGAGGGCTGGATGTGTTTATGAGTTAATGAGTTAATGAGTTAATGAGTTAATGAGTTAATGAGTATAGGCGGAGCCTGGTTAAAAGGTTAGTTGTCTTGGATAAAATCTGCCAGCCAGAAAAAGGGGAAAGTTTATGCCATGCCGTTAACCTATTAACCTACTAACTTACTGACCTGTTAACCTGTTAACTTACTTACCTATTAAACAAGCAGAGAAAAGGGCGCGGCCCCCCTCTCACCCAGGAGGGGGGCTCGCGCCCGTCGTTATGGTAGGAGCGTTAACAACGCCACTTCAGGAAAGGGTTTCAACCGCCCGCAGCGAAGCGGTAGCCATGGACATACAACTGATTGGCCTTGCCGTTGCAGACCATGATGTTTTTCGCCTTCAAGCGCGCCGAGAGTTCCCCCGAAGTCAGCAGGGGGCAGTCGTTTCTGTCCGCCCAGGCATTGTATTGCAGGCGCAATTCCTTGAGCATGATCTTGTCCGAGCAGCCTTCCAAACAGCATTCGGAGAGGAAGCGCGCCACATAGTCGCATTCGCCGACGTATTTTTCCATCTCCTTGCGGCAAACGGCGGGAAGCGCCAGACCCTCCTTCTGATACATGTTCCAGCCTTGCAGCAGCCAGTTGAGGATGCCGCTTTTTTCGGCCAGCAGGACGTCCTCATAGCGGTTGACGCGCTCCTTCTCGCTGAAATAGCGGTTGAAGGGGATCAGCACGATGCGCCGCAAGAGGGCATTGTCAGTGACATTAAAGCGCGGTTTGTGGTTGCTGCGCACCCAGAGTTTGTGGCTGGGCGCGAATTCGCAGGGCTCGTGATAGAGTTTGCGGGCCGTGATCTGGTCGCGGCTGCTGAGGCGCTTGACCTCCAGGTCGTTGAATTCGCTTTGGTCGGCGATCTCGTTGGTGGTGGCGAAGCGGATGCCCTTCAGCCTCGCCTTGAACTGCATGTTCACGCCGTTGTTGTCGAGTCTAGACTTGGTGAGGACGCTGGCGTCCAACTCCAGATGGTAGTCGCCAAAGATCCTGCGCAGCGTCTCGAAGAAGGTGGTCTTGCCATTGGCTCCCTTGCCGTGGGCGAAAAAGAGGTATTCCTCGCTGACTTCGCCGCTCAGGGAAAGGGCGACGGCTTTCTGCACGTAGGAGATCAACTCTTTATCGCCGCAGAAGACGGAGTCCAGAAACTCCTTCCAGCGCGGACAGGCGGCCTTTTTATCATATAAGACGGACATGCGGCGGGTATGCAGCAAGGCGCGCAAGTCCTTTTTACCGCGGATGATCTTGCCGGAAGAGAGGTCGCAGGCGGCATTCTGGAAGGCGACGATGCTGTCGCTGGCATCCACCTGACAGCCAAGCACGGCGAGCGCGCTTTCATGCTCGAGGTAGTGGATCACGGAGTTTTTGGAGCCGTCGTTGGAGAGTTTTTTGATGACCGAATCGACCACCGTCTGCAAGTGGGTGCTGCGCTGTCCGGCGATCAACTGGCGGAGGTTGCGGAGGTCGTCGTGGACGGCTTGGGCCTTGCTGACGTTGTGCCAGGCATCGCCGTTCCAATGGATCCAATGGCCGGCGTCGGTGACATAGCGGTGGTTGTCGCCGTAGTGGCGGATGAAGAGGCGGGCGATCGTGTTGTCCGTGTCGTCCCGGATGTCGGAGGCCTCCAATTGCGGTTGGGCGGGGGTTTTCAACGTTTTGGGATGTGCTTTGGGGGTGGCGGCATACTCTGGGGCGAAGGGGATTATCTGCGCGGCGTGGGAGCCGTCCGCCCGGTGCTGGGAAATGGTAAGGGGCGCGTGGGATGTTGAGGTTTTGATCATAGGCTGGGTTTTCTCCTTGTCCGATTTTGTTGTGTGAGGCGTGACTTGCTCGTGTTTCGAATCCATAAGACTCCTTTTTGCTTTGGTTTGAGGTTACTTAATGTCCCGAGCGGCGAGGCAGGGTCGCCGCCATCATCATTTTACCGCTATATAATATAATGCTATTTCAGGAAAAAGCAAATTATTTTTTACGTTGCGGAAGCACTTTCGCTGCCGGAAGAGGGCGATATTTACATGTATCTGTCTGCTGGACAGTCGGTAATGATGATGGATAACATGTTCCCGGCCAGAAGTTTTTTTTGCTTATCCGACATGTTGCCGGTTATGCGTCATCCAAGTAATATGGGAGGACATTGATGAAAGCGATATTGAAGAATATGCTGCTGGCCTATACGGGTAAATGCGACGGGCTGGTGTTTTACTACAACAAGCGGCTGGACCGCGTGCTGGCGCGGAGTTTGCCGCAGTGGAAGCCGAACGCCAACAACGACGGGCTAAGCCGTGTGGCACACCAACTCAAGGCGCTGGAGGTCTCGGAGGGCTACCGGCGCGACCTCAAAACCTATACCGAACTCTACCGCGCGCGTTACGGCGACAGCAATTGCGTGGGCTGGTACAATCTCTTCCACAAACTCATGTGGGCGCTGAGCAAGGCATATAACGTAGATCTGGAAAGCATTACGCGGGCAATGGTCTACGAAAACGATCTGCCCTGCGTGAGCGTCAAACGTTCTGTAGAAGCGGGTTTGCTGCCCGAAGTGGACGGCTATGAGAGACTGGACTGTTCTTTGTAGGGCAGGAAACAGAGATGGATTCGTCCACGAATTACACGAACTGCACGTATTGCCGGGGCATCAGGGCTGTCGCGGAACGGCAGGCGTCCCGCCTGCCAAAGCCCGGAGGGATTTTCTTTCTTTGCGTGAGGAGTGAGATGCTAAACGTGAAGGGAGAGATGCAGGCCCCTGCGGGGCCTCACAGGCGGGACGCCTGTGGTTCCGGGTGCTGCGCCTGTGGTTCCGGGATGCAGGGGATACTATCAAACATAAGTAGCGCCTTTCACCCTCACGTCTCACGTCTAACGACTAACCCATTAACCATTAACCCATTAACCTAACAAAGGAGGACAAGCATGAAAGTCAAATTCAAGTACGGCATCCAGACCTATTCCGGCACAATCGACGAGATGGTCTACGGCAGTTACCGCGACGGCAAACTCTGCATCGGACGCGAATACGTGTATCCCCGGCTGACCGCGAATAACGAGACGCTGGGCGCCATCGGCAGCAACCTCGCCGCGCTGTGGGCGACCGTCTCGAGTGATTACAAGGACGACCTCAAGACCTACAGCCAGCGCAACGGCACCGAAAACGTGCCCAAGACGCAGTTGCCGCCCACCAGTTACGCGCTCTTCATCAAGATGATGCACGCCTGGGCCAAGAGCGACCCGGAACACATCGACCTCGCCAGCATCAACCGCGAAGACGTGACTGAACTGGGCACCTACGTCACCACGGTCAAGAACGCCATCGGCAACGGCTACCTGGACAGCATCAGCGCTTACGACGACCTCACCGGCGCATTCTAAACCAGAGTAGAAAGCAAAGGTAAGAGACCGGCTGAAAGGCTGACCGGAGTGTGAAGCAGAGACGTTTTGAGGGCATGAGGGCAAAAGGGCGGATTGCGTTCCGCTCTTTTTTTGTGAGAAAACCTGTCAGGCGATCACTTGCCGAAGTCGACGGTCAGTCCGTCGTTACGGGCGAAGTGGCGTTCGTGGCGTTGACGAGCCCGGGGCTGGGCAAAGCGAGGGATTCGTGGAGGGAGGGGACGTCGGAAAAGTATTTGCTGTAGATGATGCGGAGGTCGCAGCCTTTGTCGTTGAGGGGGGAGATGTCGGCCATTTCGTAGATGAGGTCGAGTTTTTCGTCGGGGCCGATGGAGGCGTATTCATAGTCCACGACACGCTGGAGTTCATTGTCGGTATTGAAGAGACCGAGCATGAAATAGCCGGTGATGCCGACGTGGAGTTTGTTTTCGAGGGTGACGAAGACGTCGGCGGGCAGGGGGAGTTGGCCGAGTTGGTAGATGAACTGTTCGTCGGTGGAGACGGGGACGACGCTGATCTGGGATTTGAGGTCAAAGGCCTGTTCGTCGAGCCAGTTTCCGGAGTAGGATCGGGCGGCCCTGAAACCTCCGAAGTAGGCGAGGGTACGCTGGACGTAGTTGTCCGTGCCGGGATCGTTGACGGTGTAAGAGGCGGCCTGGTCGAAGGGGCCGTCGCGTCCGGTGACGAGCACCCAATGGCTGGCCCTGCCGCTGACTTTGACGATGACCTTGTGTCCTTTGCCGAGTTCCTCGCTGAGGTATTTCCAGTCATTTTTGCGGTTGATCTGGCTGACGAGTTCGAAGCCGGTGCCGTTGCCGTCGATCTGGCCGGGGATCTGCCAGCGCATGAGGCTGCCGGCAAAGCCGCCGTTCTTGCGCAGCCAGTCGTTGAGGATGTCCGGGGTGATGCGGGGATTGGAGGCTTCGGCGTTGAGCAGCATGGAAAGGCAGGAGAGCACGCAGCCGCTGTTGCCGATGGAATCGCCGCTGAGGCCGAGCCTTTTACCGTCCCACCTTTGGTCACCCTGGGAATACCAGGGGAAGGTTTCCGCCGTGGCCGTTACAAAGAAGAGCATTCCGATTATGCTCAGGATGATTATTCTTTTCATGGGCGTTGTCCGGGTAACGGATTGAAAATAAGTAAATTAAATTGATGGAGGCCACGCTCTCCGGCAGGTGGAATCTGTCAAGCAATAAAAATCCCTTGCCAATTTGCCGCTGCGCAAATATGCTGCATTTCAAAATGAACCTGCGATGAGGGACACGCTCCGGCATCAAGGGAGGACCAATCCATCCCCTGCACCCTCGCCACAGCCTTCTTTCCATCGCGGTTCACATGTTCCAGACAAGGAGTTTAACGTGGATAGAAACCGCCATGTGGTCACGATCATCGTGGAGGACCTCGCCTCCGCCTTCAATCCCGTGTCCGAATTACTGCACGCTTACGCCGAACATATTTTGCTGCGTGTGGGCTATCCCATGAAAGACAAGGGCGTGTCGGTGATATTTTTGGTGATCGAACTCGACCTCGACCAATTGGGCGCGTTCACGGGCAAACTCGGTCAGATAGAGCATGTCCGCGTGAAAACCATCACTTTGAAGATATGAGCAAGGAGCAATAATGAACATCAGCACCGAGGGAGTGAAATCCTTCATTCCGACAGAGAAGATAGAAGAACTGATCAAGACGCAGGCGCACGCGCCCGAAGCGCGCATCCGGGAAATCATCGCCAAGTCGTTGGACAAACACCGGCTCGAACCAGACGAAACCGCAGCCCTGCTCAGCGTCAGCGATCCCGAACTCAAACAACTCATCCTGCAAGGCGCGCATGAACTCAAGGAGCGCATCTACGGCAACCGCATCGTGCTCTTCGCACCGCTCTACGTGGGCAACGAATGCGTGAACGACTGCGTGTATTGCGGCTTCAGGATCTCCAACAAGGAATGCCTGCGCGCCACACTCAGCCACGAACAACTGGTGCAGGAGACGAAATCGCTGGTGGAGACGGGGCACAAGCGCCTCATCATGGTCTATGGCGAGCATCCCATTTATTCGCCGGAATTCATCGCCCAGACTGTGCAAACGGTGTATGACACGAAGTATAAGAAGGGCGAGATCAGACGGGTGAACATCAACGCCGCGCCTCAGGACGTGGAAGGCTTCCGCACCGTCAAATCAGTCGGCATCGGCACCTACCAGATCTTCCAGGAGACCTATCACGAGGAAACCTATAAGAAACTGCATCCCAGAGGGCCCAAAAGCAGTTTCCTGTGGAGATTGGACGGACTCGACCGCGCGATGAAGGCAGGGATCGACGACCTCGGCATCGGCGCGCTGATGGGGCTGTATGACTGGAAATTCGAGGTGTTGGGGCTGCTCTACCACACCATCCATCTGGAGCAAACCTTCGGCGTGGGACCGCATACGATATCCTTCCCGCGCATCGAACCCGCCAACGGCACGGAATTCGCCGAACATCCACCCTATCAGGTGTCGGACGATGATTTCAAGCATCTGGTGGCGGTCATCCGCCTCAGCGTTCCTTACACGGGAATGATACTCACGGCACGCGAACCAGTCGCAGTCAGGGACGAAGTGCTGCGCTACGGCATCTCGCAGATCGACGCGGGCTCGAGCATCGGCGTGGGCGACTACTCTTCCAAGGACGACGAATCGAAAAAGAAAAGCCAGTTTGTGTTGGGCGACACGCGCAGTCTGGACGACGTCATCTATGAACTGGCGGAAAGCGGCTACATCCCGTCGTTTTGCACCAGTTGTTACCGCGCGGGCAGGACGGGCGAGCACTTCATGGAATTCGCCATCCCCGGCTTCGTGAAGCGGTTTTGTACGCCCAACGCGCTGCTCACTTTCGCTGAATATCTGTATGATTTTTCCTCCGAACGCACGCTGCAAGCCGGTTTGCGGCTCATCGACAGGGAGATTGCCAAGATCGAAGACGAAAACATGCGGACATCCGTCACACAAAAACTGGCCGAAATGAAGGCGGGGAAGAGGGATCTGTATTTCTAACCTGAGAATATACTGCCAATGATATATGGACGCCTGGCTCACACCAGGCGTTCTTTTTTTACCACAGAGAAAGGCAGAGGGTGAAAGAGAGAGAAGCGGAGTGAGGCTGGAAGGTGGTTTTGTGGCTATAATCAGAGTGTAGAGGTTAATGATTTTCGAAACCGCTCAGATACAAAAAAGCCCGCGTCCTGAAGACGTGGGCCAATGTATTATGTGATTAGGTTGATGGCTTGCTGTCAGCCTTCCTCGCTGTCCTCCGCGGCTGGCTCGGCGCTTTCCTCGGGGGTCTTGGCATAGACGTCGATGGTGACGGTGCCTTTGCCCAATTCGGGATAGAAGTCGTCGATGTATTCCCTGATGGTGGTTTCGATGTCGGTGTGCTTGTCCAGCACTTCCTGCGTGAACCCCGCCTTGATGCTCATGGTCTTGAAAGCGCGGTTGATCGAGAGTTTCGGCTTTTCGCCATAGACGTTGTTGAGAAATTCGGGCAGGGATTTGGAGAGTTTGACTACGCCGTTGACGTATTTATATGCTCTGAGTCCGTAGTGGGCCGCGAGTGCGGTACCGCCGATGACCATAACTGTTTTGAAAAACTTCTTCATGCTTGTGACTCCTTATAGACGCTTATTTGTAGATGGATTTGATCTTGCCCCAACTGCGGTTTTGGGTGGAGACGGGTTGCTGTGTCTGCAAGTCCGACGGGGCAAAGGGATTGAGCGAGTATTCGCCGCGGCTGAAGACCACTATCCCGGCGATCTGGGCGTATTGTGTGCCGACCGGGGGGGTGGCTTTGCGGGCGGAGAAACCGTCCAGGTTGACGCTGCACCTTCCACTGCCGTCATTGACGGTGAAACCGGCTGTAGAGGCTTTGGAGCCGGAGGCGGAGGTATTGATCAGGCGGGCGTAAACTCCCTCGTAGGCTTCGGCTTCGAGGGGGCTTTCTAATTGACCGCTGCTGATGATCACCGGTTTGGGCAGGGCTCTGTTGCGGTCCAGCACGAGGTATTTCTGGATGTCCTGCAGGCAGGTCATGCCAAAGACTTCGCCCACCTTGCCGGTCAGGCGCAGATAGGTGCCGCTGGCCGGGAGATAGTCCGCGCTGGAAACATAGATGCCGCGCCAGGCACCACTCACGCTCTCCGACAGGAAGAAGCCTCCGCCGCGGTAATTGGCGGCCGTGACCACTCCCTCGAGGGTGACAGTCTTGCCCAGATAGGGCGAGGGATACGAATT
>MTKZ01028720.1_pt1 | contig 19784 bp, 17 predicted proteins | sample 1042781 | NCBI WGS metagenome assembly MTKZ01 (sample SAMN06212207, study PRJNA360539) | anaerobic digester metagenome | biome: Wastewater treatment plant; material: sludge; isolation source: anaerobic digester fed with sludge from wastewater treatment plant | place: Denmark: WWTP Viborg ... | reverse complement strand
ATCGCCGTAAATTTCCGTCTTTGCCGCCAGCAGCTCCCCGTTTTTCTTTGCGCCCAGCTTGACTTTGGTCCATGTGGCATGCCTCTTTGGATGTACCATCATGCTTTCGCGGCGGGTGAATAGCAACTTAACCGGTTTTCCGGTAGCTTGTGCCATCAAAGCAGCATGGACCTGCCCGGCGATATCTTCTTTGCCGCCAAAAGCGCCGCCGGTCTTCTGACCCCTGACGCGCACTTGCTCTAATGGCAAGCCCAGGGCTTCGGCAACCTGACGCCGATCCTCGTAGGGTATTTGAGAGCCTTCATAAAGGTCCACGCCCCCATCTTCCCGGGGCACCGCAATGGAACACTCCGGTTCCATAAAAAGGTGCTCCATGAACGGGGTATAAAAGGTGTGTTCGACAATCACGTCAGACTGGGCAAAACCGGCTTCCAAATCGCCCTTGCCCACCTTGATCTTTTTTAGCAGATTCCCCTTTTCGTGCACGCGTTCTGCATCCGGCTCGGCTGCCTGCATTGGGTTGCTTATCACTGGGCGGGGTTCGATGCCCATTTTGATCAGTGTTATCGCTTCGTCCGCAATCGCCTGCGTCTCAGCTGCCACGATCGCGATGGCGTCCCCCACATATCTCACGCGTTCTCCAGGACCCACCAGGATCGGCCAGTCTTTTGAATAAACTCCGTGCATGCGCTCATGTTTCAAATCAGCTGCGGTCAAAACTGCCTTGACTCCTTCCAACTGAGTAGCTGCGCTAACGTCCAGTTCAAGTAAAACTCCAGAGGGAATACCCGCCCGTAATACACGTGCGAACAACATACCCTCAAATTGAAAATCGTCTGTGAATTTTGCTCCACCGATCGCCTTTGCCACCGCGTCCGGGCGAATTACGGTCTTGCCCACGTGCGTCAGGTCCTGCTTGCCCAGCGAGACCGCCCTTGGCTGGACCGCTTCCCCCGTTCTTAGGGAGTTAGCCGCTGACTGGATCGCCGAGACGATGGCTTCGTAGCTGCCGCAGCGGCAGACCACGTCGTTCATTGCCTCACGGATCTCACCAACACTGGGGTCGGGGTTTTCGAGCAACAGCGCGTGAGCGCGCATCAGCTGCCCGGGGGTGCAGAAGCCGCATTGGATCGCACCATGCGTGATGAATGCTTCCTGCAGAGGATGCAGCGCGCGCAGGTCTGTGCGCTCGTTTTGGCGCTCAACCGGTCTCAACGCGCGTAAACCTTCGATTGTAAGGATCGACTTCCCCTGGGCTTTACTCGCGCGGGTGATGCAGGACCTGACCGGCTTCCCATCCATCAGAACTGTGCAAATACCGCAGCGCCCCTCACCGCAGCCGACCTTTGTGCCTGTCAGCTTCAGCCGCAGCCGCAACAGGTCGCTGAGTTTCTCGCCTGGTATTTCATCTAATGAATAGCTAACGCCGTTAACATTGATCTCGAGCATATCGCCCTCTCCGTTGAGTTTCAAAGTATTATAAAGGACTTGTTAAAAGAATGTCCAAAGCTAGCAAATTTCTGATGTGCTTTGGAACACCTTACCTTATACAGACCCTCGACATGCCGTCCGGCAAGTGAAATAATTTTGAACATGAAACGCTTGATCCCTCAGCAAAAGAAAAACAAGCTCTTGCCCGTCTACCTGGTCGTAGCTATTGTTCTGCTGGTTGTTGGCTTCATGATTTATCGCGGGATTCGAAAGGAAACTGGGAACCCGATCGTGCTTTCCGCCTCAGACGTGCCGCGCATCAGCGCAGCCGACGCAATTGCGGCGGTGAATGAGCAGGGAGCCATCCTTTTGGATACCCGTACAGCATCGCAATATGAAGCCGGCCATGCTGTGGGAAGTATCAGCATGCCCTTCGTTGAAATCGAATCCTGGGTCGATACACTCGATAAAGATGCCTGGTACATCACCTACTGCACCTGACCGGCTGAAAACACGAGCGCCGGTGCGGCGTTCATCATGTTGAAAGATGGCTACCGAAAGGTTGAAGCGGTACTTGGTGGTTACGAAGCATTGATTGCCGCTGGCTTCCCCACCCAACCATAATCCAAAAACACGTAGGTCAGGATGCGCAGCCTGCCCCGCGTCTTTGTGCGGGGTTCAACCCGGCTTTTTCGATTCATCACAATGCCGGCCTCGATGGCTGGTAGGGTGGGTTGGCGTCATAGAGCATATGCATGAACACATCAGGTTGTAGCCTACCCACCGCAGCACAAACCATATTGGGGTGTCGTTACGAAGCAGTTTACTTTTGCGCTGAAAGCTCTTTGCTTTCTCTTTCAATCTGCTTCTTCAGAGCAACCAACCGCAGGATATAAGCACCAAGCAGCCCAAAAATTACAACATAGCCAGCAATGAAGTATGGCAGATTAGTCATCCTGTACCTCCCCAAATTCTGACACTTCCGTTTTTGCCCTAAGGGTTTCAATTTCCGCTTCGCGGGCTGCCAAATTGGACCTATGCCAGAGAAGCACCGCGAACAAGACGGTGAAAGCAATAATACTGGCAGCCATGGTCTGGTACATAGCAGGGGTCATAGCCATATCGCCAGTGTCAGCCCCAAATATGGTTGGGTGAATGGTGCGCAGGAGGCGGGACGAAAAGAAGGTTAGCGGCACACTGGCAAAACCAATAATTGCGTAAACCGCGCCAAAACGGGCGCGTTTCTCGAGGTTGTCAACCCCCCGACGTAACAACAAATACCCAATATAAGTAAAAGCCATGATCGTCATGGTGGTCAGGCGTGGATCCCACGTCCACCAGGTGTTCCAAATCGGTTTTGCCCAGATCATGCCGGTAAAATTGGCGATTGCGGTGAAAAGCAGACCAATTTCGACCGCAGAAAAAGAAATGAAGTCGTACTTGAGCTGTTTCTTGTTGAGGTAAAGAACGCCACAAACCGCCGCGACCAGGAAAGCCAGCATGCCAATCCAGGCAGCGCTGACATGGAAGTAGAACACTTTCTGAACGAGGCCCATATTTACTTCGATGGGGGCATAGAAAAGCACCATGGCGAACGCCGCCAGAACCAGCAGAAAGGCAATCATGCCCAGGATTTTTAGTTTTTTATTCTCGGATGACATATTCAAACACCATAATAGAGACTGTAGTGACAATGATACCGTAAGCTGCCAGCAAAACCAACCAGGCTTGCACCTCCCCAAGCGGTGCGCCAGCCATAATGCCGCCAGCGGCTTTGACAACCGCCATGTTGACGGGCATCAGGATGGGGAAAAGCAGGATGGGGAGGAGTAAATCGCGCATACGTGTTTGTACGGTCATACCGGCAATCAGGGTGCCAGCAGCACTGTAGCTCAACGCCCCAAGTACCAAAACCAGGATGAAACCCGCATTAAACAGGGATTGGTTGTAGAGCAGTGAGTAAATTGGCAGGATCAACACGCTGACGAAGAGCATTACCAGCCAGTTGGTGAGCATCTTGCCGAAATATATCGCGGATACATCCGGCACTGCCATCACCAACGCGTCAAAGCAGCCTTGATCCTGCTCAGTGGTGAATGAGCGATTGAGTCCGAGCGTACCGGAAAAGACGATCACAACCCAGATGATCCCGGAGGCGATCTCAGCACGATTAACTGGCGAAAGCTCAATCGCGTAGTTGAAGATGAACAGAGTCAGAATGGCAAAAGCAAACATGGCAGTCAGCATGTCTTTGCTGCGCCATTCCTGTAGCAGATCTTTCCAGACCAATGTACGGACTGAATGGAGCCAATCTCTCATGCCGCCACCTTCTGCTGCTCGGAATTGGGCCTGGCAAGCTTCTCCGTCAGCCAGGTTTCAAGAAAATCTAACGAAAGATCCCGGTTTGGCAGGTCCTCAGCCACCCTACCCTTCGCAAGGAAGGCAAAACGGCTGCTGATGGGCAGGGCATGCGAGAGATCGTGGGTGGTCATGATCACGATATGACCTTGCTTTATTTGCTCGAGCATGAGTTGATTGAAAACCAGGCTGCCCTGCAGGTCGAGCCCGGTGTAGGGTTCGTCCAGCAGCAGAACGCGCGGGTTATGCAACAATGCCCGGGCGATGGTGAGGCGCTGTTTCATGCCGCGCGAGTAGGCTCTGACCGGTTTTCCGCCAAATCGCTGCATGCCAACCTGCGCCAATGCGGCTTCGAGGGCGGCGTTATCATCCGGAACCTGATAAACTCGGGCGTAAAAGCGCAGGTTCTCCATACCGGTGAGGTGCTCGTACAGGAAGGGCTGGTGCATAACCAGGCCGATGTCGTGCCTGGCATGCGATTCGGCATAGTCAACCTGGTAGTCGTCAAGCCAGATGGAGCCAGTTTCGGGCTTAAGCAGTCCGGCAAGGATCTTGAGCAGGGTGGTTTTGCCGGCACCGTTACGACCAAGCAGGCAGAGCAGCTCACCCTGCTGTACCTCCAGGTCAAGCGCGTCCAAAACGCGGTGCTGACCAAAGGATTTGGTAACCTGCCGGATAGAAAGGGGCATTATCGGGTTATCTCCTGCTCTTTTTCATCAACAACCTCGAGTTGCAAATACTTCCAGGGCAAGGTAGCTGCCAGGATCGCACCCAAAACCATTAACAGCGCTCCAATCCACATGAAATTGACCAGGGGGTTATCGGAAGCCTGGACGGTCACATAGCCCATCATACTGCTGTAATCCAAAAGCAACGTGTAGAAATCGCCGCGCAAGGTGGACTGCTTGTCGGGGATGCTCACATATTGACCGCGGTCTTCGTAAAGATGTTGCCCGGGATAGAGTGTATCAATGACTTTGCCATCTTTCCAGAGCACGAGTTTGGCTTCGATCGTCATGTATTCGGGATTTTCATATTCCGTGGTGAGCTCGACAAATTCCACCTCGTAGGAACGCAGCGGCATTTTGTCTCCCGGGATCATGGTGCCCTGGATGCTTCCCTCGAGGGCTTCCATACCCACGATACCAAGCGCAATCAGCAGCACACCGGCATGGACGAACCATGCGCCATGGCGCGCGCGCTGACCCCACCAGAGCTTGCCCGCCGCTCGCGGAGATTTGCTGTCACGTAAAGTGAGGGCAATCATCAACAACAAGCCGAAAGTGACCACGAAAAGCACAACCAGTCCCAACCAGGATTTTGTCAGGAAGAAATAGTAAACCACAAGCAGGCCTAAAGACAAAACCAGGGGGATAAGGGCTTTCTTTCCCAATTGCCTGACCGAATTGACCGTCCAGGCGCTGAGTGGGCAGACAGCCATCAAGGCTGCCAGCAGGATGAAGAGCGGTGTTGCGGCTTTATCAAAGAACGTCCGGTCGAGCCCGATCTGAGTGCCGGTGAAAACACCGGTGATGAGGGGGTAAGCCAGGCCGTAGAAACACACAACCGTCAGAGAGATCAAAATGACGTTGGTGTAAAGGAAAGCCGCGTCACGGGTGACCAGGGAAGTGAGCTCCCAACCTGAGTGAAGGCGTTTCCACCGCCATGCCAGCATGGCAATGCAAACCAAAAATAGACTGATTGTCAGAAGAGTGAGGGGGAGAGAGATTTTACTCTCGCCAAAGGCATGCACAGAGTTAAGCAAACCGGCACGGGTGATGAGGATGCTGAAAATGACCATAACGTAAGTTAACAGGATCAAAACAAAGTTGAAGCGCTGGAAAATTTTCCGCTGCTTCTGCAGCAGAAGGCTGTGAAGCAAACCCGTGCTGGTGAGCCATGGAATCAGCGACGCTGTTTCCACAGGATCCCAAGCCCAGTAACCACCCCACCCGAGTACATCATAGGACCACCAACTGCCCAGGACAATACCAGCGGTCAGCAAGACCCAGGCGGAAAGCAGCCACAGTCGGGTCTCACCCAGCAACCCTTCACCCGATTCGCCCCTCATCAGGTAGGATGCCGCGACGGCAAAGGGCACCAGGAAGAGAGCAAAACCGAGGTAAAGAATGGGCGGGTGAATGACCATACCCCAGTGGCGCAGGAGTGGGTTCAGACCAAAGCCCGAAATGCCGCCATAAACGGTTGCGCCTGCAGCCGGTGAGAACACACCATCCAGGATTTCCCCTGATTCCAAGGCCCAAACCCGACTGACCGGATTTTCAGCGAAGAGTGAAAGCGCGCCGAAAAAGAGCAGGTTCACAGCAGTGAAGAGAAAGGACCAGCCATCCTGGATCTGCCGCCGGACATGTAGTGAGATGAAGAGAACCAGGTTGAGCGTCCAGCCCCAGAAGAAGAGCGAGCCGGCCTGACCACCCCACACGGCTGTCATCTTCAGGACGGTGGGCATGACGGAATTGATCACCGAGACGACATAGGCATTGGAGTAATCCTGTAACACCTGCATCGCCATCAGGCTCAGGAGACTTAGGGTATGCAGACCAAAAGAGAGGTTTGCCAGGATCATAACCGGTTTGGTCAGGGTGGTCTGGCGTTTGATCAGCTGGAAGACAGTAAGAACCAGTGCCATGAGAATAGCCAGCATGGCAGCTGCGAAGGAGAATAAACCTAATTGAAACATAATGACCTTTTCGGAGGGATTAGTCGTCGGCCTGGTTTGGCAGGGCGGACTCGTATTTTGAGGGGCACTTCAACAGGAGCTCTTTGGCTTGAAAAACGCCGTCGGCATCCAATGAACCTGAGACGATTGCCTGGGCTTCATGCTTGAGCAGGTCAGGTTTCACACCGTTGTAGTGGATGGTGATACGCGGAAGCGTCGGATCTGCGGCTGCTTGCTCAAGGACCACAGCCATGCCTCCCATCTCTTTGATAACCTTGTGATCACCTGGGATCTGGGCAACTTCAAAGGTGAGGTCGAGGGTTTGGGGATCGTAGACGATCGTGTCACCAAGCACGACGCCAGACATTCGCACGTTGCGACCAGTCATGTCAGTTTCGCCAGACTGGAGTTCGGAAACTGTCAGGAAATATTGGGTACTGGAGCGGGTTGTGGCGATCAGAAGAGCGATCAGCGCAACAGCGATCACCAGTACAGCAATAATAGTTTTTTGATTCTTTTTCTTCAAAGGACGTCCTCAGTTTTTTATTTATTCTATCGTATTATATAGACGGTCTTGTTTGCGGTCAAAAATGAATCACTCCCTGTTCGTTGAGGAAGGATTTGCTGGGATTGTTACATTTTTCACACATTGACAGCATACAAGATACATATATAATAATCTTTGTAATATTTCTTTGCAGTTAGCTATTTTACCAATTTTCGAGGAGATTACTGAATGAAGAAAAAGAGCTTTTTTTTGTTGATCGCTGTGTTTGCTGCAGCACTGTTGGTGTGGGTGGGTTGCACGACGTTGCAGGCTACCGACGCGAAAGCATCCGTTGAGGAAATCACGGCCAAGTGGGAAGGGTCAGGTCATGCTGATATGACTTCCGAAGCCTTCAACCACTGGAATGAAGATGATCCTGCCGAAATTCCCGCAACCTGTGCAAAGTGCCATAGCACCTCCGGTTTCCGCGATTATGTTGGAGCGGATGGCTCTGCGGCTGGTTCAGTTGAGATGGCTGGGAAAATCCAGGATCCTGTCAGCTGCACCGCTTGCCACAACACTGCGGCGCACGAACTGGATGCGGTGACCTTCCCCTCCGGTGTCGAAATCACTGGAACTGGCTCATCATCAGCTTGTATGACCTGCCACGGCGGTATGGGATCTGGTAAGGCTGTTGCGGATGTCGTGACAGGCTTGCCCGAAGATGAACCCATCGGCGACCGCGGAATCATGGGCAACCACTATTTCGCAGCCGCTGCAACTCGCGCCGGCGCTGATGGCGGTAATGGCTTTGAGTACGAAGGCAGAACCTACGTCGGCACCTTCACTCATGCTGCCGGTGTGGAAACCTGCGCCACCTGTCACGATCCTCACACGCTTCACAGCCGCAAACCCGAAGGCGTTGATACCAACCTTTGCCAGACCTGCCATTCTGGTGTAACTGGCTACCAGGAATACAAGACTGTCTCAATGTCCAAGGTCGATTACGATGGCGACGGCGCTGTTGAGAGCATGTACGACGAAATCGAAGGCATGAAAGCCCTCCTGCACCAGGCAATGAGCCAGTATTCCGCCAAGATCGGTGATGGAACCATGTTTGGTTTCTACGGCGATGCATATCCTTACTCCTTCATTGACACTAACAAAGATGGTCAAATCACTGAGGATGAAGCTGCGTTCCCGAACCAATACAAACTGTTCACACCCCGTCTTTTGAAAGCCGGCTTCAACTACATGTTCACCGTCAAAGACCCAGGTGCCTATATTCACAACGGCAAGTATGTTCTGCAGTTGATGTTCGACTCGATTGAAGATCTCTCTGCGGTAAGCGGCGTGACTACAGACGGCCTGACTCGACCATAGGCAGATCAAAAGGAAAAGGGATAATCCCATGAAATCTGCAACAAAAAGGGTCATTTTTTACATCATATTCTTCGTATTGCTGCTTTTACCGGCAGTCGCCATGATGATCTCTTGGGTTCCCCGTGACATCATCGTCAACATCTCGGTTCTGCTGGGCTTCATCGGGCTGGCTTTAGCTGGTTTGCAGCTGATCCCGATCGCCAAGCTGAACTGCCTGGCTGATGCCCTGGATATGGACAAGGTCTACAGCTCGCATCACATCGTCTCGATATTCGCGATTGTGCTGGTGGCGCTGCACCCTGTCATTCTGCTACTCACGAGCAAAGTTTTCCGCGCCGGCTTCACGCTGAACTCGGGCTGGATCGGTCTGGCTGGATTGGTTTTGATCGGTCTGACCTCCGTCCTCCGCAAAAAGATCAAGCTGGGCTATGTACCCTGGCTGGGTCTCCACAATCTGCTGACCGCGGTGATCCTGGTCTTCGGTCTCTGGCACATGTTCAAGGTCAATTACTACATGGAAATACCACTCGTGAAGTGGGTCTGGTTCCTCGAAATAGCGGTCTGGGCTCTGCTGATCATCTACATCCGTGTTCTTCATCCCTTGGCAGTTGGCAAAAAAGCCTTCAAAGTCGAGTCTGTGGAATCAGAACCGAACGCCGTCTACACGCTCAACCTTCTGCCCGACGGACACGCCGGTGTCCCATTCAAGGCTGGTCAGATTGCCTGGATCAGCACGGGCAACAGCCCATGGGTCCTCAGCCGCAACCCCTTCAGCTATGCGGGATCTGACGTCGCTCCCGATGGTCGTGTACGCTTCGCGATCAAAGAAGCTGGTGATTTCACCAGCACTATCAAAAACCTGAAGCCGGGTGACCGGGTGTTCGTGGATGGTCCTTATGGGCACTTCAACCTGCAAAGGGAAGATACCCAGAAAGGCATTGTTTTACTTGCCGGTGGTATTGGCGTGGCGCCAGTTATGTCCATTGTAAACACATTGGCAGATACAAATGATGATCGTCCGGCGTATGTCTTCTATGGCGATTACAACGAGGACACCGCCCTGTATCAGGACGAGTTGGCTGCTGCTGCTGAGAAGATCAATCTGAAATCCTTCACTGTGCTCGAAAAGCCGCTGCATGAAGATCACCCCTACCCCGGTTACATCACGTCCGAGTTGATGTTGAGCGTTCTTCCGGAAAATTACAAAGATCTGTTTTACTTCGTATGTGGTCCGGAACCAATGCTGAGGGCGATGGAGAAGAACTTTATCAAACTTGGGATCGCACAAAGTAATGTGTACTTTGGCATCAAGTCGGACAAGGTTCATATCGAAAACTTCGAGATGGCATAAAGTAGTTGGATCGTCAAAAGACCGCGAATTCTCGCGGTCTTTTTTTTACCTCCAGTCGTAGATCAAGTCTTCGTGCTCGCAGAGTATCCGTACCCTGCCCCGCGTTTTTGTACGGGGGTGAACCTGACATCACAAACAGTGGCTGTCGTCTGACAGGTCATAGCGCTCTCAGAGTATCCGTACCCTGCCCCGCGTTTTTGCGGGGATTAACCTGACACGACAAATTGTGTTAATTCCTCGGGCGAGCATTTTGCATGCTTATCTGGCGCTTTGGCTTGATTCCAGGTAAAGATACGGAATCTAAGCCTGGTGATGTTTTTTGGCTGGTTTTTTGGCGCAAATGGGTTATATAGTTAGTACATCTATCTACTATTTCACTGCTTTGGGCTGACTACCTCCTTTTTGGGAATTCCTTGCTATCGCTGTGTGTGAAAATCGGCCAAAAAGGTCAATTCTCAATCCCTTCCACCTTGACGCAAAACCTTCGCAGAAAGAGATCCAGCCTGTTGCATGCGGGGAATAGCCATAGATTGCGCGATCATAGGATCCTAACTCAAGCAATTTGTCATTCTGAGACTATCGCCTACTAATTTATTATCTACGCGCATTAATAAAGGGTGGCGGTTTCGGATTGGGGATCGCTCCAGGCGGAAAACTGTGCCCATGGGCACAGTTTTGAAGGAGTAGGGCGCAAATTAGCAGAATAGGGATTCCAGCGGCTTAGGGGGTGAGATGTTGCCGGAACAAACAAGTTCGTCGGGTGGATGCCCATGCGGGAAGCCTAAGCCTAACAAGATATCCCTGTAGGGTTGACGCCCGCGTCAACCAGGAATCTGTTCTCACCGTTCAACGTCGGAGTAGGTTTGATAGCCGTACAAAGCCTCCCTTTGCGGGATGCGTCAACCAGGTATCAGTGGAAAAGGAGCGCCATTTCCCGACGACGGCCTTATGGCACGCAAGACCGTCGGGGGTCTGGCAGTGCAAAGCCTCGTCGTGTGGAATGGCTCGATTCAAAAACCTTATCGTATGGGGTGTAATTGAGGGCACTGTAAACTGTTTGATAAACGTATGGTTCGTGCCCTCAATCCGCCAGAATAGGTGATTCATGAGTGATGGAGGATTGGAAGCACGCCAGGCTCTCGTCGAGATGTTGTTGGAGGTCCTTCCAATACCCTGCTTCGCGGGCACTTTGTCGCGCCCAACAAATATTGTTTTTGCTTTCTAAAACGGTGGCAAAAAGAACGCCTCCGCCTGCAAAATCCCTTGACCTAACAGAATTCACACGTAGGGTTGACGCCCTCTGTTCTCGCCGGTCTCCAGGCCGCGCGAGTATGTTGACCGTCAGGTCTCCTCTGGTCTGGGGAGCACTTCCCCGTTCAACATTCGGGGTAGGGTTGACGCCTGCGTTAACCTTGAAAATACGGAACAGGCAAGCCTGGTCTCTACAAAGGCTTTTTGGTGAGGAACGGCGTAGGGGTAGACCCCGTGTCTGCCCTAAAGACCGTAAACAATCACACCTTTCTAGACAAGCCGTTCAAAGTCTCCCCCTTTTGGGACGCCTGCCTCACCCAAAAAATTTTTCGGAGTCACATGGAGGGAGTAAAGCCCCTGGTAGGGATGGGTCCCGATCCATACGCTCTGAATGCTCTGGGATAAGCAGGGAGAATCGATGTCAATAGGGCATTCTGGATAGAGTACAAAAAAATCCAGCCATAAAAAATGACTGGATTTGATTTGTTTTTCGGGCTCGCCCAGCGCTATTTCAGGCTTTCGAGGCGCCGCTTCATCGCCGTGGTCAAAGTTTCCATCCGCGCAACCAACTGGCGTGCCTCCTCGCGGTCCACATCCCCAAGTAGTGCGTCGGCAATCGACCCGGGCTTATCGTCAACCGGCAATTCTTCCATGCCATTGAGCAGCCTGCGCAGGCTGCGGGCGGATTTGGTGGTCGGGTCCAGCGGCAGGCGAACCTTACGCCCGGTCTCATGCCCGGACTGGCGTTCCAGGAAGGCATGCACATCCTGGTAAGTGCGCCCTTCATGGCTGGCATAAAAGTCCACCGCCTCCGGCCACAGCGCGCGATCATACTGCATGATCTCCCGCAGGACTCGTTCGGGCATTTCTGATTTGTCGGCTGTTTCAAGTTCCTTTTCATCCAGCTCAAAGAACTTCATTAGCCTGCCGTAATATGTGCGTTCCATTTGCAGGGCTTTCTGCAGCATATCCTTGGTGCCATCATCCAGGCGCACATCTGCGACGCGTCGGAAGAATGCCGTTTCTGTTTCGTCTGCTCCAGGATGGATCTGGTGTGATTCAAGCACCAGGCGGGCAGCTGCCCGAGCCTTGCCAACCGGCGTAAGTGCCTTATAAGCCATGTTTTCGGCAATTTGCTTTTCAATCGTCGGCTGATTATCAATCAGAGCCAGCACAAATGGTTCTGCGGCTTGGCCTTCAAGCACTGCTTTGATGGCAGTTGCCCAGAATCGTCGTTCGCCGGTCAACATCCTGAATACATCATGCCCATCTTCATTAACCACCTGCCCGGTCACCGGTTTGATCTGCCCGGTGTCGTGCAGGGAATCGCCCAGTGTTGTCAGTTCGGTGATTTCCTGCGCGATCAAACGATCGTTGCGGGCCAACTCAAACCAGTTGCGAACCACCTCGGTCCAGGTCGACTTGCCGGAGTAAAAATCCTTACGAAGTACCAGGGGGAGGATCAGGCGCGCCTGGAAACGGTCAGGGCGAACCATTGACAAAGGAACGCGATAAACACTCTGACGGTGATTAACCATCTTTGGCGTATCGGGATTGTAATCTCCCTGCGTTTCAGCGCTGGCGTTGAACGCGTCGGAAGTGATATTGATCAGGTTGTCGAAGCGGGGTTTTTCAGTTTTTGCCATGGTCTCTCCTCAAGTTGTGGTTCCGGATCCGGTCATCGGGTTGAACTGTGCCCATGGGCACATCAGGCAGCCCCAAGTTTGCCTAAAACGGCATCGACCAGGTTGGAAAGGCAGCGGTATGCCTGTGACTTCTCCGGACAGAACGAGAAGACGTCATAGCCGGCGGTGGTGGCAGCGGAAATATCCGCCAGGTCTTTGATGTAAGGCAACAGCAGATGCCCATACATGCGCTCCATATCTTCAATCACATCCCGCGATTGCCGCCTTATCATCCTGAAGCGCGAAGGAATAATGCCGAGCACTTCAAGGTCTGGGTTGGTGGTTTTGCGCACATTTTCGATCATGCGCAAGATGTCCGCCAGACCAATCAGGCTGAGTCCATCCGGTTCAATCGGTATCAAAACGTGGCTGCTGGCAACCAGGGAATTCATAGGCAACATGCCAGCCGAAGGTGGATTGTCAATGATTATGTACGAATAGTCATCCCGAATGGGCTCCAGGAAATATGTGAGTTGAAAATCGGGATCGTCGTGCCCTTTCAACGCGGCTTCCAATCCTTCCATCCTGGCTTTGTTGGTCCGAAAGAGTTTGACTTTTTCGGTCCGGTTTCGTGGGATGAGGGAATCTACAATCAATGATTCGCTTGCTCCGTAACCGTTTTCCAGCGCCTGGGGATAGTTGTTCTCGGCTGTGATGGCTGGGATAAACTTGTCGTCGAATCCACCGCCCATGGCAGTGATCGTGGCCGAAAGCTGGTCATCCATATCGATCAGCAGGACTGGCTTGCTGCCGGGCTTGCGGGAACCGTAGGTCGCCAAACCAGCAGCCAGATTGATGCTGATGGTAGACTTGCCAACGCCCCCCTTGCGATTGATCAGAGATATAATTGCCATTGGATCCTCACCCGATTCCTATCATAATTACGCACCTTTCTATTTTACATTAGTTTTTCATTTTTACAAGCTGGTCCTGTTTTCTGAATCTTTTTTTCTTCCACTTTGTCGAACTTGACTATAATATTTAAGTACTTGACTTAACTCTGCGCAAGTGCTAAGCTACAACCAACAAATGATACGGTGGTGAAGATGTTAACCAGCTCTGATTTTTTACATGCCCAATTTCTTGAACATCCATTTAAGCGTTATAGCGACACACGCTTTTTCTATCCGAACCTGGCTGAGCAGCGCAAGGTATTGGAAGTGGCTCATGGTTTCATTGCGGACCAAAAAGACCCCTCCAAGAACCTGGGTGTGATCGCCGGTCCAAGCGGTGGTGGAAAGAGCATGCTGTCGATGAAGCTGGCTGAGACCCACTTCGGCTTTGAGCAGCGTGGGCATGTATTGGGGCTCTACATGAACACCAACACTCTCACCGAACCGCGTCACTTTCTCATGAATGTGATCGAGACCCTTTCTTTGCCCTCCTCAAGGTCCAACGCGAATCGCATTGAAAGCATCTTCGAACGTTTGGAAAGCAGTGATGATCAGCTCTTGATTGTGCTGGATGGTCCCCCCATTGACCAGGATTACCTCAACCAAATGTTAGCCTGGTCGGTGGAACACAGCAAAAAGATCAAGACCATTATCTTCTTGCAGGATATCAACAACAACACCAGCAATATTGGCTCTCTCAACCAATTCCTGGGGCTGTATGTGCCCTTCCGTGCTCCGGAAGTGGTCGAAGTCGCCTCCCTGCTCTACGCGCGCATGATGTCTGCCGGGCATCCGGATCCGCTAAAGCTGATCCCCCAGGAGACCATGTTCAACCTGGCTGAACAATCACGTGGCTCTCTGAGTGAGGCTTTACGCCTGGGCAGTGAGCACCTTGAAAAGCTGCTCGAAGAGCAAAAAGGCAGTCTGCGGATGGGCGTTTTCCCGTTCCGTCCTGGTGCTGCTGGTTAATACTGCTATTTTAAATCGGAGATAACCGGTGTAACAAAAAATGGAACAAAACGGCTGGACTGAGATCTTGGAATCCTTGGCTGGGCTGGAAAATGATCAGCTTCAGGGATTGCTAGATTCCAGCAAACTCGGCTTTGACGGTAATTTTACAATCGCCGCAGAAGAGTCAGTTTACACCGGTCTATGCCAGTACTACCCCCTGATTGAAACCCTTGTCCAGGATAAAACGGGTAAGCATCTGCGTCTGAACCTGGAAAAAAGTGTGCCCATGGGCACAGAATCGACCACCGTCCGGGTCGAAATCGCTGCCGCGAACGTCACAGACGCGATCCTGAAACCGGATTCGATCGCCGCGGTGCCCTCCTATCTCCTGCGCTTTGTCCCATATGTAGGTTCCTCCGCGGTTCTGATCGCCACTGCCCTGCGCCAGGCCTTCTATCGCGCCTCACGCGAGCACGGCGCCGATCAACTTTATCCGCGCCAGGATGATACGGTCACAATCAACGTTCAATCCCTGCTTAGAACGCTCGGGAATGTCATCAGCCGTGCCAAATTTTTCCGCATTTTTCAACAAGGTGACATGGATTGGTTCGTGCAAAGAGCCGAAGCAAAGCACCGCGTTTCCGAGGGGCACATTCAGCGCGAGCCCAACACCTACCATTACCGCGGGCTGGTCCTCACCCCTGGGGACGCGCAAGACCTTTACGACTGGCTGCAGTCCCAGGCGCTCTCTCTCGATCCGCTGGCTGTGCTTTCCAAGGCAATCGCCACCCCCCGGGACCAAATTCTTGCCTTCCCCTATCGATTGCCCGATGATAAGGCAACCTCCCTCTTCACTGAACCAGCCAGTGTCCACCAGGTGGTCAGCCGTGCCCTTTCTTCCAAACAGCTCAACCCCACTCTTGCGGGCTTGTGTGACCGCCTGGCGAGTAACTTGATCCGCCCGGAGAGTTTCCTGGCGGTGCCGTGGTATTGGTTCCAACGTGTTTTGCCGGAACTGGGTGATGATCTTGGAATGCTCTACCTGATGAGCAAGAATTGCTGCTATGTGGACTGGGCACGCGGCAAGGACCGCAACACCTTCTGGGTGCCTGGCGGGCTGCCAACTCTGCAGGGCTGGATCCGTTCCGAAACCCTGCCCAAACGTATCCCTCATGCCAAGCCGAGCAAGCGCGGTCGCCCTAAATCGGATGATGTCAGCCCCGATTCCGCCTACACCAGGCAGTGGCGCCAGGCAAATCGCGACCTCGCCAGCCAATACCTCTGCCGTCTGGACACACGCACCAGTGAGATCGGCACCGATTGGCAGCTACAGGTTTCCGAGGTGCAGCTAACAGCAGCGGATGAGTCCTTGAAACAGGCGCTTTACGCTTTCCTGTTCGCCCCACCCGATCCCGTCAGCCCCGAACTGCTCAGCGCTTATGCCTCCAACAACTCATGGCAGCGCTTTTTGTTAAGCAACGCGGAATCCAATCCAGTCCGATTATGTCATTTTGAGACGTTGGTGAACAACGGAATATGTCAGAATGAGACTTTGGTTCCCGAAGAAATTTGTCATTTTGATACCCTCGTAGACGGGCTAAATTATTATTTTGAGACGCTCATCGAGGCGGGAATTTGTCAGTTTGACACGGTAATTAAGATATTAAATAAGCTTAAATATGCTCCTTTTCTCAAAAAAGAAACCGTTCCAACCAAAATAGCGCCACAAGCGGTCGGTTTGGTTTCCGAAAATGATGAGAGATCCTCTGAAGATCTGGACAAGGATTGGGATTACGGGAAATTGATGGGTGGGATCAACCCCGAATTGCGCAACAAAATCCAGAAATTGGGGGCTGAGAAGCGTTTTTTGGCCTGGCTGATTGCCGGATGCCTGAACCCTGAGATCCACAGTCCGATAAGTTTTGCGATCGCCACGACGCTCGAGAACCAGCAGAATCCGGTTGTTCCAGCTACCCGGTTGGCTGATTTGCAAGCCAATGAACTCAAGCGACTGCTCAAGAAAATGATGACCAGAATGCAACAAAACTACCTGGGACCAGTGATGAACATCGGTGCGGGTAGCGAGGATCTTGCGTCCCTTCTTCAGCCGGTGGCGGATAGCCAGGAACGTCTGCGCTTGCTCCGCCGCCTGGCATACGCCCTCGATTTGGAAGACTAACCCCCCACAGAATTCGAACTGCATTTAGAGCCTGCCCAGCAGCTGACTTTGGTCGCTTTAAAGACGCTCTAATAACTTGGCGGTATCCCAGGAAAACCAAGAAACAGTCTGCCCTCCCGGCTACAGTGGGGGAGGGACGTGCAGAGCACTGACTGTTGGGTCACAGGTAGCAAGAGACTGTTAAGGAGGTTTATCTGTAGGGGGAATTATTGTCGATATTAGTGGAAATATGCTCGTAGCCATTGATTACAGAAGAAAAAGATGATGATAATTTATGCTAATAAGAGAGGTGAGATGACTTGTAGACAGTCAAATATAGTGTTATAATGCGCATAGCCATATAAACTCTTGGTGAAAGGTTGGGGTGGGGGGTGGCTAAGAGTGAAGCAGCCGGAAGAGCAAGTGGTCGAAAGGAAGAGCGGTCAAACGGGGATACAAGCCCAATGAGGGATGCTCAGTGGGTGAAGCTCAATTGGCTCATTAACTTTGTAATTAGTTAATGCGCGTAGCCAACTTTATGATAGAAATTCAGTAAATTACAACTAAACTCGCTGACAATCTGGGCAAGTATAGATGCTGCCGCCCAGGAAGGCTTCCTTGACGATCTCCATCCCACACCTGGGGCAGGGGGTGCCCTTCGTCTCTGCGCAAAGGCGCACTTGGTAGCCACCGGGCTTTCCAAGCAGGTCTTTTTCCGTGCTCCTCCCACCGCCATCCGTCATCGCTCTGAGCGTGTCTTTGACGCTAGCGAATAGCCTGTTTATCTCAGCGTCTGTCAATGTGTTAAGTTTCCGGCGCGGGTGCAGCTCAGCCATCCATAGAATATCCTGCAGGCAGCCATTCCCCAAGCCAGGGATGCGCTGTTCGGTTGCCAGGGCAGCCTTGAGCGACAGTTTGCGGACCGCTTCTGGCGCCAATAACTCACGAAAGTAGGCTTCATCAAAGGCATCACTCAGTGGAGAAGGCTTTTTCAACGCGATCTCGTAATAGGTGTTGTCATAAGCCGCGGACCTCTCCCAACACACTACGCCGCCATACATGGCCACCGACGCACTCAGGCTGCTCTCATCGTCAAAAGTAAGCAGCAGCTGGTGTTTCACGGGTGTCGGTCCGGCGTTCGGGTGCAAGCGCAGGTTTACCCCATCGCTGAAGAGCAGCATGCTTTCCGAGAGGGTGATCTCCACGAACATGCCCACTCCGCGGGCTGAGTGCACTTGGTTTCCATTAAGTTTGGCAGGGTATTCCGCGGGATCCCCATGATACCAGGTAAATTTGTGCGGGCTTTGGGCGGCGTCGGTGGAGCAAACGGTCTTCCCGACCAGGTATTGATTGATCTGCTCGGCAAGCGTAACGGTTTCAGGTAGTTCTAACATGATCTCCTCCTGTAATGTTCCAACCTGCCATTAATGGGCAAATAAGAGAAAATCTTGGTAATCAAAAGGAAATGGCAGGATTATGATACAAGCATAACATATCCAGGAGCACAATGCATGCGCCGGTCAGTTTCTTATGTTTTTTTGATTTCCGGTCAGTTGTCAATTTAGCCTTCAAGTTATCCGATCTGGAATATACTTACTCATCATAACCGTGGAAAAAGAGGTGCAAATGTCCACATCCACCTTCCTCATCAGAAATGAAACCCCCGAAGATTTTGCCATGATCAGCGAGGTGACCATCGAGGCGTTTCGTCCTCTGGGCTTTGAAACCCTGAACGAACCCTACGTGATCGAAGCATTGCGTGCTGACGGCGCCCTCACGATCTCACTGGTCGCTGAGATTGATCACCGTGTGATCGGGCATATCGCATTTTCTCCCGCGACAGTTTCCGATGGCACTCCCGGCTGGTTTGCGCTTGGGCCTGTTTCTGTGCTGCCTGAGTATCAACGCACCGGCATCGGCAGAGCGCTGATCTGGGCTGGCCTTGAGCGGCTCAAAGCCATGCACGCGAAAGGCTGCTGCCTGGTGGGTCACCCGGATTACTATGGCAAAGTCGGTTTCATCCACCCGATCGATTTTTATTATGAGGGTGTGCCTGAGGAACTCTTTTTCGCCATTTCCTTTGACGAACAATATCCACAGAGCGCTGTCACCTTCCATGAAGGTTTCAAAGCCACTTCTTCCCCCTCAAGTTAACGCATAAATTGGTTGCGTTGGCTGGTTTGACCCGGTTTTTCCAAACTCGGATTGGGAATTGCGCGAGTTTAGCTATCATCGGGCAAGGGTATAATCAGAGTATCACAAGAACACTGGAGGCTTTCAATGGATTATGCCTTGATCATGGCTGGTGGTGCCGGTACGCGTTTGTGGCCGCTGAGCCGTGAACATCTCCCCAAACCCGCACTTCGTCTTTATGGCGTACAAAGTATGTTTGAAATTGCGGTCGACAGGCTTTTACCTTTGTTTTCACCGGAACAGATCCTGGTGGTTGCCAGCGCGGATCACAACCAGGTCCTGCACGAACAAGTTCCGTCCATCCCCGAAGCCAATTTTATTGTAGAGCCTGAGGGTCGGGGCACCGCTTCGGCTATTGGCTTGGCAGCCATTCATTTGGAGGCGCGCGATCCCGAAGCCGTCATGGCTGTGCTGACAGCTGACCATATCATTGGCAAGCCGGATGTCTTCCGGTCAGTTATTCGTTCCGCGCTGGAATTTGCCAGGGAGGATTACCTTGTCACGCTTGGCATAAAACCCACCTGGCCATCGACCTCGTATGGCTACATTGAACAAGCAGAACTCTTAGGTGAGAAGCTTGGTTTCAAGGCCTACACCGCAGAGCGTTTTGTAGAGAAACCAAATGCCCAAAATGCCCAGCGGATGCTTAATTTAGGGAAATACTCTTGGAACAGCGGCATGTTTATCTGGAAAGTCGACCGCATCATAGGCGAGTTCAAGTGGCAGATGCCTGACCTCTACTCCCGCCTGATGCGTATAGCCGGGACGATTGGCTCCGAGCATTATGGCACCGCTTTAGGTGAATTGTGGCCGGGAATTGCCAAACAGACAATCGACTACGGAATCATGGAAAATGCCAAGCGCGTGATCGTCCTGCCTGCGGATATGGATTGGCTGGATGTCGGCACCTGGAATAACCTCAAGACGGTACTCGACTCAGATGACAAGGGCAACAGTAAGAGC
>MTKZ01014427.1_pt1 | contig 19784 bp, 18 predicted proteins | sample 1042781 | NCBI WGS metagenome assembly MTKZ01 (sample SAMN06212207, study PRJNA360539) | anaerobic digester metagenome | biome: Wastewater treatment plant; material: sludge; isolation source: anaerobic digester fed with sludge from wastewater treatment plant | place: Denmark: WWTP Viborg ... | reverse complement strand
CGCCGCCACCTCAAGAACAAACTGGTGAACTTCGCTAATGAGCGCGCCCGCCAGCAATGGAAAAACGGCCAACTCACCGCCAGCCAGGTGGTCGCCAGCGGTCTGTTCCTTGAGCCCTACTCGCTCACCATCGGCTTCGCGCGTCGTTTTGCCACCTACAAACGCGCCAACCTCATTTTCCGCGATTTCGACCGCCTTATGGCGCTCATCACCGATGAGCACCGCCCGGTGCAGATCGTCTTCGCCGGCAAAGCGCATCCCGCCGATGAACCCGGCAAGCTCATCATCCAGCAGGTGTACCGCGCGGTGAAAGAATCACGCAGCGCCGGCCGCCTGGTCTTCCTGGAGGATTACGATATCAACATCGCCCGCTACCTGGTGCAGGGTGTGGACGTTTGGATGAACACCCCCCGCCGCCCCAACGAAGCTTCCGGCACCTCCGGAATGAAAGCTGCCATTAACGGTGTGCTCAACTTCTCAGTGCTCGACGGCTGGTGGCGCGAGGGCTTCAATGGCCGCAACGGCTGGGCGATCGGCAAAGACATGGATTACGAAAACCCTGATGAGCAGGACGCCGCTGACGCGCAAAGCCTCTACGACACGCTCGAAAAGAAGATCGTGCCTCTGTACTACGAGCGCAACCACGACAAGATCCCCGTGGACTGGTTGAAGGTCGTGCGCGAAGACCTGCGCTCGCTGGTGCCCCAGTTCAGCCTGCGCCGCATGCTCAAGGAATACACCACCGATTACTACATGCCCGCCATCCGCAAGGAGAAAGCCAACTAATCGAGGGTTAATATGGAATTTCTGTCTGCTCTCCCCCCCTGGCTGTTCGCGCTGATGATCTTCTTCCTGCGCGTCGCCGATATGGCGCTGGATACCATCCGTGTGCTCTTCGTGGTGCGCGGTAAAAAAGCCATTGTATGGGTGCTGGGCTTTTTCCAATCGCTCATCTTTGTCATGGCCATCAGTTCAGTGCTCACCGAGCTGGATAACATCCTCAACGTCATCGGGTACGCCACCGGCTTTGCCACCGGCAACCTGGTGGGCATGCTGATCGAGAATCGCCTGGCGATCGGGCACATCCTCGTCACCATCATCAGCTCCAATCGCGGCGCGTTCATCGCGGAGCGGCTGCGCTCAGGCGGTTACGCGGTCACCGAGATCGCCGGACGCGGGCGCAACGGCACAGTGTTTGAACTGCACGCCAGCGTGCTGCGCAAGGACGTGCCCAACGTGGAGACCATCGTGCTCGAGGCCGATCCGCAGGCTTTCATCACTGCTGAGGACGTGCGCCCGGTGCGGCGCGGCTTCTGGCGGGCGTAAGACTCACCAAAATAGAAAAAGCCCGGGATTTACCCCGGGCTTTGTGCTTTAAAGTTGGTTCAGTCTTCGCGTTCGCGCAAGTGCGGGAAGAGCAGCACCTCGCGGATGTTCTTCTGCCCGGTCAGCACCATCACCAGGCGGTCAATGCCCATGCCAAACCCGCCCTGCGGCGGCATGCCGTAAGCCATCGCGCGCAGGTAATCCTCGTCCATGGGGTGGCGCTCTTCATCCTCAGCGGCGTACTCGCGCCCCATCTCCAAAAAGCGTTTCTCCTGCTCCATCGGGTCGTTCAGCTCGGTGAAGGCGTTGCACAGCTCCATGCCATTGGCAAAGCCTTCGAAACGCTCCACCATGGAGGGATCACCGGGCACGTTCTTGGCCAGCGGAGAAATATCGCGCGGGTAATCGTACAAAAAGGTCGGCTGGATCAGTGTCGGCTCCACGAACTCCTCCAGCAGCTGCCCGATCAGTTTGCCGCGCGCTTCACCCGGTTTGACCTTGAGCCCCCTGGCTTCCATCACCTTTTGCAGATCTTCAGCCGCGGGGTATTCACTGATGTCGATCCCGGCGGCGTCGATCAGGCTCTGGCGCAGGTTCACGCGCTTCCACGGCGGGTTAAAGTCCAGCTCTTTGCCATCATAGATGACCTTGCGGGTGCCCAGTACGCGGTCGCAAATGAAGGCGACCATCTCCTCGGTCAACGCCATCACCTGCAGGTAATCAGCGTACGCCCAGTAAAATTCCAGCTGGGTAAACTCGGGATTGTGCTTGAAAGAGACTCCCTCGTTGCGAAAGTCGCGCCCGATCTCGTAAACGCGGTCGATCCCGCCCACGGTGAGGCGCTTGAGATACAACTCGAACGAGATGCGCAGGTAAAGCTGCTGCTTCAACTGGTTGTGGAAAGTGACGAACGGCTTGGCCGCGGCGCCGCCGTAAATGGGCTGCAAAATGGGCGTTTCGACTTCAAGAAAGCCTTTTTCGTCCAGGAAATCGCGCAGCGCGCTGACCACTTTGGCGCGTGTTTGGAAGATCTTGCGCACTTCCTCGTTGACCGCCAGGTCGGCGTAGCGCTGGCGGTAGCGCGTCTCGGGGTCAGCCAGCGTGGCATGACGCACCACCTGCCCGTCCACTACTTCATCCTTGGCTGCCGGCAGCGGTGTGATCGCCTTGGCCAGCATCTTGAACTCGCGTACCAGCAGGCTCACTTCCCCGCTGCGCGTCCTGATCAGATCGCCACTCGCCTGGATGAAGTCACCGATGTCAAAATGATCCTTGAAGCGCTGCATCTCCGCCTCGCCGAGTTCGTTGACGCGGAAGAAGAGCTGGATGCGCGCGCTGCCGTCCTCGATATGCGCGAACGCCAGCTTGCCCATCAGCCGGATGGCGCGCAGGCGGCCGCCCAACACCGCGCTGAGCACGTCCTGGCTGCCGGTTGCTTCGTTCTCCTCGAACTTATGGATGGCTTCGGCGTTGCTGAAGTTCACTTCGCTGCGGGTCGGGTAGGGTTCATACCCTTCTGCGCGCATTTGCTGCATTTTTTCAAAACGGATTCTTTCCAGCTCGTTGAGTTCCATTGGTCATTTCCTTTTAATAAAATGAGCCTGCCCGGTTGATTGCGGGGGCAGGTCTCTGGTTGTTAGAGATTGGATCAGCCAATTTCTGCGCCGGCTTGACCCCCGGTTTCCTTAAAGGTCTACCTTGAGCACCTTAACAAAATAAGTGCCTGCAGGTGCATCGATCTGCACCCGGTCTCCCACGCGTTTACCCAGCAGCGCTTTTCCCATGGGTGATTCGTTCGAGATCTTGCCGACGCCCGGGTCCGCCTCCGCTGCCCCGACGATCTCGTATTCCTCTTCTTCTGAAACTCCCTCTTCCTGGATGGTCACCTTGTTGCCAACCTGGATCGTTTCTCGATCGACCTCGGAATCATCCACCACCCGGGCTGTAGCCAGGAGGATCTCAAGTTCCTTGATGCTCCCTTCAAGGAAAGCCTGTTCGTTTTTGGCCGCTTCCAACTCGGCATTATCCAGAAGTTCCCCCCCTTCAATAGCTTCATGCAGCCGCTGAGCAACCTCTTCACGCCTTGTCGTGCGCAGGTATTCCAGTTCCTCCTGCAGTTTTTGATATCCTTCTGATGTCAAAAATGATATTGGCATATAACGTTCCTTGTCAGGTTTTTCTTTGCGGTTTGATGACGCCCCAGCAGATTTATGTACATAGGAAAAAATCACTCCTCAAACGGAGCGATTTAATTGGTGCGAGAGAAGGTTATTTGTTCTCTCAGAATTGCCAATACTATATCATAATTTGAAACCGAATGCAAGCCGTCCATTTTTAAAATAAACAGCTCAAGAGCACTGATCCGCGAGAACACATTCACGTCAAGGTCTAATCGTGCAGTATACGAAACGGAGGCGCAAGATCGCGCCTCCGTCATAAAACGATCATTAAGCTAATTTGCCTTGAATTTAGCCCCTTCACGTAAAGCCTGGTAATTCATTGGCAGCAGTTTCTTGTGCCGCTCAGGCAGGTGCCCGGCCAACGCTTTCTCAACCGCATCCAGGGGTAACACAGGCAGGTTGGCAAGCAGCGCGCCCACCAGCACCATATTGGACATTCTCTTATCGCCCAGCTTTTCGGCGATCTCATTGCCCTTAAGTGAGACCACCCTGATATCCTCGCGAAGCACTTTTCGGTCCACCATGGATTCATTGACCACAAGCAGCCCTCCCGGCTTGATCAGCGGTTCGTATTTATCCAGCGAGGGCAGGTTCATTACGATCGCGGCCTGCGGATGCCTGACCATGGGCGAGCCGATCTCCTCATCAGAAATGACCACGGTGCAGTTGGCAGTTCCTCCGCGCATTTCTGGTCCATAAGAAGGGATCCAGGTAACTTCTTTTCCTTCGTCCATGGCGGCGTAGGTCAGCAACTGCCCGCCAAAGAGCACACCCTGCCCGCCAAAACCCGCGATAATGATCTCTGTTTGCATAATCGTCTCCGCCTAGAACCTTAAGTTGGCTACCGCGGGATGCACTTTGTAATCTCCCAACGGGTAATAAGGCACCATGTTTTCTTCCATCCAATGCAGCGACTCCACCGGGGTCATGCCCCAGTTGGTCGGGCAGATGGACAGCAGCTCCACCATGGAGAATCCCAACCCGCGCACTTGCGTCTCGAAGGCCGTGCGGATGGCTTTTTTGGCCAGGCGGATGTTCTTCGGGTCATGCAGTGAGCGTCTCACCACGTAGGATGCGCCGTCCAGCGTCGCGAGCATCTCGGCAGCTTTGACCGGGAATCCCTGCAGCTCGACATCCCGACCATTTGGAGAAGAGGTGGTCTTTTGACCCGGCAGCGTGGTGGGCGCCATTTGCCCGCCGGTCATGCCGTAATTCGTGTTGTTTAGGAAGATCACCGTGATGTTCTCTCCGCGAGCGGCTGCGTGGGTGATCTCTCCGGTACCGATGGAGATCATATCCCCGTCGCCCTGGTATGTGAAAACCACATGATCAGGTAAAACGCGTTTTACCCCTGTTGCCATGGCCGGCGCGCGCCCGTGCGGCGCCTGCACAAAATCAAAATCAAAGTAGTTGTAGGCAAAGACGGAACAGCCGACAGATGCGACACCGATGGTTTTTGCTTTTATACCCATCTCATCGATCACTTCAGCCACCAGGCGGTGGGCAGTGCCATGCGTACACCCCGGGCAGTAATGAGTGCTGGTATCGTTAAACGCATCCGGACGTGTATAAACTATTTCCTCAGTTACCTTCTCATTCATCACCATGATAGACTCCTTAGATCACACCTTTAACACGATCAAGCCAGCGATCTCGTGGATGACCCGCGGTGGGAATATCCCCCGCGGCCATGCGGCGGATTTCTGATAGCACTTCATCCGGCATCAGGAACACCCCGCCCATGCGGCCATAAAACTCAACGGGGACCTTTCCCTGTGTGGTCAGCAGCACATCATCCAGCATCATACCGTTGTTCATCTCCACCACCAGCACGCCATCCGCCTGTTCAGCCGCTTTTTGGTATACCTGGCGCGGGAATGGGTTGAGTGTGACCGGCCGGATCAGACCCACGGGAATGCCTTCCTCCCGCGCGGCGCGCACCGCGGAGAGCGCCACCCGCCCGGCGGAACCGAACCCGGTGACCACCAGTTTGGCGTCCTCCATGTAATACTCTTTCACCCGCACTTCATTCGCTTCGATCTCCTGCCAGCGCCGCATGACACGGAAATTGGTGATCTCCTGGGCGGCGGGGTTGATGTTGATCGAGCTTAAGAAACGCCGTTCACGTCCTTCCGCTCCGGTCACCGCCCAATCTGGAAAGCTGGTCTTGAGCGGCTGCATGGGTGGCAACTCACACGGTTCCATCATTTGACCGATCGACCCATCGGAAAGGACGACCACGATATTGCGGTATTTTTCAGCCAGGTCAAACGCGAGCACGGTCAGATCGACCGCCTCCTGGATGCTGGCGGGCGCCAGTACGATGGCACGATATTCACCATGCCCGCCGCCGTGAACGATCTGGTTGTAATCCGATTGTGAGGGTGCAATGTTGCCCAGGCCGGGTCCGCCGCGCATCACATCCACCAGCACGACCGGCAGTTCGGTTCCCGCGATATAAGAAATGCCTTCCATCATCAGGCTCACACCGGGGCTGGAAGAGGAACTCAACACACGTTGACCGGTGCAGGCAGCGCCATATACCATGTTGATCGCTGCCAGCTCGCTTTCCGCCTGCACGAACACCCGCCCAAGCTCGGGCATGCGGTGCGACAAGTACTCCAGTAGCTCGGTTTGTGGGGTAATGGGATATCCAAAATAAGCTGTGATACCGGCGCGCACCGCGGCTTCGGCTACCGCTTCGTTTCCTTTCATTAATTCTTTCGCCATCACCGCCTCCTAATCCTGATCCCGGGTAACACCGGTTTTAATGCGATAAACGGTGATCGCTGCATCCGGACAGACTACAGCGCAAATACCACAACCGGTGCAGCCCTCGGCGATCAGCGCGGCAGGGTGATACCCTTTGGCGGTTATATGATCGTGGTCTAAAGCAAGTACGTGCTGCGGACAACTGGTCACACATTCTTCACAGCCCTTGCAGTAGTTCTCGTTCACAACAATACGACCCTTGGGGGGCATTCTTCCTCCTGTTATCCCGTTTTCCGGGTTTAATCACCGGAGAAGTTCACCGGTGGATTTCTATTATCCCCAATAATCACGGTTTTGAAAAGTTCTACTTCAAATTTACCTGTTGATCAATCGCATGGAAAAACCAGGAGATATGCTCCTGGTTATAACGACAGATCATTCCAAATCCAGCCTGAAGGCGTATTGACTCGTCCGGATCACGCGCCGATCCATTCTACGATGGTTGCCTCTCCCTGACCGACCCCCACGCACAGGGTGGCCAGCCCGTAATACGGCCGGAGCGCTGCTGCAGCGCGCCGCTTCATCTCATACAACAGAGTGGTGAGGATACGCGCCCCTGAGCAGCCCAATGGATGCCCCAGGGCGATGGCGCCCCCGTTGACGTTGGTGATCTCTTCGGATAGCCCCAGGTCACGCATCACTGCCAGCGCCTGCACCGCGAAAGCCTCGTTCAACTCCGCCAGGCCAAGGTCACGCAATTGGATCCCGGCGCGCTGCAAAGCTTTGCGCGTCGCGGGAACCGGTCCCAAGCCCATCACGCGCGGCTCAACCCCGGCGGCGGCTGAAGCAACAATACGTGCCATTGGTTTCAAGTTCAAGGCAGCCGCCTTTTCTTGGCTCATGATCAGCAGCGCGGCCGCTCCATCATTCATGCCAGAGGAATTACCAGCGGTCACTGTACCGCCCTGACGAAAAGCCGGCTTTAATCGCGCAAGAGATTCAACGGTAGTATCACGCCTGGGGCGCTCATCCACGCTGGTAAGCATCGGGTCGCCTTTTTTTTGAGGTATGGCAACTGGCAGGATCTCTTGCGCCAGTTTTCCGGCATCCATTGCCGCGATTGCCCGGGCGTGGCTTTGCGCTGCGAAACGATCCTGTTCCTCACGTGAGATGCCATACTGCTGGGCGATATTCTCAGCCGTTTCACCCATGGGATCGGTGCCATAAAGTTCCACCATGCGTGGATTGGGAAAGCGCCAACCCAGCGCGGTATCGTACGCCATCAGGTTGCCAAACGGGAACGCGCTATCCGCCTTAGCGAGCGCATACGGCGCCCTGGACATACTTTCCACACCCCCGGCGATGAAAACATCTCCTTCACCAGCCCGGATAGCGTGAAAGGCTGCGTTGACGGCGGTCAGACCGGATGCGCATAAGCGATTAAAAGTGACAGCGGGGACGCTTACCGGCAACCCAGCCAGGAGAGTAGCCATGCGCGCCACGTTACGGTTATCCTCACCCGCCTGGTTGGCACAACCCATGAACACCTGTTCAATTTGTTGCGGGTCCAGCCCGTTGCGTTCCACCAGCGCATCGATCACCAGCGCAGCCAGGTCATCCGGCCGCACTTTAGCCAGGGCTCCTCCCAGCGCGCCGATAGGGGTGCGAATTGCATCAACGATCACAACATCTGACATGTGGCTGCCTCCTGACAAGGGTACTTTCCATCATTCTACCATCACCTGAAAAACACTTCATTCAATATAGGCGATGCCTGCAGTCTGAATATTTGTACAATCATTTATAATAATTCTGGTGCTGCATGAACCCGGAAACAATAAACTCTCATAGGTTTTCTTTCGCCTACCGTTTCAGCCAAATTCTGCTTGGTTTGATTTTGTGTGCGACCGTAGTGAGTGGCTGTCAGACGCCTCCCCCGCCGGAAACGGCACCTGTAGAGGGAACCACTTATGAGATCGCACCGGTCTTCAGAGAGTTTCACACAGCCTTGGGCGGTGAAGCAGTGTTGGGTCCGGCGATATCGCAGTTGTTCCCGTACCAGGAACTGGAATGCCAGTACACGTTGAACGCACTGATGTGTCAGAACCCACTTTTAAGCGGTAGTGAGCGCTTCATGTTGTATCCGCTCGGAAAAGCATTTGACCTGAAACCTTCCGAGGCAGAAAAGAACAAGGATTCCAGCGCGCGCGTGGTGAATGGCATTACCATTTATGAAGACTTTGTACCCTTATTCGACAAGCTTTCAGGTGAGCAATACGCTGGTAATCCCATCACCGGTGCGAACATCAATTACAAGCAAAAACGCATAGAGCAGTATTTTGAAAGCGTCGGCATTTACCGGATGATGGATGATTCGGCTGGAGAAGCCAGGCTTCTGGCTTATGGCGCATACGCTTGCGACCAAAAGTGCAGTTATCCTGCCCACGCCGAAGCCATGCTGTACGACCCGGCTGAAACGATCCTTGAACAGCCTTTTAAAGCTCGACTGGACGAATTGGGGATCGGGTCGGCTTTCGGGGTACCTCTTACACAACCCTACATCACGGAGGATGGCGCGCTCGAACAGGTTTATTCAAACGTCGTGATCTATCGTCCCGCGGGTGAAACCGATAAGATACGGCTACTGCCGATCACCGCTCAGTTGGGTATTGAGACTGAAAAGCCTGTCCCGCAAAGTCACAAAAAGGATAAAACGATCGTTTTTTATGCCATTAAGAATGGCAAAGGTCACCATGTTCCTGCCAGGGTGGATAAATTCATCACCAACCATGGCGGTCGAAAACTCTCCGGCAATCCGATCTCAGAACCGGCAGAGATCGAGGCAGGAACCTTCAAGCAGTGTTTTACCAATTATTGCGTGCTCTATAAGCCGGGGGCTGAAAAAGGCCAACAGGTGCAACTGCTTGCCCTGGGTTTACAGTACCTGGAGATGATCCAATCCTCGATCGCGCAGGTGAATCCGAGCGAGATCTCGAATGAAACTATTTCTATCATTCTTTCAGAAAAGTTTGAGCAACTACCGGTCAAAGAAAAGAAGCGTATTCACATCCAGCTGCTCATGAAAGAAGACCAGCGCCCGCTTGGCGGCATTGAATCCACCCTGGAAATCGGGCTGCCGGATGGCACACAATACACAACCAAGATCGCCGCAACCGATGTGGAGGGCCGCGCAAAAGTTGAGGTACCGGTGTTGAAAGGGGTCAGAAACGGGGATCTACTGGTCTACTCGGTGTGCCTCATCACCGGAGCAGATGTACCTGTATGCGCGGAAGGCAGTTACCTGGTCTGGAACGCCCCCTGATCATCATTCCGCTTCACCGTAAATCTCCACACGAACAATTTCACCGGATTCACTGTAAACCCTTATTGAAAAGGGGAAGACCGTCAAGGCGTTTGGATCGACGGACTGCTCAATACGGCGCATACCGATCATTTTGTCCTCCCCATCATAAGCCACTGCCACCAGTGTCATCGTGGTCACCGACTGGTTTTCTTTGGCCGGTTTAGCTGTACCGTTGATCATTGCGCTGGAACCATCAAGAGAAATGCTGGTTTCGATGACCTCAATTTCAAGAGGGTATGTGTTGACATTATCAGTCGAGGCTTTCACAGCCGTTAAAAGGTCAAAGCTAACACTGGTGTACGATTGCAGGGGCGGTGGGAAAAACACATGGAAAGGAATCATGTCACCCGGTTTGAGTGTTTTCAGCGCCAGGGGAACCACCTTCGTGAGTAGAATCTCTTCTGTATCATTCACCAGGGAAATGCTGGCGCTTAGGTATTGCGCCGGATTTTTCCGTTCATTGCTTACCGGAACAAAGCAGTGCAGACCTCCGGATCTTCCAAAAAAACAGTCCATTTCTCCAGTGGTAACCCCCCATGGGGTTGGGGTTGGGGCTACCGCGGTTGCGGTGGGTGCCCTGCCAGGTGGGATGATCAATTTTGAACCGATGGATAGTAAAGCCGGATTGACATCAGGGTTGGCTGCCTGCAATTCCTCCAGGGTAATCCCGTAATAATAGGCGATCGAAAGCAGTGTGTCATTGGCATGAATTTCATATACCCGTGGCGTGGGGGTAATGGTCGGTTTGGGGGTGGCTGTGGGTAACCCCTCAGGCGTGGGGGTGATCGTGGGTGTCGCAGTTTGGGTGTGAAAGGGTATGAGTTCGATCAATTCTGTGGGCTGGAGCGTGGAAGTTGGAACCTGCGGCGAGCAAGCCACAGCCAGCACCAGAATAACAAGCAGCGGAAATATCCACAGAATTCGTTTCATGATTCGCATTATACTCTGAGAATTTCCCGATCAAGTAAGTCTGTACATGCTTGCCGATGACGATGCCCTATGCTAAACTCATTGCATGCAATCCGAAGAGCTTCTATTAAAAGATGCAATGGAAGCCGTTGCACAGGATAACATTCCCCTTGCGCGGGAATTAATGACCCGTTTGCTCCAACGTGACCGTTCAAACGCGCAGTATTGGGTTTGGATGAGCGGGCTGGTGGAGACCCCAAAAGAACGCGCGTTCTGTTTGCGCGAAGCTTATAAACTGGATCCCTCCAATGCAACAGCCATCCACGGACTGCGCTTTAGCGGTGAAAACATTCCGGATCCCCAACCGGTACCACCGTTCGATCCTGCAAAACTGGCCTGGAAGACAAGCCTGGAACAGATAAAGGTGGAGGAGAAACGGGTTGCGCAAAAAAAGACCAGCCCCTTCGCCTGGGTTGCCCTGGGAACGCTCGCGGTAGGTATCGGGTTATCAATCTTCTTCCTGGCACGCGGACCGCGCTACCGACCGGACACCTCACCGATCATTAAGTTTTCGCTCACACCGCCAGCTACCAACACTCCTGTTATCACTCCCTCCCCGCAATCTACCGGGTTGGTCCCTTTGTGGGCTTTGCTTGAGGCTACCTACACGCCCACTCCCATCTACGCCGCCACACCCCATACTCTTACTGAAGCTTACAAAGCCGCCATGAGGGCTTATGATCGGAAGGATTGGCCGCTCGCCCTCGAGTACTTCCAGCAGGTGTTGTACGTAGAACCAACGTCAGCGGATATCCAGTATCACATTGGTGAGGTGTATCGCTTCCAGGGATTGCTCACCGAGGCTGAAAAAGCCTATGATGCCAGTCTCAAGATCAACCCCGCTTATGCACCGGCATACCTCGGCAAAGGCAGGGTGATGTTAATGAATGCCTCGCCCGATACTGATTTGGTACGCGAGCAATTCGAAAAAGCGCTGCAGCTGGATCCCCAACAATTTGAGGCTTACGTGGAACTTGCCCAGCTTGCGCTGGATGCAGGGGATGCCGCGGCCGCGTTGGATTACCTCGACCAGATACCTGCTTCCGCGCCTCTTTCAGTTCAGGTGGAGATCGTTCGTGCTAACGCGTACTTGCTGCAAAACGAACCAGCCCTGGCGCTTGAATCAGCGCAGACCGCCAACAAGATCGATCTGACCAGCCTTCCGGTATACAAATTGCTGGCGCAAGCCTACCAGGTGCAGTGGCTGATGGAGGAATCCATCTCTCCGCTGGAGACCTACCTGGCATACGTACCGGAAGATCCGCAAGCACTGGCGTGGATGGCGCAGGCTCTCATCACAAGGGAAGATACCGAAGGGGCGCTTGAATACGCTGAAAAAGCGCTTGAGCTGGATAATGAATCGTTGCCGGCATTGATTGCGCGCGGTGAGGTTTATCTTCAAACCGGTAAACTGGATGAAGCCGCGTTGGATTTCAATGCTGTATTACGCGAGGATAAAAATTCTTTTCCCGCCACCCTGGGTATTGCTCGCGTACAAATGGCAAGAAAGCTGTATGGCAGTGCCAATGAATATGCCGCGGCGGCTTTTAGACTTGCTTCGGGAGACCGGCAAAAAGCCCTCGCTCAATACTGGCGGGCTAAAACACTGATTGGGCTTGAAAATTATAAAGCAGCCGCTACAAGCCTGCAAGAAATCCTGCAATATCCCGAGGATCTTCTTCCTTCCGCGTTGCGTACTGACGCGCAGATGCTGTACAAACAGGTGATCACCCCCACACCGACAAAAACTCCTGCTGTTACAAGCACCACACCTCCTCTGACCGGAAAAACCGCCACAAGCAGGCCTACAAGAACGGCAATACCCTGAAAGTGAAGTAAAGTGCGCCAGCTTGAGCTCTACCTTTTATTAAAGAACCGAAAACGTGCGCGTCTGCAGCGCCAGTTGAGAAATGAGCGCGCCCTGGGCGTTTTGGCGCGCGCGGTCGTGGCCACCCTCGCCATCTTCATGGTTGGATCGTTATTGGCTATCGCCTTCGCATATGCCCGTTTTTCCCGCGACCTACCCTCGATCCAGGTTCTTCCTCTCCTAATGGACAGGCAGGCGGGAGAGTTATTGCAGCCCACGCGGGTGCTGGATCGCAGCGGGGAGACCACCCTGTTCACCTATCAGGATGAAGAGAGCGAGCGAAGATTCCTTTCCATCGATCCGATGGCCGATGAATTTATCAGTCCACAACTGGTGCGGGCGGTGATCGCAGCTTTTGATCCTGCATTTTGGACCAGCCCCGGCTATCAACTAAAGGAGTGGCGCGATCCGGAACCAAGGACGATCGCGGAACGGGTGGTGAGCGACCTTATCTTGTGGGATGAAAAACCGTCCACTACCAGGGCGTTTCGTATGCGGCTGCTGGCCGGTCAGGTCGTTGCCACGTACAGCCGCACCAGCATCATTGAATGGTATCTCAACAGCGCCTGGTTTGGCAGGTACGCCTACGGCGCTGAAAGCGCGGCGCAACTTTACCTCGGTAAATCAGCCAGTGAGCTCACCCTGGCTGAAGCCGCCTTGCTGACCGCGGTGCTGCGCAGCCCGGCGCTGAATCCGATCGACGCACCCGCTACTGTGCTTGAAGGACAGAAAGTACTATTAAAAGAAATGCTATCCAATGGGACGATCAACCAGCAGGAATACGACCTGGCGACCAGGGAAGTGATCACCCTGCGTGAATCACAAGATAAGCGGGACACAATCGCCGAAGCCTTTATCCGGCAGGTTGAAAAGCAGCTCGAGCCCCGCATGGGAATCCACCGCCTTCAAAGGGGAGGGTTGGTTGTGATTTCAACCCTGGATGCGGATCTCCAGGAACAACTCGTCTGCGCGGCCACTACGCAATTAACGCGTGTGCAATACAGCAACCTGAGCGGCGTTGCGCCTGAAGGACTCGCCTGTAAAGCCGATCTATTGCTGCCAACACAAAGTTTTTCCGGTGTAAGCGGTGATGGATTGGCAGCAGCCGGCCTAATAATGTCGCCTGGCTCTGGTGAGGTGCTGGCCTACCTGGAACCGCTCACGCTCACCGGAGACCGGTTAAACGACTCGGGGTACCAGCCCGGCTCCTTACTCACACCCCTGGTTGCTTTCAGCGCGTTTACACGCGGGTATTCTCCCGCCAGCCTGGTTTGGGATATACCTTCGTCAAGCGCCGGATCGACTTCTGATGTGACGGCGTATCAAGGCGCTGTGAATTTGCGTGGAGCATTAGCCAATAATTATCTCAATCCCATCACACGCATACTGAACGAGATCGGAGCAGGCAATGTGTGGCGTTCAGGGGTCGCGTTAGGTTTGAGATCGCTCGAAACGGCTCCTGAAGATGGAACGATCCTTTTTTCGGGTGCTGAGACATCCCTATTTCAACTGGGTACAGCATTTAGTACCTTTGCCAATTCAGGGGTACGCAGCGGGTCATTAAACCCTGATACCGGTGTGATCGAGCCGCAAACTGTCCTGCGGGTTGGTACGACCTCCGGAAAAGTGATCTTTGAACAGGAAAGCCCTCAGCGTTCCACGATCATGGAAGCCACACTGGCTTACCTGATAAACCATGTGCTGAGCGATGAAAGCGCCCGTTGGCCCAGCCTGGGCTACCCGAATGAACTGGAGATCGGTAATCCGGTGGCAGCCAAGACCGCAAGCGCGAATGATGATCGACAGGTTTGGACGCTGGGGTACGACGCGAATCGTCTGGTGCTCATCTGGATGGGAAGCCGCGGCTCAAGCGGCTCTCCTCTGGATGTACACATGCCCGCCGGGATCTGGCACGCGTTGTTCAAGTACGCCACGCGTGAAAGCCGTTTCAACGGGTGGGAAAAACCGCCCGGTATCACAGAGATGAAAGTGTGCAGTCCTTCAGGCATGCTGCCCACCGACACATGCCCAACAGTGGTCACGGATGTCTTCTTGTATGGCAATGAGCCAACCATGACCGACACATTGTATATTAAGGCCAAGGTAAACCGTGAGACTGGAGCGCTGGCCACCGTATTTACACCAGCCGGACTGGTTGAAGAACGCACCTATCTCAATGTTCCACCTGAGGCCAGGGAGTGGGCAGATAAGGCGGGTCTTGAAGTTGTCCCACAGGGTTATGATGCCATTCAATTAATAGTCACCGATCCACAAGTCGACATCAGCCAACCGGCTTTGTTCTCGTCGGTAGCCGGCCGGGTGAATATTCGCGGCACTGCTGCCATAGATGAGTTCGATTCCTACCAGGTACAGGTGGGTGAAGGCATCAACCCTGAAACATGGCTGCAGGTGGGTGCCACCTCAACCCGTGAGGTAAATGATGGACTGCTGGCGGTGTGGGATACGGCAACGCTCGATGGGCTTTACGCGATCCGCTTGAGCGTGATCGACCGGAACAACCGCATCAGAACCAGTTTGACCCAGGTCACTGTGGATAACACGCCACCCCAGGTCAGTATCACCTACCCGCTTGCAGGCGCGGAGGTGGAGGCTGTGCGCGGCGGAGTGACCCTCAGCGCTGCGGTCGAAGACCTGGTGGGGATCTCAAAGGTCGAATGGTGGGCAGATGGAAAACTGGCTCTCACACAGACCGCGCCACCTTTCGTGTACCAGTTACGCGCCACCAGCGGAAAGCACACCGCCTACCTGAAAGCCTGGGATACCGCGGGCAACCAGGTGACCTCAGATAAGATCGCCTTTCAGATCAAACCGTAATAATTTATTTGGAGAACAATAGAGCATGCAGTTCGTGCAGATCGTGCAGGATCAGATCCGCTCCAGCCCGTCTTAACTCGCGTTCTGTACCGAATCCACACAACAGCCCCACGGTCTGCGCCCCGGCGCGCCTGCCCGCCAGGATATCCACCGTTGTGTCTCCTATCATCAGGCAAGTTTCGGGCGGAACCTGCATTCTTTCCGCCGCGAACAGAATCGGATCAGCAAAAGGTTTGGTGTGTTCGCATGTCTGACTTGTGACCACTTCGACAAAATGCTCCTGCAGAGAAAATTGCTGAAGAAAGTGACCTGTCGTGCGCGCGTCCCTGGCGCTAACCACGCTCAGGGGATAACGGCTGCGCGCGGCATCAAGCAATTCCTGCGCGCCTGCCATCAGGAGAAATTTGGTTCCACTGCCCCCTTTTTTTCGCGCGAATCGGTCAAACAGGCGCGCCATATTATCATCAAAGCTGAGCGCGTCCATCGTGTAATACACCGCGTTCATGGGTGATTCGCTGAACATCACCAGCCAGCGGGCCAGGCGGCGGGCTTGACCCGGTTTGGCGATCTTCTCCAGCGGGGCGATCCGCCTGGCGATGCGCTCCACCCAGGCATCATCCGTGTCACTGATCGTCCCGTCAACGTCAAAACACAATCCTCTGATGCGTTCCAGGTCAAGCGGCATGATCTAACTGCCAAAATCCTGTATGAGCGTCAGCGCTTCTTTGAGAGTCGTGCCGGATGATCCCATCAACCACAGCACATCATTCCCACTGCGGCGCATGGTGATCACACCGTCAGCATCCGATTCCCAGGTGACCGCGGTGCTGGAATTTGAAGCCGGGATGCCCCATCTGGCTAGTCCGTATTCGCGTGACTGGTTAAAGAACTCGTCCATATCCTGGCCGGTTTCCCAGGTGCTGCGCCAGGCAAAAAGGTAATCCTCCGAATCGGTCGGTGAATAGAACACGTAAGAGTCACCTCCCCATCCGGCGGCGGCAGTTTTGGAGTCTTCATCGTCCATCCTGAACTGCGAGGACCTGCCCTTGGCCAGGATCAGGTAGCTGTACCACTCTCCCATCACGTTGCGGTCCAGCTCTTCCCAGCCTTCATCCAGCACTGATGAAAGATCCGGCATATCTACCACAACGGGCTGGTCATCAGGATACTTTTCGGGATGCAGGATCTGTTCAGTGCTCACAGGCGGATTCAGGAAAGCAGCGTCGACCGCCTCCCAACCGCCCGCGTTGTGCAATCCCGTAACAAATTCCAGACCATTTACATAAGGAAACAGGAAGTCTTCTTTCATATACTCTGGCGCGGAGTTATACACCGGGCTGGAGTACGAATTCTGGAACTTGATCACATCCTGTTGATCCTGCCGGGTGGCGTACTGCAGGAACCAGTATTGTTCTGTGAGGCTGGAATCCCCTTCAATAAGTGCTGAGGCAGCCGCGCAATACTCTGTATCAGTTTCGCAGTACTCATCGTTCAGCCTTAATCCGTTCTCAAGATCGTAATATTGATCCTGCAGCACATGGTTGAACTCGTGCGCGTAGGTCATGCGCTCTGTGCCACCAAAATTGCTGCCGGAAATTACATGCATTTCCTTGGTCTCGCTGTCGTAATAACCCGCAACCTGCTCTGAGTAAAGATCGAGATAAAACTGGCGCAGATCAAAACCCTCATCAATCAGCCCCAGGGCGCTGAGGACCTTCGCGTCTTTCACAGCGTCTTCGGGGGTGTAATCGCTGAAGAAATCATTGATGACCTTATCCTGCAGCTGCTCCGGCGTCATCAGGTCGCGCTGCAGATCCTTTTTGATCTGCTTGCCGCGTATCTCAAGCACCTGCTGTTGGATCTCATCCATCTGACTGCGGATCTCAGCCGGCAGGGTTTCTGAACCTGTTGGTTGCGGCGCAACCCCGGTTGAATCAGGAATTGCGGTTGGGGCAGACTGCGTGACCACCTGGGTCGGTTCTGTGTAATTTTTCTGCCCGCGTAAAAGTAGGATCCCACCCACGATCAGCGCGATGCTCATCAGTACACAGGCAGAAACAATTAAGACCACTATGGTAATGCCGGCTTTTTTGCTCATTTTTTATCCAATCAATCCCTTTTTGTCGACTTTGTTCTTTATCAACTAAAAGTCACTTAACCTTACTATTTTACCAAACGAAAGATCGATTTCTCAGTCCCCTCGCTCCTTTTGGCAGGTTCTGCTTGTGCTGTTATAATCACGCGCATGAAATACCATGTTTGGACTGAAGGTTGCCAAATGAACGTAGCGGATTCCGAGCGGGTTTCCTCCGCGCTCGAACATCTTGGCTATGAATTCTCTCCGCGCATTGAAGACGCGGACGTAATCGTGTTAAATACCTGCGTAGTTCGTCAATCAGCGGAAGACAAGGCGTATGGGCGGCTTACCTCGCTTTTACCGGTGAAGCGCGCCCGCCCTGATGTGGTCATCAATCTGATGGGCTGCCTGGTGGGGGTGAAGGAAAACCAGCCGCTGCGCACCCGCTTCCCCTATGTGGATGTGTTTTCGCCTCCCTCTGACCCGACCCCCCTGGTGGAATACCTGATCCAACGCGATGTGCGCACCGCGGAAGACGCGGAGACCGCGCGGCGCTTCGCCCTCATGGATGGCGACCTGGTGCTGCCGCACAAAGACCTCGATAACCAGGTGTCAGGCTGGATCCCGGTGGTTTACGGGTGTTCACACGCCTGCGCCTACTGCATCATCCCCTACCGGCGCGGGGTTGAAAAGAGCCGCCCGCCTGAAGAGATCTACCGTGAAGCCAGGTCTCTGGCTGCCCAGGGCATCAAAGAGATCACCCTGCTCGGGCAGATCGTGGACCGTTATGGCAAAGAACAACCCGATTACCCGACCCTGGCCGGCCTGCTGCAGGAATTAAGCAATATTGAGGGGATCGAACGCCTGCGCTTCCTTACCTCGCATCCCAACTGGATGACCGATGAACTGCTGGACGCAGTGGCCGGGCTGCCCAAGGTGATGCCGCACATTGAGATCCCTAACCAGGCGGGAGATGACAGCGTGCTCGCCGCGATGAAGCGCGGTTATACAGCGGATGATTACCGCCGGCTGGTCGGCAGGATAAGGAACCGCGTCCCCGGTGTGTCCATCGCCACCGATATTATTGTGGGGTTCCCCGGCGAGACCGACACGCAATTTCAGAACACCTATGACCTGCTGGCGGAGCTCAAACTGGATGTGGTTCACCTGGCGCGTTATTCGCCCAGACTTGGCACGCTTTCAGAGCGCAGCATGCCCGATGATGTTTCCGCTGCCGAAAAGTGGCGGCGGTTCAGAGCGATCGAAAAGTTACAGGAGTCCATCGTGCGCGAAATCCACGCCGCGTACCTGGATCAAACCGTTGAGGTCTTATTTGAGGACAAGGTGAAAAAGCGCTGGCGCGGCAGAACCCCTACCAACAAACTTGTTTTTGTCGAGACGGATGCCGAACTGCGCGGCAGGATTCTCCCGGTGAAGATCACCTGGACCGGGCCATGGTCAATGCTGGGGAAACTGGTTGCCTAGATCCATGAAGCGCCTGGGAATCCTCCTTTTCTCTGGATTGGTGGTTGCCGGACTGATCGCGGTGTACTTCTTTTTGCTCAGCCCATCCGCCAGGTCATCGCGCACACGCAACCTGATGCTATACCTGCGCAATCCTAAATCCTACCCGCATTGGGTGACTGATGCGCTTCAACGCTGTTCGGATGCTCCTTTTTTAACACCCACCAGCGGCTACATTGGCTACTTGTGGGATGATTCTTTCCGCGTGGGGCATCGCCACCAGGGCATTGATATTTTCGGAGGCGGTGAACCGGGTGATACAGCCGTCTACGCCGCATTTGATGGTTATCTCACGCGTGAACAGGATTGGAAATCTTCTGTGATCATCCGCGTTCCATCAGATCCTCTTAATCCGGGAAGGCAGATCTGGTTGTACTATACCCACATGGCGTATGAATCAGGAGAAAGCCTCATCGCCGGTGATTTTCCCGCGGGCACCCGCGAGATGTTCGTAAGAGCCGGTACCTTGCTGGGTTACCAGGGCAATTACTCCGGCACCCCCGGCAATCCGACCGGTGTTCACCTGCACTTTTCTGTTGTAAAGGATGATGGAGCGGGGAATTACCTGAATGAATTGGAAATTACCAACACGCTGGATCCCAGCGCGTACCTGGGAATGCTGCTCAATAACAAAGAAAACGGTGTTACCCCGGTTACTTGTGATCCATAAAGATTGTGTAAAATATCTTCATTGATTCACCCGCCAAATGGGGGAGCATGAGCCTATCCTTTCGCGATCTGATCTCTTCCTTGACTGCCCTCAGACTGGTCTCGCATGTACCGGTCATCGCGCATGTTGATTTAAGCTGCCTGGATGAGATCGACGGCGGGGGTGAGTCAGTTCTACGGGGGCTGTTGCACATGATCGATACGCTCATGATGCCGGTGTTTACACGCCGCACTATGATCATCCCGGCCGCCGGACCGGAG
>MTKZ01083484.1_pt1 | contig 19785 bp, 14 predicted proteins | sample 1042781 | NCBI WGS metagenome assembly MTKZ01 (sample SAMN06212207, study PRJNA360539) | anaerobic digester metagenome | biome: Wastewater treatment plant; material: sludge; isolation source: anaerobic digester fed with sludge from wastewater treatment plant | place: Denmark: WWTP Viborg ... | reverse complement strand
TCAAAGCGACCTCGCCGCGCTGGCCGTTGATCTCGACAACGAGCGTCGGCGGAGCGGCCGCATGTGTGTCGACGAGATCGACTTGCAGTTGATAGCCGCCCGACGGTGCTGAGGGGAGCTCAAAGTTGATGGTGAAGGGGTGTTCGCGGTTGCCGGCCCAGGCATCCTTGGGGCCCGGGTGGATGAATGGAAAGTCCTTGGCCGGGTCGCTCTTGCCGACTGTGAAGTTCATGCCGTCGGGGAACGTCTTGCCGAAGTCGGCCAGATTGGCGAGGTAGGCCAGGTCGCGATAATCCTTGTCGGCCTTGCCGATTCGCCAGACGACCTGGGTGTCGTCCGCCGCCCCCACCGGGGTCGTCAGTGAGGCGAATAACAGACCTGCGATGAAACCGCGAGACATTGAGCACCTCCCACTTGATCGGAGTACGGAATCGAGTTCGGCGCACGACCGACGCCCGCCTCAGGCGGGTCATTCTATTCGAACTCGCCGATGCGCGAAAGGTCACTCGGCAGGGCGCTTGCGGGGCGCCACCGGCGGCGCGGCTGCCAGTGCCCGACTGACCTGCCGAAAACAGCAAAGACTCCTCGGCGCCCGGCACAAGCCCTGCCCGCGACTCGTGTCGTGATCAGCAATGGACGCGCGGGTACTGGAGTTCGTACAATGCGCATCGCCTCGTGACTTCTTGTCTTTCAGGCAATGGTGTCATGCACGATTGGATGCTCGAAGAGTGCCGCGCCTCCCGCCGACGAATGGTCGACGAACAGATCCGCGGGCGGGGCATCGACGATCCCCGTGTGCTCGCGGCCATGGAGGAGGTGCCGCGCGAGCTGTTCGTGCCGCACGAGAAACGGGACGCGGCGTTTTCCGACGGGGCATTGCCCCTCGGCTGCGGTCAGACCATCTCGCAGCCGTACGTCGTCGCATACATGACGGCCTGTCTGGAAGTGCAGGCTCACCATCGCGTGCTCGAGGTTGGGACCGGCTCCGGCTATCAGACGGCGGTGCTGGCGAGGCTGGCCGCCGAGGTTTATACCATCGAACGCGTCGGAGCTCTGCTCTCTGCGGCCAGGGCGTTGCTGAACTCGCTGGGCGTAGGCAATGTTCGCTCTCGTGAGGGTGACGGCAGTCTCGGCTGGCCGGAATTCGCACCGTTTGACCGCATCATGGTGACGGCGGCTGCACCACGCGTGCCGGAATCGCTGGTGCGGCAACTGGGCGAGGGCGGACGGCTGGTGATCCCGGTTGGCGGCGTGGCACAGCAGACGCTGACACTGATCAGGCTGGAAAACGGGCGTGTCATCGAGACACCACGTTTGCCGGTCCGGTTCGTCAAGTTGGTCGGCGATCAGGCGTGGTCGGCAGACACGAATCCGACCGAGGAGAAATAGAGCCTGATGGAGCAAGCACGAGACTCGTACCGCACGAGATCCGCACCCGGCGGGGTCCGCTGGTTTCTGAATGTTTTGCTGCTTCCGGCAGCGATCGCTTGCGTGGCGACGGAGCGTGGCACTCCGTCAGCCTGGCCCATGCACGTCATCGACAACTCATCGGCCGGCGCCGACGGCGTTCGGCTCGCGGACGCGAATGGCGACCGACTTCCGGACGTCGCCGCCGGGTGGGAGGAAGGCGGCCTGATTCGGGTTTACCTGCATCCCGGCACGCGGGCAGCCAGGCGACCGTGGCCGGCGGTCACGGTGGGGCAGGTCAGCTCGCCGGAGGACGCCGTCTTCGCCGACCTCGACGGCGACGGAGTTGTGGACGTGGTCAGTTGCTGCGAGGGCCAGGAGAAAACCGTCTTCTTTCACTGGGCACCCCGCGAGCGGTCGCGATATCTTGATCCGACGGCGTGGAAAACAGAGGCCCTGCCCGCGTCCAAAGGGTTGTGCCAGTGGATGTTCTGCCTGCCCTTGACCGACTTACGGGGGTCGGTCAAGGGCCTGCCGATACAGGTCGNNATCGGCTGGTTCGAGGCTCCGCCCGACGCACACGATCTCAACGCATGGAAGTGGCACCCCTTGTACGATGCCGGCTGGATCATGTCGTTGATTGCCGAAGACATGGATGGCGACGGCGATCGAGACATTCTGGCATCGGATCGAAAGGGAGCTTCTCGCGGATGCCTGTGGATCGAGAACCCGGGTCCAGACCGGGCCGACGCCAGTCGCTGGCCGATACATCGGATCGGAGCGGGCGATCGTGAGTATATGTTCCTGACCGTGGCGGACCTGGATGGTGACGGTCTCCGGGACGTACTGGCGGCAACGGCCGGCCGTGAATGGGTTTACTACCGGCGAACGGTGGCCAAGCCCCCGGCGTGGGAAAGCTACACGATCGAGTTGCCGGCCGACACCGGAACGGGCAAGGGTGTGGGCGTCGCGGACGTCGACGGAGACGGCCGCCAGGACGTAGTCTTCAGTTGTGAAAAGTCAGAGGGCAAACGCGGCCTGATGTGGATGAAGTGCGCCAAGGTGCTGACCGATCGGAACTGGCTTTCATTTGATATCGCAGGTCTCAAAGGTGCCAAGTTCGACCTTGTGCAACTGGTTGACCTGGACGGCGACGGCGACCTCGATGTCATGACAACCGAAGAGGCCGAGCGGCTGGGAGTCATCTGGTATGAGAACCCGACGGCTCGTTGACCGACGGTAATCCTTGCCTTGGTCGCTCCGCCGAACGGCTGGACCAGATCGGAAAGCCGGCGGCAGGCTCTGGCACGCCTATTGCCAGCTCTATCGCAATGAGCCACAAGACAGGCTCCCTGGCGGAAGCGAGGAGGTGTTCCTACTGTCGTGTAGCCTCCGTTTTTGGAATCATACCTGACGGTGGCCTTTATCGTGCTGTGGTCAGCGGGTTTCATGGCCCGCCGTGCGGTAATTGGCGATGGGGCGGATTCAGCTTGGCCCCGAGGAGAGACATACATGAATTCTGTGGCGATGCGACCGGCTTTATGGGTATTGGTCCTGACGCTGGCGAGCGGAGGCCGTGAGAAGACCATGGCCGCCGAGCCGGACGCGATTCATCTGGACCCTGTGCGTCTGGTTTCCGACTCGCCTGAGCCCAAGAACGCAGTGCTGCCGGCCGGCAGCGGCGAACAGGAGACTCCCGAGACCCAGCCGGCCGCCGCAGGCTGGCCTCCCGGTCTGATGATGGACTGCCTGGACGCCATCGGGTTGGGCAAGCCGATGAAAGAACTGGGCCTGCGAACCTACGGGTACGTGGAAGCCGGAATGACCTTCGAACTGAGCGGCCCGGGGGACAAGCACACCGGCCTGCCCCTGCGCAGCTTCGATTCTCGCCGGCCGCAGAACTTGCGTCTCAACCAGTTGACGCTCTTCCTCGACCGTCCCGTGGACACGAGCAAGAGCTTCGATGCCGGCGGGACGTTCACCTTCCTCTACGGCACCGATGCCAGGCTGACCCATTCACTGGGGCTGCTCGATAAGCAAAACCACGAAGCCCAGCCGGACATCCTGCAAGGTTACGGAGAGCTGTGGTTCAAGACCGGCGAAGGGGGGCAGGGCCTGGACGTGATATTCGGCAAGTGGTTCACCCTCGTCGGCTGTGAGGTGACCGTCCCTTCCTCCAACTTCCTCTATTCTCATGGCTATCTGTTCAGCTTTGCCCAGCCGGTGGCACACACCGGGCTGAAACTCACCTACTACTTCGACCCGGTCAACTACGCCTACTTCGGGGTGGTGCGCGGATGGGATGTCTTTGATGACAACAATGACGGGGCAACGTTCATGGGGGGCTTCCAACTGTCCAGCAAGCAGCTCATGGGAGCAAACCCTCGCTCGCAACTGGCCGTGAATGTGATCGCCGGCCCCGAGCAGACCGGCGAAGGCTGGCCCGGCAACCGAGTACTGCTGGACGTGGTCTGGATCTGGAGATGGACGGAGAAGCTGACCCAACACATCAACGCGGATTACGGCTTCCAGGACGACGTTCCGGGGGCCCTGGGAGACGGCGATGTGCCGTGGGTGCGCGATTCGGCCTGGTACGGGTTGGGGTACTGGCTGAACTACGCGTTCAACGACTGCCTCAGCGCTACCGGCCGCGCCGAGTGGTTCACCGACAACCACGGAGTGAGGACCGGCTATCGGGGTACGTTCTTCGAGGCAACCACGGGCCTGAGCATCACCCCGTTTCCAAACGATCGTGTCCTGAGGAATCTCATCATCCGCCCGGAGATTCGGGCCGACTGGTCCGCCAACGACGCGCCGTTCGCCGGCAATTGCCAGATGACGGCCGCGTTTGACGTGATCTACAAGTTCTGAGGCGACCCGATCAGCCGCGCGGGGCCCGATGCTGCACCGCCTTCAAGAGCCGTCGGTCGCCGCGCCGCTCAACAGGTGATATGAAAGCCGAGGTTCGGCAGGGACAGGCGGCGGTTATGCCGTTCTGCCGCTGCGGCCGACCCGCGGAGCCGAAAACGATCATCATATTCCTTCGTGGCCGCCTTCTTGTGCGAATCCGTTTCGGCTTGGCGGCGCGAGAAGCAGAACGCGGAAGGACTGTGATCGGGTCCTGAAAGAGAGTGCTTGCATCCTCACGGTGACATGGCCGCTCGGTCCTGGAAGGCACGGATCGTCAACACGTCGGCGGCGTTGAGCGCCCCGTCAATATTGACGTCGAGGGCGATGTGATCGGGCATGACCGGCCGCGAGATGCGCGACTTGGCCTCCAGCAGGTCGGCCGAGTCGACGATGCCGTCGCCGGTCACGTCGCCGGTCAGGCTGCGGATCAGGATGTCCGTATCGCCCTTCAGGCAGGCGATGTTGGCGCCCAGATCGATGCGATAGCACTGCTGATCGGGCAGCCCCTCCGGCCACTCGAGTACCAGCGTGTAACTGCTGTCGCCATCGTGGGTCAGCGTCTGGTGCGCGGCTGCGTAGGTGAATCCGGATCCGCCGACCTCCTCTGTGATCACCTGGCCTTCAAGCTTCAGTTCGCTGTCCTGGGACCCGGTGATGTCGATGACAACCTTCTGGATGCCGCCCTGTCGAGTTTCTGTGGTGATTCGCCGGCCGGTGGTGGCCGAGGCGTCGATCCTGACAGCCAACTCGCCGCCGATTGATCCGCCGTGGTATCGGCTGCTCCGCCACTGGTTGATCTCGGCCGTGGGTTCAACCGGTGCCCAGCGAGCAAACCGGGCTGAGGTCTTGCCTCCGGCCGCCAGGAAGGAACCGCCGGCGACCAGCTCGCCCTTGTGGACTGCCATCGCATACACTGAGCCCATTGCGATTCCCCGGCCGACCGGGCTCCACTCTGTTCCGTCCCAGCGGCCCAGGCTGTCCGCCGACAGCAGCCCCTGGCTGGGGAACGATCCGCCGACCATCAGTTGCCCGCTGTAGACCGCGAGGCTATGCACCTGACGCGGCCCCCCGGCGTTTTCGCCTTCCATGGCGGCCCATTCCGTGCCGTCCCATCTGGTTATGCCGGCCGCAGGGGTGCCGCCTGCGGCGGTGAACAGGCCGCCGGCAATCAGCTCGTTGTTGAAGACCGCCAGGGCCGCAACCGGGACCTCCGGGTATCCCGATCCGGTCATCCCTCCGGCAAGCGAGTGCCATCCGGCCCCATCCCATCGGGCGACGTGGTTGACGGTCTCATCGCCGGCCTTCAAGAACAGGCCGCCCGCGTAAAGGTCTCCCCCGAACACCGCCAGACAGTAGACGCCCGGGCTCCAGGTCCCGCTGACGCCGCTGCCCAGTGGCGTCCACGCCTCGCCATCCCAGCGAGCGATGCCGTTCAGAGTGGTCCCGCCCGAGCGAGTGAATGTGCCTCCGGCGATGAGTTCACCTTTGCAGACGATGAGGGCGCGGACCTGCCCATTAAAGCCCTGTCCGAGAGGCGACCATGAGTTGCCGTTCCAGCGTGCCACGTTCCTGGCACTTGTCTCGCCGGCCTTGCTGAAATTGCCGCCTGCGATCAGCTCGCCCCTGTATACGGTCAAAGCCCTGACCTGGGTTGCATCCTTCCCCCCGCTAACACCCTCTCCCATGCGGACCCATGCTTCGCCGTCCCATCGTGCGATGCTGTTGCATCTCTCGCCGTTGATGTACGTAAACTCTCCGCCCGCAATGAGTTCGCCGTTGTAGTCGGCAAACGCGTAGAGGTTGTGATCCATCGCTGCTCCGAGCGGGAGCCACCGGGTTCCATCCAACCGGGCGATGTTGTCAGCCCGAATACCGCCCGCGACCGTGCCCGAGCCGGTTGCGATCAGATCGTCTCCACAGACCGTGAGGGCGATCACATAGCCCAGAAGCCCGCCGGCCAACGGATTCCACTTCTCGCCGTCCCATCGGGCGATATGGCGGGCCGGTTTTCCGCCGGCCTTTTCGAAGAAGCCACCGGCAATCACTTCGCCGTTGTACAGCGTCAAGTCCAGGACCGACGCATCTGTTCCTTCGCCGACCGGCGCCCACGTGACCCCATCCCACATGGCGATGTTCTTGCAGGGGACCCCGCCAACCGCGGCGAAGAATCCGCCCACGACCAGGTTGTCTCCGTAGCTGAGCAAGGCGCTGACGTTGGGGTTTGACCCTGCCGTCACCCCGCCTCCCAGGGACTGCCATTCATAGCCATCCCATCGAGCGATCTGGTTTGCCTTCACCCCGCCGGCCACGGTGAATCGCCCGCCGGCGATCAGTTCCCCGCCGTGGACGTGTAGGGTTCCGACGGCGTCATTCAGCCCTGAGCCCAGCGGCGACCATGATTCGCCGTTCCACCGGGCGATCCGGTTGGCGGCCACGCCGCCTGCCGCATTGAAACTCCCTGCGGCGATCAGATCACCTTCATAAACGGCCAGCGCCAGGACATCGAAATCCGTGCCCTCGCCAAGCGGGGCCCAGCGAGTGCCGTTCCAGCGAGCGATATTGGCTGCTGCTGTGTTGCCGGCCGTGGCAAACGACCCCCCCGCGATCAGCTCGCCGTCATGGACCAGCAAGGCTTTGACTTGACCGCAACCCGAAGGCTTGCTGACACCGCCCCCGACGGGCGACCAGTAGCGGCCGTCCCAACAGGCAATACCACAGACCTTGGCTCCGCCGGCCGTTTCAAAGCCGCCGGCGACGTACAAGGCCGGGCCGTCGCCGTCGTCGTAGACGGCCATGGCATAGCCTTCATAACTTAAACCTTGCAGAGATTCCCCCGGCCTCCAATCGAACGCGCATTCAGCCAGGGCGTTCGACGAGCAGAGCAGCAGCGACGCTGCGACGATCACAGCCGCCAGCCCGGTCGTCAGGCGCTTATCGGTCCCTGCCGACCGGCCCCATGCCGGCGAAAAGAAACACATCTCTCAGGCCTCCCGGTTACTGGGCGCAGCCACCAGATTACCCCTTTATGCCAGCCAAACGCCTGATATGCACGGCCCTGGCCGCTGTCCACTGAATCCTATGATGGAACACGCCCCAACGCAAGGTAATCGTCACAATATTCAGACGGCTTAGACGAAGAATTGTTCATTCTGACCTGCCGGAGGGAAGGTTTCCGACTCCTCGCCCGTGTCACGCGTTTCCGGACGCCGGGCGACCGAGGAAGGCCGGCAGACAAACGCCGCTTATCGCCCGGACTCGCCCGCTTTTCCCGGACGCCGTCTGGTTGACGAGATGGTTCTGGGCGGCTTGCGTCCGGCCGCTACGTCCTCGTCGAAGGTTTTCTTCCGCCGCAGGAGGTGGTGGTAGTGCTGCGCAAAGCGGTGGGCCTCATCGCGGACCTGCTGTAAGAGGCGCAGGGCCGGATGGTTACGTGCGAGGCGAACCGGCTTGCTGCGGGCCTGGATGTAGATTTCCTCCTCCCGCTTGGCCAGGGAGATGACCATGGGCGGGCGGACATTCATCTCGTCAAAAGCGCTCAGGGCGGCGTGGAGCTGCCCGAGGCCACCGTCGATCAGGATGACGTCCGGATACAGTTCCTCCCCTTCAGCCGCGTGCCGGTACCGCCTCAGGGTCACCTCCCGGATCATCGCGTAGTCGTCGATGCCCTCGACCGTCTGGATCCGGAAACGCTTGTAGCCGTTCTTGNNTCTCCCCCCCGTGGAGGTTGGCGATGTCGATCCCTTCGATGGACCGTGGAGACCGGTCGAGGTCCAGGATCTCACCCAGCCTGGCCAACCCCTCGGCCGGGTCGATGTAGAACACCTCCGGCTGCACGTCCGCATGCGGATCACCCGACAGCGAGAGGGCTTCGAGAGCCTTGATCTCGTCTCGCAGCCTGGCGGCCGTCTCGTACTCCCGGCGTGCGGCGGCCTGCTCCATCTCGCGGTTCAACTGCCGCAGCACGACGCTTCGCTTGGACGCCAGAAACTTCTTGAGCCGATCGATGTCCTTCCGGTATTCCTCCTTCGAGATGCGGTCGGCGCAGGGGGCGGTGCAGCGGCTGATGGAATGCAGCAGGCATGGGCGAAAATATCGCCGCCGCTCATCGCCGTCGACGATCTCCAGTTCGCAGGTTCTGAACCTGAACACCTTTTGAAGTGCGTTGACCGCGTCGCGAACGCCGGCGGCGTTGGTGAACGGCCCGAACAGCTTGCTGCCCTTGATTCGCGGTTTGCGCGTGACGTAAACGCCGGGAAAATCGTCGGAGGTCGTGATCTCAAGGTACGGAAAGGTCTTATCGTCGCGAAGTCGCTCGTTATACGGCGGCTGGATGTCCTTGATCAGCCGGTTCTCTTGCAGAAGGGCGTCAACCTCCGTCTCGCAATCGAGAAAGTCCAGGTCCACCGCCAGCGAGGCCATGTGGGCAATCTCCGGTCCTCGCGTGGCCAGCAGGTCGGTCGAGTTCTGAAAGTAACTGCTGACGCGGCTGCGAAGGTCCTTGGCCTTTCCCACGTAGAGCACCCGGCATTGCGCGTCCTTGAACAGATACACCCCGGGCGTCTTGGGCAGGTGGCGGATTTTGTTCAGCATGGCCTCGCGCGGGTCGGCCGACAGCGCGGGCGACGGCTCATCCGTCGACTTTCTGGGCGTTTCTCCTTCTGGCGGTTCGGCAACCATGACGCGACATTATATCATGGCCCGCATTTGATGAGACTTCTGCTCCGCCAGCGGGTATGAACACAGTAGCAAAGCCCACCGGAGTCTGCTATACTTGAAGTACCGGTATGCGGACCCAGATGCAGCAAAGCCGAGGGCCAGACGGGTGACGATTGGAACAGGACATCGCTACATTGTCTCAGACGAGCAGATTCTGAGCGGCGAGCCGATCATCAAAGGCACACGAACGTCGGTCAGGGCGATCGTAGAACTCTGGCGCATGGGGCTCTCGCCGGAGGAAATACCGACGCAGCTCCCTCACCTCACATTGGCTCAGGTCTTTGATGCCCTCAGCTATTACAGCGACCACCAGGACCAGATCCAGGCGTACATCAAGCGCAACCTCGTGCCGGACGATCTGATCGATCCGTTGGTTCAGGAATAATGAGCCACCTGTTCATTCGCCTGTATCTTGATGAGGACGTAAGCACTCTCGTGGCCAAGTCCTGGCTGCAGAATACGGCAGGTCTCTGTCGCTGCGGCGACCTCGACCGTGCCCTACCGACCGGCTTTGTCGGTTTTCGCACACATTTCAAGAATCGATTACAGGAAAGGCCCTCGTCAGTTGCCCGCCGTGGCAGGCGGGCCTGTGGCCACCGGCACTTGTGCAGGTTCCCTGTCGAAATCAGACCGGTTTCAGGATAAAATCAGTTGAGGCCTGCAAGAGGGCCGCCGGCTGGTTCCCCGCCGTGCTGATCGGCCGGTACCAACGCAAGGAGACGCTCATGGCCCAGGCTTATGTGGACCCGTCCGAGCTGAGGCGATTCGCTCAGGACCTCAATCGCTTCAACGGGGAACTTCACAGCCTGATCGCCGGCCTGCATGCTCGAATGCTCAGCCTGGAGAAAACCTGGCGGGACCAGGAGCAGCGCAAGTTCGCCGAAGAGTTCGAGCAGACCATGAGAGTGCTCAACGCCTTCCTCAAGCTGTCGGAGCGCCATGTGACGTTCCTCCTGAAAAAGGCCGGATACATTGAGGATTACCTGCAGCAGCATTAGAACCGCCTGTTGTCGAGGCACTGGACCTGAGGATTGCCGATCATGAGCGAGATGTACAGAAGACGGGGGCGCCGGCACTGTGCATCATCTGTGCCGGCCGCCAATCCCCAGTCCCCAATCCCAGCTTACTGGACCTGCCGATGAGCCAGGCCGCCCGGGTGGAATCGATCGAGAGACTGAAAGACCTGCGCGTCGCGCTGTGTCTGTTCGCCGAAAGTGCGCGAACGGGACTGCTCGAGGCCGATTCCGAGATTCAGCGCGTCGGCCTGTGGCTGAAGAACGAGCAGCTTCGCTACTGGAAGTCACAGATCGTCAGCCGCAGCGAACTGCTCACCCGGGCCAAGATCGCCCTGAACCAGAAGAAGCTTACCAAGACGCCGTTGGGCGGGCATTACTCCTGCGTCGATGAAGAGAAGGCCCTGCAACTGGCGCGTCGACGGCTGGAAGAGGCCGAGACGAAACTGGCCAATGTGCAGAAGTGGAATCGCCGCCTGGATGAAGAGGTGTTTGAGTACAAGGGGCAGGTGCAGGCCCTCGGTCGGATGGTCGATAGCGAACTGCCGGCAGCCATCGCACGACTTGACCGCATGATTGAGTCGCTGGAATCCTACGTCTCGCTCAAGGCGGCAAGCGGGGAAGAGGTGGACCTTCACGCCGCTTTTGCCAGTGTTGCACGCAGCAGCGGCCTCGGCGAGTTATTGGACAGTCCCTGGCCCGAATCGCGTGAGGCCGCCTGTGCCGAACTGCGCAAGCTCAGCCCGTCTGCCGAAATCCGGCAGCAGGCTCCGGCGGGTTCGATTCCCCAGCCGTTGGCCGGGCGCATCGTCAGTCAGGCCGATCGCGACGGAATCACGAGCCTCAACCTCACTCGCACCGCGCCGTCCCCCGGTTCCCGACTGGTCTTCGCGGCCGGGTGCGAAACCGCGTCAGATCTCTACCTCGAGCGAAGCGAACCGGCCGGCCCCGAAGACAGCGGGTGGTATGCAGGGCCCGTCGAAGGCGACCCTCCGGACCGCTTTCAGGCGGTGCATATCGGGGAACTCCTGGCCCAGGGGCCTCAATGGGCACCGATTCTCGACTTGCCGGTTGGCACGCTGCTGATCCTGCGGGCGGATACGGTGGAGGCCCTGCTCGACGATCGCGATACGATCCTCTGGCCCGCGCCGGCTCAATCTGCCGACAAAAGGAGGGGAACATGAGTCTTCATACCGGCCAGGCAAACATGAGGAAGGCCTCAAAAGACCTCGCCGCTCGCTGGGGTGAGGTGCGGGCCCTGTGGCGTGATGAGGTCGCCAGGCAGTTTGAGGAGCAATACATTCACTCGCTGTTGCGCGAAGTCTGAGTCACCCAGGAAGCGATGGCGCACATGGGTTCGGTGGTCGTTCAGATACGGNNAGTAGAGTAGCGGCCGGGAGTGCAGCCGATGTCGCAGGAAGACAAGGAACATGCTCCTGACGGGTCGTCCGGCGGACCCGACTATCTTGACTTGCAGCGGGCCGCGCTGCGTCAATGGATTGACCTGTCGGTGGAGGCCGTACAGGCGGCCCAGTCGCCCTTCGAGCACAAGTACAAGTCGGCATCCAGAAAGGCCCAGCAGCGGTATGACCAGGCACGCAGCAAGCTCGATCGGTATCTCCAGGCTCGTCTCGAAACCGCTCGGCGGCACTACGAGGAACAGATTGGTCAGATCGACTCGCTCCACGCCTCGGATCTCCACACGCTCGAGGACAACACCGCGTCGCTGCGATCGCGAATCGCTCACGAGTTGACCAAGGCCGAGCAACGGTCCCAAGGCAAGCTCGATCACGAGCTGTGGCTGAGCGAAAGCGTGGCCCAGGCGACCAAGGAACAGGTGACCAGGGACCTCAAGGAATTCAGGGAGTCTTTCCCCGGTCAGGAGGCAGTGGTCACGACGCTTCGCGAACAGGCGGACTGGCTGCTGTACCAGTATGGTCAGATGCGCCTCGCGGAAACCGAGGACCCGCCCGGCCAGCTTCCAGGGTCGGGCCACCCGCAGGCTGCGTTTCAGCAGCAGGTCGAGCTGGCCCAGGAACAGATTGCGGCTTTGGCTGAGTTGAGCTGGCCCGGTCTGCTGAGCGGCGCGAAGCTCTACCTGCTGGCGATGCTGGTGTGTGCCATTGCCGTCGGGCTGGCCGCATTGCCGCAGTTGCTCGACTGGTCCGGATGGCCGTCATTCGCGGTGACCGGGCCGGTGGCGCTTGGATTGTCTCTCGCAGCCGTCATCGGCGTGGTCAGGCTCGTCGCGCCCAAGGCCGCCGCCCGCGTTCGGGAAGCATACCTGCCGATTCNNGTCCGCAAGCGCGAGGCCGAGGAAAGCCGGGCAAAGAAGAAGTTCGATGCAGAACTGGCGGAAGCCCGCAAAACCGCCGAATCCGCGATGAAGAAAGCCGACGAGGCTCACACCTGGCTGCAGCGGGAAATTGAAGAACGCTACGCCACCAACCGACAGCAAGCCGACCGCGAATGGAAGCCGCTGATCGAACGGCTCGAACAGCGTCTGGTACGTTCAACGACGGCGGTTCGGGGCCGCTACGAGCGTGAGATGGGCGCCTGCCAGGCCGCCTACGACCGGGCCCGGGCTGATCTTGAAGTCCGCTGTCGCCGGGGCCTGGACCATATTCGAGCGTTTCTGGACCGAACGGCCGGTCNNGCCTTGATGGATTGGAGCGACCCGGCCTGGGAGCAATGGCGGCCGACAAGTCGTTTCAGTCCGGTCATCCGCTTCGGGCAGATCGAAATCGAGATGAAGCGGCTCTCTGACGACGTCCTGAAGCTGGGCGACTTTGCCGCGGACCACCCCGCCAACCTGCGCGTGCCGGCCGTGCTGACTCTGCCGCATCACGCTTCGCTGCTGGTTCAGACTGATCAACAAGGTCGCGACGAGGCCATCGCGGTTCTGCAGGCGGTCATGGCCCGGTTGCTGACTTCACTGCCGCCCGGCCGCGTACGATTCACCATTATTGACCCCGTCGGATTGGGCCGTAATTTCGCCGGATTCATGCATCTGGCGGACTACCAGGAGGCCCTCGTTGACTCGCGCATCTGGACGGAAGCCGCCCACGTTGAACAGCGCCTGAACGACCTGACGAACCACATGGAGAACGTGATCCAGAAGTATCTCCGCAACGAGTTCGAGTCGATCGATGCGTACAACCGCCAGGCCGGCGAGCTCGCCGAGCCGTACCGCTTTCTGGTGGTGGCCGACTTCCCGGCCGGCTTCAATGAAGAGGCTGCCCGCCGGCTGAGCAGCATTGTCAGCAGCGGGGCTCGATGCGGCGTCTACACGCTGATCGCCCACGACATCCGCCAGCAGCCGCCGATCGGAGTCCAGGTTGACGACATCAGTGCTCGCAGCATCACCCTGGTGCGCGAAAGCGGCCGGTTCGTCTGGCAGGACGAGGTGTGCCGCCAGTTTCCCCTGACGGTGGACGCGCCGCCGGCCGAGGCCACCCTGACCCGCCTGATGCATGCCGTCGGCAACCTGGCCCGCGACGCCAACCGCGTCGAGGTGCCGTTCGACACCATTGCCCCGCCGCCGGATAGAATCTGGTCATCCAGCGCCGCCGAGGAACTCAGAATCCCGGTTGGTCGGACGGGCGCGGTGCGTATCCAGGAACTGCGACTTGGCCGCGGTGTCGCGCAGCATGCTCTGATCGCCGGCAAGACCGGATCAGGCAAGTCCACACTGCTGCACGTGATGATCACCAACCTGGCCCTGTGGTACTCGCCCGATGAGGTCGAGCTGTACCTGATCGACTTCAAGAAAGGCGTCGAATTCAAGACCTACGTCACCAACGACCTGCCGCACGCCCGCGCCGTGGCCATCGAGAGCGATCGGGAGTTCGGCCTCAGCGTGCTCCGCCGCATCGACGCGGAGATGAACCGCCGCGGCGATCTGCTGCGACGGGCCGGGGTGCAGGATCTGCCTGCCTATCGCCAGGCGACCGGCGAAAAGATGCCGCGCACGCTGCTGATGGTCGATGAGTTCCAGGTCTTCTTCTCCGAGGACGACAAGCTGGCCCAGGACGCCGCCATCCTGCTTGACCGGCTCGTCCGGCAGGGCCGTGCGTTCGGTATTCACGTCATTCTCGGTTCGCAGACACTCGGCGGGACGTCGGGGCTGGCTCGCAGCACCATCGGCCAGATGGCCGTCCGGATCGCCCTGCAGTGCTCGGATGCCGATTCTCGCTTGATCCTCGATGACGAAAATGCGGCCGCGCGGCTGCTCTCACGCCCGGGCGAGGCCATCTACAACGACGCCGGTGGCCTGATGACCGGCAACAGCCCCTTCCAGACCGCCTGGCTGGCCGACGATCGCCGGGACGAACTGCTCGAACGCGTCAGCCGCAAGGCTGAGGAAACAACCGTGGAGCGCGAGCCGCTCATCGTGTTTGAGGGGAACGCTCCTTCCGACATCGCCGGCAACCGCCTGCTCAGTCGCCTGCTGGCCGCACCGAACTGGCCGGTGACCTCCGCTGCTCCGCAGGCCTGGCTCGGCGATGCGGTGGCGATCAAGGACCCGACCTCGGTGGCCTTCCGGCGGCAGAGCGGCTCGAACCTGCTCATGGTCGGCCAGCGTGACGAGGCCGCCCTGGCGATGATGGCCTCGGCCATGGTCAGCCTCGCCGCCCAGCAGCCGCCGCGGTCGGCCCGCTTCATCATTCTTGACGGCTCACCCGCGGACGCCCCTTGGGCGGGGTACCTGCAGCGCGTTGCATCGATACTGCCGCACGCCACGCGGATCGTTGAATACCGCGAATTGGGCGAGGCCATGAACGAATTGTCCATCGAGTTGCAGCGCCGCCAGCAGGGCGAGGTCACGGCCGCGGACGCCTCGATTTACCTGATCATTTACGGGCTGCAACGCTACCGACCGTTGCGCCGCCAGGAGGACGAGTTCAGCTTTGCCAGGACCGACGAGGATGCGCCGCCGGACCCGGGCCGGCAGCTGAGCGAGCTTCTGCGCGAGGGCCCGCACAACGGAATCCACACTTTGGCTTGGGCCGACACGCCGGTCACGCTCGACCGCACCTTCAACCGCCAATCCATGCGCGAGTTCGACAACCGCGTGCTCTTCCAGATGAGCGCCGCCGATTCGAGCAATCTGATCGACTCACCGGCCGCCAATCGGCTCGGACTGTACCGCGCATTGCTGCACAGCGAGGAGTTGGGACTGTTCGAGCAGTTCCGGCCGTACGCCATGCTTCAGAGCAGTTGGCTGGAGTACGTCGAGAACCGCTTCCGCCTCATGTCCTCCGCCGCCGGGCACGAGATCGTGTGAAAGAAGTCTGTTGGTCTGTTAGTCTGTTGGACGGGAGGCCCACCATCTTGGCGGCGGGGCAGCGTACTTCCTGTTGCGCAAGGAGAGACGCGAACCGGTGCTCGACCGGCGACCTTGATGGACCGGAGGTGTATAAGGTCGCGAAAGGGACCTCAGATGAATGCACGGTTTGGGCAGACACTCACGGCTATGCATGGGGTAGCACTGTCTGATCGCCGAAATCGCGAGGCTGAACGCTCACTCCACGAACTGGAACGCGTACAGTTTGCAGTCGCGCATGCGAAACCGGATCTTGATCGGCTTGCCGGCCAGTGAACTGACGTCGGTCTTGTCGCCCCAGCGCACCGGCAGACGGACGGAGTTGCCGAACAGCGGCTCGGCTGCGGCGCCGGAATAGCCCTCGATGGGCTTGTCATTCTCGTCCAGGAACATCACGCACACGGTGCCGCCCGCCCCGCCGTCGAAGTTCAATTCCAGCCGTTTGCCGGCAAAGGTGATCGGCGGGGTGACGATCTCGCCGCCTGCGTAGTCCGCGTCGGCGGAAACGAAACCGTCCAGCCGTAGAATCGCCCGGTCGATGCCGCACCGATACTTGGACGCTGCCGGATCGACGAAGCCGTCGTGATCGCGGTTCTCGCCGAAGTAATAGATCCAGAGTTCATTGCCCATGCGGATCGGGTTCGGCAAAGCCCACGTTCGCCTGGCTGAGAAGGTCCCCTCCGTACCGAGGCCGATGAACGGCTTTCTGTCGCCGACTCGCTGAAAGCGGATCCCGTCGCGGCTGACGGCCAGCCGGACATCCAGCGTCGCCGGCGCCAGCACCTCAACGCTGAACTTGTGATCCGGGTACCCCCCTTGCCGCTGCTCGACCGGCCGTCGCTGCCAGTGCCAGAAAGCCTGTGCAAGCATCACATACACGCTGTCGGGAGACTCCTCCGGGTACTTGAACACCGCCGCACCGTAGTAATCCACCGGCGGCTGGGGAGTCGGAGGCGCGTAGCTCGATGTGTCGATCTCGTCCGCCTGCATCACGAAGACTTCGTTCTGCCAGTTCAAAAGATCTGCGGATTCGAACCGGCGCACGACCCGGTATCGCCCGGGGGTCCCCCGAAGCAGGTTCTTTCGCGTGTACAGCAGGTACTTCGCAAGTCGCTCATCCCAAAAGGCAATGCTCTGGGTATCCATCTCCTCGATGGCCGGCTTGCACAGCAGCGTCCAGCGGTAGCCGTCCGGGGAAGCGCAGACGTGAAACTCAGCCGAAGCGTTGGGCGGATAGAACTTGGCCTGCGTCTTGTATCGCTCTGACGGCGGTCCATGAGGATCAACCCATACCGAGACGCCGCCAGTGCGACCGTGTTTGCCCACCTCGACCAGCTTCTCGTCGAAGCGATAGCGGTCCGGGTTCGGTTTCGTAAAACGAACGCCATCATCGGACTCGGCATAGGCGTACAGATCGATGACCGGTCCGCCACTTTTCAAGCTGACCGGCAGGAGGGGNNTGAGTAGGTGCCGGCCGATGCACCTTGTTCAGCTTCCCAGGGAATGTAGTTGGCAAGAACAGGATCGTTCATCTTCACCGGCGGGTTCATGGTCAGCCGCACGCCTTCGCTCGATGCAATGAAGCGATCGTCAATGAACAGTTGCTTGCGTGAACCCACGTCGATCACGCGGGAGCCCTGCTGGGCCGCCCCGCACAGGCCTGGCCTCGCAGCAGTGGCGACAACCAGGCAAACCAAGAAGAACGGCCACGTGAGTGTCCTGCCGCACCGCATTTCTCATTCTCCGCAGTCAATCAGTCCTCTGCTGAACGGGTCAATCCGATATCCCCGTAGATGGCAGACCGATTCGACACATCCAGTTCTGCTCTGGTTTCGGCAGGGTGCGAAACCGTCGGCCGGCCACGCGCGACAGCCCTGCCGGCCAGGACCTGTTCAGGTACCTCGTGCTCCTGGTTCCTTTCGAACAGGCACACCCGCAAGCCGGTTCAAAACGCGGAACGTCGTTCCTACGGAACCCCATGCGCACCGCAGGGCACAGGCAGACCATATCCGCACCCATCCAGGCGGTCAACAAACAGACCTGCTCGGTGATTGCGAGCCGAGTTCACCTTAAGTGCTTATGCAGCAAAGATTTGCGATGCAGCGCCATTGGCGCGTCCTCCCTGGCCCTGGGGGGGGCGCAAGCGGATGCGCTGCGAAAGGTGTCCAAACACGCGAACTGTGCTAGAATGACCGATAATCCTGTTGCCGAGTCAGTCGCGACTTGGAGCAGCGACGGCTCATTGATCGAGGCAAAAACAGAATGCCCACCGCGGTTGAAGCGCTCCCAGTGCGGGTTCCCGGCAGTACTGGCGAGAGAAGAAGAAGAATAAGAGTCCTGCTGACCTCCCCTGCCACACCGGATACGTTTTGGAGCTACAAGCACGTTCTCCATTTCATCTCCAAGAAGGCGGCGTTTCCGCCCCTCGGACTGCTGACCGTGGCGGCCATGCTGCCGCGCGAGTGGGACCTCAAGCTTGTGGACCTGAACACCGGTCGTCTGATTGACGAGCAGATCGAATGGGCCGACTATGTCTTTGTGTCGGCGATGATCGTGCAGGCCGATTCGGCCCGATCAATCATCGCCCGGTGCGTTGCCAAGGGCAAGACCGTCATCGCCGGCGGTCCGTTGTTCACCACCGGCCACGAGCAGTTTCCCGAAGTGAAGCACTTCGTCCTTGGCGAGGCGGAGAACGTGATGCCCTCGCTGGTTGCGGACATGACCGCCGGGACACTGAAGCCATTCTATCACTGCGAGGAGAGGCCGGATGTGACCCGCACTCCCGTGCCCCGATGGGACCTGATCAAGCTCAGGCAATACGCCCTGATGCCCGTTCAGTTTTCGCGAGGCTGCCCGTTCAACTGCGAGTTTTGCGATATCATCATCATGAACGGCCGTGTGCCGCGCACCAAGACACCCTCGCAGATGATCAGCGAGCTGGAGAGCCTCGTCGATGCGGGCTGGAAAGAGCCCATCTTCATCGTTGATGACAACTTCATCGGCAACAAGGTGAAGGTCAAGGAGTTCCTGCGAAAGCTCATCGGCTGGAGCCGGCGGCGGGGTGTGAAGTTCCAGTTCACGACCGAGGCGTCGCTGAACGTGGCCGACGACGCCGAGCTTCTGGGTTTAATGGTCGATGCTGGCTTCAAGAAGATTTTCGTGGGCATCGAGACGCCGCAGGAGGAAAGCCTCGTCGAGTGCGCGAAACTTCAGAACACGCAGCGGGACCTCATCGCTTCGGTGCGGACCATCCAGCAGGCGGGTATTGAGGTCATGGGCGGCTTCATCCTCGGCTTTGACAGCGACAAGCCGAACATTTTCGAACGCCAGATCAAGTTCATCCAGGAAGCCGGCGTCGTGACCGCCATGGTCGGACTGTTGCAGGCCCTGCCCGGGACGCAGCTCTTCTCGCGGCTCGAAAAAGAGGGCCGCCTGCTGAGTGAGGCAACCGGAAACAACGTGGCGGCCGCCCTCAACTTCATCCCGAAGCTGGACCGTGAGGTGTTGATCGAAGGCTACCGCTCGCTGGTCAAGCGCCTGTACAGCCCGAAGATGTACTACCGGCGGATTCGGATGTTCCTTTCCGAGTACCGCCCGCAGGGCCCCCGGTTCCACCTGTCGTGGTGCGACATCAAGGCGTTCCTCAAGTCGCTCTGGGTCATGGGGGTCTGGAACCGCGGCCGCCGTGAGTACTGGAAGTTCCTGAGTCGGGCGGTGTTGTTCCACCGCCGTGCGTTCCCCGAAGCCATGACCCTGGCCATCATCGGTCATCACTTCCGCCGAGTGGCAGCGACGCTGTAACAAGCGTGCTCCGCCGCAGCGAGGAATCCCCGCTGTACAAGCGGATCATCCTGGACGTCGAGGGACGGCGCGGTCGCAGAGGTGGCTCGGAGCACGCAGCGGCCTATTGGCGAGGTGGTGGCACGTTGCGGGGAGCGATGGCCCAGTCCAGCAGGTCGACCCGCGTCAGGTCGCCCGGTATGCGTTCATCCCGAGGCGGAATGCGCCGGTACCAGTCCGACAGTTGGTCGAGCAAGGCCGACACGATGGGGCGGTGGACGGGGTCCTCCGCGATATTGTGCATCAGCTCCGGGTCCGCCTCGAGATCGTACAGCCAGACGGTCCTGCCCAGCTTCGGATCGACCGGCTCGTATCCCAGCCAGTCAACCTCCTGGGTGTCGGTGCGATAGATCAGCTTGTGCCGATCGGTTCGGATCATCGCCTGTTGCGTCGGCTGATACTCGCTGAAGACCGCATCCCGGACGCTGGTGACGTGGCCTTGGAGAATGCGCCGCAGCGAGATGCCGTGGAGCACGCGATCGGGCGTCGGGGTCGACTCGGTCAGCAGGTTGAGGTAATCAAGCACCGTCGGGACGATGTCGACGCCTTCGACCAGGGCCTTGGTTGACATGC
>MTKZ01000781.1_pt1 | contig 19814 bp, 15 predicted proteins | sample 1042781 | NCBI WGS metagenome assembly MTKZ01 (sample SAMN06212207, study PRJNA360539) | anaerobic digester metagenome | biome: Wastewater treatment plant; material: sludge; isolation source: anaerobic digester fed with sludge from wastewater treatment plant | place: Denmark: WWTP Viborg ... | reverse complement strand
CCCCGCGTTTAGTCCAACGAAGTTTTTCAGTTGGCAAGGCAACTGAAAAAGCTTATTCGTTTGTGTACTATTTGCTGTAACAGACCAACCACTATTTGGTGACAGCATATGCGGGTCACTGTTAATTGGCGTACCTACAATTACACCCGTGTAAACGGTTCCAGAATACCACCTGAAGTTTTGATTGGTGGCCGTTGAAAAGTTTTCCCCCGTCCACCCTTCCACATCAGTTGCAAATTCCCACGGCTTAATTGTAACTGCAAAAACAGAAGAAGAAGCAAGGCAAAGCAGAATACTCAATAACACCATCATAGATGACAATTTGTATACCGGAAATTGATGAAGCATCATTTCGCCTCCTTTTTCTTATTTAAGAGCGTGTCATACTAAACCCATGTAAAACGAAACTGGGACTCCAAACACCACTTATGTTGGAATGAGTTTCGTTTCTCTCATTTTTTTAAAATATTCTTGTCTTTTAAAACCTGCCAAATATTCTTGTCCATGGAATCCTCCATGGAAAAAAATCTATATTCCACCTTGCCTGATGATCCTTCCGGATCAGTCCATCCGCCTTCTATTCTCAAACCGACTTCTGATAGTTTAAGGTATAACTCGTCCAATACATACTCTGAAGCAGGCCTTTGATTTTCAAGTACGGTGATTCCCTTCAGGAAGACCTTGTTCCCTTCAATCTTTCCCAAGAATATTTCCCAACAGGACCAGCCATCCACTTTGCCTGCAGCGACAATCGTTGTGTCATCAACATGAGCAATGTGAAGTATAGCGTCAGATTTATTGTCTCTGTTTTTTTCCCAATTGCCCCGCCAGGTTCCCTGCAAGTGACGTGTTTCCTGTAAATGTATGACATGGTCATATTCCGCGCCCAGCAGGAGGTAATCCCGATGTACCCAACCCGTTTTTCCACCCGATATGGCTTCCACAAATACCCAATCATTCTGAATGCGAATCACTTTGACATTGGCGCCCTCCTCTAGCATGTCTTTGACATCCCCCGAAAGACTTGGAGTAGCGCGCAACTTCAGAATATTTGCGGAAACAGCCCCATAACTGGGAACATCGAAACTACCATTTGAAGGAGTTTCAACAGAAGTGCTTGGCACCGGCTTCTGAATATTTGGTCTTGGCTTGTCTTCTGGCTTTGGTTGGGGTGTTGCAACCGGAGTTTCCTTGGGTATCACAAGTTGGGCCTGAGTCAGGGATGGACAAATTATCCCATAATACAGCATCAACGTAATAAACAAACCTACAAAGTACAAGTATTGTCTGATTATGAGAAGAAAATGATTCTTTTTCATCAGGCAGCCTTTATTTTGGTTTCTTACTTGAATATTCGTGCAAATACTTTTTTTATTTTATACGCGGTCACCGCTCTTCTACTCCAAGCGCTACACTATTGCGGCCGAGCCAATACACGGCTCTATCCGAAAATTACTGCTTTTATCACTGTGTTACCGTAAATCCAAATACGACCATTTGCTCGGCGTGGGGGTAACTCTCAGGCAAGGGCGGAAAAGGTGCTGCAAGCTTTATCGCATTGACCCCAGATTCTCCTAATGCAGGGTTGGTGGCTTGTTTCGTAATCGTTGGCGTACCCAATAACAGGCCATTTCGATCCACCCGGAAACTTACTTCTGCTTTATCTTCCAAAGCATACATTTGAAAATTTGGCGGAACAATAAATACTCTATCAACCTTACGTTTTATCAACACTGCCCATGCACTTAATTCTGAAGGCGCTGAATCACTGTTCACGCTTATATTGTCCGTTACCTGTTGCGGCTCTGATGACGAGTTTTCTGTAGCATCATTTTGTATTTTTGCTTTCGTTAATTGAATTGTTCCTGAATGTCCTTCAGATTCCCATGTTCCATTGAGGCCTTCTATTTCACCGTCAGAGTACGATAAGCACCCCGTCTTTAACAGCCAATAGGCGCCTGGTTCATATTGACCTTCGACAATTGAAGTCTCTCTGAACTGAAACTCCATCTCCTTTACAGAACCTTCCAGATTCATAACACCTGTATACTCTCCTTGCGCGATTGAAGAAGTTCCTGCAATATGTTCTCCCTCTTGAGTCAAGTTCATCGAGAACGTGAATTCCTTGCCCAATCCCGGTTGGGATAGGCTACCTCTCCATTTTCCTGCCAAGTTGAGCATTCCATAACTCATTTTTACAGACATGGGCTCTTGGAGGTTGGTGGTTTCATGCTTGAGTTTGGGCGTTGGCGTGGATTTGGGCCCTGGTTTGGGCGCTACAACAGGCGCGCTCGATGATGACCGACTGGATGGCTTCGTGGATTTGGGCTCTGGTTTGGGCGCTACAACAGGCGCTTCCTTGGGTATCACGAGTTGGGCACGAGCGGATAGTTGACCTGCCATCACAGTAATAAACAAAAGCAACACTAATGTCGCATTTTGTAAACGTTTTTCTTTAAATAATGAATATACGCGGTACAATATCGGCCTCCTATTCTGTTTTGTCAGACAGGGGCGGGGAGGGGATATCGGGTGATATCTTGGCTGGAAGTACTGGCGACGCCACATTATCGGAAGATACAGCATACTCCATAATGTGCTGGTGCTTGAGCCGGTCTTGGCTGAACAGGGTTAAGACAATGCCGGGTGCAATTAAAATTACGGTACAGCAACACTCAAATCCCACCGTTTCCGTAAAGGTTAGACAAAAATGGGAGAAACGAAAGCCAGGTGCACTTTTGGCGGCTGCCAAGGCGCGTGAAAATGCAATCCAGAGGGCAAGCAGGAGCAGTGTACATTTGGCGGTAATTTCCGCGACCAGCATCATAAACCGTCCGTTTGCCTCGGTTTCCTGTTTCGCCAAACTAGACTTTTGTTCCTGTAGCGAAGCGACTGCTTCTTTAAGCCTTTTATTACTTGCTATTTGCTGGTCAAGTTCCATCTGCAACGCCAGTAATCGAGGGTCTTCTTGCGCCGTTGTAACGTCCGACAAACCACGCAAATGTCTTTGTAATACCAGCATGTCCATTGCTGTGTTGAGTCCGTCCGTTTTTGTTTCCGTGTAGTATTGCACGAGGGCATACATGTCATTCAGGCGCAGCCTCGGCTTTGCACCCAGGGAATCAATAATTTCTTTCAATTGAACACGAATGGTTGATTCAAACAGTTCTCTGGCTTTGACGGAGGATGAGGCCTGCAGATAGAGATGAACCGCTATCCAGACGCCCAGAGAGACTTTTTCTTCCTTGTGCAAAGAAGCAGCAAATCCCTGCGGCCATGAGGCGGCGGTCACTTCATAACCCATAACTCCGGGAAGACTGCTTATCCTTTCCGCCATAGGCGCGATAACCTTTGAAAACAGCCCCCTTTTATCCGCCGTATCCAACACCAGCATAAAATCTACGCCATTTCTTGCCACAGAAACCGCTTTAACAAGAAGGGCCTCTGTTTTGTCCGGAACATTTAAATCACTTGCCGCATTGGCAATATCTACGAGTACGGGCACGGTCTCATCCGCCGCCAGGTCATCTATTACGCTTTTGACACGCTCCTTATCCGCCACCTTGTCCAACAAACGCAATACGTTTATATTGTTTTCCAGTTCGGCATAAGGTTTCTCCAGCGCTGAATTGACCATAAACGCGGCGGAGTCCTTCCTTTCATGCTTCATGGTTCGATTAAATAGCGCCTCAAGTATGTCATATTTTTGCTGCTGCTCAAATACAGTCGCTATTACCTTCTGATATTCCTCGGAAAGATTCAGTCCATGGGCCGCATCAAGAATCATGATTAATTCGCCCAGTTGCTTAGCTTTACTTGTCGCAATCGGGATCATCACTTTGACATAGTCGGCAGACTGGTACGACGCAAGAAACAACATGATCGTAACCAGCCCCTGCATGGGCACCTGCTCCAATGCGACACCATTATCCTTTATCAGGGGGGCAGCACCTTCCTCGAGCAATTCCCGTACCCCTTCTTTTCCCGCTGCCTCATAGAGGGAAGCTTTGATGAAAAAGTACCCCAACGAACCTTTTCGGATCTCTTCCGTAATAGATTCAGTGGGTGGGTCCGCGGTTGCCATTATGCAAAGGTGGTTATTTTCCCTGGCAGATTGAATCAAGATGCGGAGCAGATCAGGTTCCAGGGTCAGTTTGATTGTCTTATCATCGGGCACGGTGTCTATGGCATGAAGTGCACGTTCGAGGGGCGTAAAATTGATATAGCCAACGGCCTGATTCATCTCGGGCTGAATGGCTGAAAGTGGGGTGACCGATGGCTCTTGTACCTCGGCTGTTGTCGCAGATTCCCCCTCAACTGCTTCCGATTCTTCCCCTTGCCCTTCAGCCTGATCAGCATCTCCTTCTTGCGGCTGCACGACATCCGTCGTTATCTCATCGGATGTTGCAACAGTATCTTGGCCAAACGCCGGAACTGCCAGCAGAACGAGAAGCAGAATAAATATAAACACCCAAATTGTTTGTGCCGTCACACTCATGGGTGGTGAACTATCTGTGCGTATTTTATGGGTAGGCAATACAAAGGGGTAATTTAAGGAAAGAACTTTGCGCGCGGATATGGGCCAACCGATAACCAGCACCAGTAATGCAGCCGCACCGAAGAGAAAACCCAAATTAGCCAACAATGGAGAGATAAAGCGCAGGGGGTTGTAAATCTTCTGCCCACCTTCAAGAATAAACACCCATTTTTGCCGTTCTTGGACGCGTTTTTGTGTGCGGGTATTTTCCCAACCCAGTTGTTTTTCCTGTTTCTCCAGCACCTGATTTTCAATCTTTAGCGCACTGATTTTCTGTTCCAACTCTGTATACTTCGCGGCAGGCAGTGCAGCACTGGAATCTGGCAGGTCTGGAGACGACAACTCAACATCATTGGTTTGTGTAAAGACACCAGAACATAATAATACCAATAAGGCGACCCAAAATATACTGGCGACACGACTACGCATACAGCCTCCCTCCACTATTGGACACAATGAATGTTTATACAATAGCATTTTTACCCGGCAATATGGGATTAAACCATCTTCCGGGACCACAATAAACAAGTAGCACCTGAAAATAGATTGCAAGGACGTGGATTTATCTCTGCATGTACAAAGGATTGTTGCATGCTCCGATAACGATTTTTTACTTTTAACACAGGAACAGTGTAACCCTTTTGACCATCTCGTTTCACCTCTGTTTTTTGTCCATCATCTCGTCTTCAAAAACTGGTTTCCGGTCTTTTTCGCACATAGATAATAATTACTTCGTTTACTTTTTTATGAACGGTCGCGTGATTGTTTTTAAGGGCGATAACATAATCAACCTGTTTGTCTATGATTCTGGCGGCAATGTCTTTCTGGCACCCCATTGCGTCCAGGGTTACGATACATCTTTTGAGTTGGAGCGCATGGCTGCGATTGAAGAAACGGAGCGAGGTAAATTTTCACAGATGCCCGGACGTTCGTACTACAACTTGGCGAGTAGGGACACCCCGCGAGGGGTGTTCCTACTCGCCAACTTACAGGAGTGGCGCAATGGTAGGAATGAAGTCCACTACATTCCAACCATAGATGTAGCCGAAACTAAAAACGCAAATGCTGGCTACCAGTTGTTTTGCAAACTTGCAGAGCACTATGCGGACGAGGTGATCGAGTAAATCGATGTAAGCACGGAGTCAAAAATCGGGGGAAATGTGCAGTTAAACAAAAATCATGAAATTTTAGTCTATTTTATGATTACATACGTTTACCCTGTACCGTTTCCGGCTGCTGTTGAAACAAACCTCTCCAGATTAGTAGAATCCCTTTCTAATCATCGGTGCTAACATGGCAGCCGACAGAAAGCCGTATACATTAATGCCCGCCTTGGTCAGGTGTAATCGTTACATGGGACCAGATGAGGGACAGATACGTGTACCAGCTAATGCCGTTTTCAGGATGAACGTGATCACGGCGTTTTTGTAACCGCGACAGGAGATGTTTTATGACCATCAAGACAGAAACAGTGACGCCCTCCCGCAGGACATTTTTAAAAACCGCAGGGATTCTGGGTGCCGGTTTGTGTGCGGGTGAACTGGGCACATCGCAACAGGCCGCGGCCGCATCTCCCTTTTCCGCGCGCGAACCACGGAAGGGACCGCTGCATAGCTATCTGACCTGGTCCGCCGACCCCGCCACCACGATAGACGTCAATCTTTGCATTCGGGAAAAGGCGCCGGAGGTAACGGTCTATTATGACACGGTTTCCCGCGACGGCAACAAAGACGCCTATGCCATGAAGATGGAGACAACCTATTACCCGACACCCCTGGAGATGTATGATCGGCGCGCGATCTATATGGCCGGCTTGAAGGACTTGACGCCGGGTACCACCTATTATTTCATGGCCGGAGACCCCAAATACGGCTATACCCGGGAATGGTCGTTCAGAACCCTGCCCGGCGGCAACGCCCCCCTTCGTTTTGTTAATGGCGGGGACATGAACATCGGTCCGCGGTCACAGAAACTATTGCGGTTGGCCGCGCAGCAGAACCCTGATTTTGTGGTAATCGGAGGCGACCTTCCTTATGCCAACGGTTTGCTCAAAGAATATGATGATTGGATTCGGTGGTTTGCAAACCTGGATGAATTCATGAATAGTAACGGGCGAATGGTACCCTTGGTCACGGCCGTGGGCAATCATGAAGTGAACCGTTACGAATCGGACAACCTGTATCTGCGTTCGCCCATGTATCTCAGCTTTTTTGGACGTCAAGGGGAAACCACATACCATACCCATAAATTCAGCGATGACATGGTCATGTTTGTGCTGGATACCGGTCACCTGCTCCCCATTGAGGGCGCGCAGACCACCTGGCTGGACCAGGAAATGGCAAAATACCAGGGACTGAAATACAAGTTTGCTTCCTATCACGTGCCGCTATATCCCACCCATCGACCGTATGATGGCGAGGTATCCCAAAAGGCAAGAACCTACTGGGGCCCCCTTTTCGACAAGTACGGCCTGACCATTGGCCTGGAAAACCACGACCATGTTTTCAAGCGTTCCAAGCCGTTAAAGGGCAACCAGGTCGTTGAAAAGGGCCAGGGCACCATTTATGTGGGCGACGGCACGTTCGGTGTGGACCCGCGCACGGTGGATCCTGAACCCCGCTGGTATAATGAAAAAGAAGGCAGTATTGCCCATTTCTGGGTGATCGATGTCAAACCCGACGGCCTTTCCCTGACGGCGATTGATGAAGACGGGGTCACGGTGGACGCGTTCACGCTTCCCTGAGCCTTGGAAAACAGCTGAGGCCGGGACCGTCCGGAGGTCACGCAACCCGAGGAAGGAGAGACGGCATCCATGGAAACACGCTTTGGCGCCCTGGACTGGATCATCCTGATAGTATACTTTGTCGGCATCGCGTCCATTGGCCCGCTGTTCGCCCGGCGGAACAAGTCCACGGAAAGTTTTTTCGTCGGGAACCGGCAGTTTCCCGCGTGGCTGTTGGGCCTGGCCATGTTCGCCACGTCCATCAGCTCCATCACCGTGGTGGCCTTTCCGGGAGACGCCTACAAGGCGGCGTATTTGCGCTGGCTCCCTTCGCTCATGCTGCCGCTGGGCATCCTCATCGGCTCCAAAATATTTCTGCCCTTTTACCGGCGCAACAAGTGCACCTCGGCCTATGAATACCTGGAGGCCCGGTTCGGCAACGGGGTGCGCACCTATGTGTCCGTGACGTTCGTGATCAACCAGGTCATGCGCATCGCGACCATTCTGTTTCTCGTATCGCTGGTGTTTGAACAGATGACCGGCGCTTCGCCCTACGCCTGCATCCTCATGGGCGGCGGCGTTATCGCGATTTACACGGTGCTGGGCGGGGTCAGCGCCATCGTCTGGGCCCAGTTCCTGCAGGCCTTTCTCCTGTGGACCGGCGCCCTGTTATGTTTCATCACGCTTGTCCGCGGCATTGACGGCGGACTGGGCGCCGTATTCGCCACCGGATGGGCGGACGGCAAATTCCTGCTCGGCGATCCCAACCCCGCGACCGGGCAAATCGAAACCGCGAAGTTGTTCACCGTCTGGGACAAATCCATCCTCATGATCCTGCTGATGGGACTGTGCAACTGGGTGTACGAATATAGCGCCAACCAGAACGTGGTCCAGAAATACGTGTCGGCAAAGAACCCGAAAGAGGCTTTCAAATCCATCTGGATCTGCTGTGCCTGCAGTGTGCCCACCTGGGCCTTCTTCATGCTGATGGGCACGGCGCTTTACGTGTTCTTCAAGCAGCATCCCGACCCCCAGGCCGCCGCGATTCTCACGGGCGAAGGCGGCGCCAAGGCCGAGTCGATCCTGCCCTACTTCAGCATCAGGATGCTGCCCGCGGGACTCGCGGGACTCGTGATTACCGCCATTCTCGCCGCCGCCATGTCCGCCTCGTCCGCGAGCATCAGCGGCATCTCCGCCGTATTCATCACGGACATCTACCGCCGCCACCTTGTAAAATCCGCCGGGGAACGTCACTATGTCCTGGCGGCGCGTATCACCACGGCCGTGTCCTGCCTGTTGATGATGGGATTCGCCGTGCTCTATTACAAGGCCAGCGACCTGACTCTCCAGGACCTGGGCACAAAAATGACGGCCATATTCATGGGTGGCATTCTCGGCATTTATGTGCTTGGATTTCTCACCACCCGCGGTACGGGCCGGTCCGTGGGCGTGGGCATTGCCGCCACGGTGCTTTTCTCGGCTTACATAGCGGCCATGGAATTTATGAAAGTCTCCCCCGAACAAATCATGCAGGCACTTGGATGTTCCCGGACGGCGGCCCTTTGGGCGCTCAAGCCGGTGCATATATATTATGTGGGCGTGTTCGGCCACATCATCGCTTTCGTGGCGGCCTACCTGGTGTCGTGCCTGTTCGAAAAAAAGCGTGACTTGCCGGGGCTGACTTTCTGGAGCCAGGTGGAACGTGAAGAAGGGGAGTAACAGGATGTTTCCCGAAGGCGGTTCCTTCGCTTGTTCTCCCAGGCCGGAGCGCTTTGATGTTGCGCCTCCATGTTTCCCTGGAACCCGTTTGAAAAGGGCCGTGTAAATGCGAGTTCCACCCCGCGTGCGAAGCCTTCTTGTCATCCCAGCGCTGGTTCTGGGGTCCGTCGCCCTTGTTTTCATTTCGTTCGAAGTTGCGTTTCGTGTCAAGGATGCCCTGTATCCGGTGGAATTGAGCCCGATTGTGGAACCCCACCCGATACGCGGCTGGCAGGCCCGCACCCGATACCATTTCAGCGGTATGAAAAAGGATGCCGAGAACCGGGGATACACCGTTGAAATCATCACGGATGAAAACGGATTCCGCGCCTTTGGCGATCCGGATGCCGATGCATGCCGCGTTTTTTGTATTGGTGATTCATTTACCTTCGCCGAGGACGCCGACCAGTCGGAAACCTATTATGCCGTCGCAGGAAAGATACTGGACCTGAACATGTTCGCTTATGGGACCCAGGGCTATGGCACACTGCAGGAATATTTTGTTCTGGATGAATGGCTTGATCGTATAAAGCCAGACATCGTTGTCTGGCAGTTTTGCCGGAACGATTTCATCAACAATTCCGCGGAACTGACACGCCAGAGCGCCAAGGGCCAGTGTCATGTCGACCAGCCCTACCTGTCTGAGGATGGCGTCATTGAATACCTGAATCCCGGGCACGGCCCTCTGTGCAGGCTTCTTAAACATATTCCTTCAAGGCTGTTTTATTCCCTCGCGTATCGCATGGACAACCGAAACGGTATTCCTGCCATGGAGCATACCATTGAAAACACCGTCGAACGTCAAGGCCTTGAATATCCGCCGTTCCGCCGGGCCGTCGCGGCAACCGACCGGATCTTCGCCATGGTCCGGGATCGTTGTGGAGACATTCCCGTAATCGCTTTCAACACGGATTCCCGGGAACCGTACGCAAGCGCGTTTACAAAAATCTGCAGCAAGTACACTCTTCCGGAAATCAGGGATATATCCCGTGCAATTGAAACCGCCGCACGTAATGGGGAAACCGTATATGCGGGCGATGGATTACACTGGAACGGCGCCGGCCATACCCTTTGCGGTACACTACTGGCGGAAGCACTTCGCCCCTTGTGTTCGAAATGATACACGGCCATGGTATATTCTTTTGCATTCGCAGTATCGATATCAGGAAATTTTACATGCCTCCTGTAAAAGAACCCCATGCAAAAAGTCTTTCTCCCCTACGCACAACGGTGTGGGTATTTGCCTTTATGGGAATACTTTATCTGTCCTGGATAGGCGCGTGGCTCCTTGAGCGCCGTCTTGAACCGCACATGGGCTGCCTTACTACAAGCGGCGGACGCTTTTGCTATTGGCTCCTGATGAAACTGCTTCTCTGGGTAGTTCCATCGCTTGCTTTGATCCGCACGGCAGGTATGACGGTACGACAGGTAATGCGTTGCAACAGGACGCGCTCTATCGTTCTTCTAGGCGGCGGCACCGGCCTCTTGCTGGGAATCTTTGCACTAGCCACAAAATGGGCCGGACAACAACCCTTCTTTTCCTCGCCGTTGGGGTGGCCGCTCATTAGCGGCGTGGTAATCGCCCCGTTGGTGGAAGAATTTGTTTTCCGCGGCGCCGTTCTGGGAGCATTGGGCGGGGCATTTCGTTTCTGGATCGCTAACACGATTACCGCCTTGTTCTTTTTGGGAATACACCTGCCGGGGTGGTATTTTCAGGGACGCCTGTTCGCCACCTTGTCCGACCCGGTCGGAGGTGCCTTGTCTATTTTTTTATTGGGCCTGGTATTCGGCTATGTGGCGCATAAAAGCGGCGCTGTCTCTTCAAGCGTTTTAGCGCATGCGCTTAACAATCTCTTCAACGCCTGAGCCGCGAAGCGTCAAAGAAATCCCGACACGAGACGAAAGAAATCAATGCGCTACTGAACGCCGACTTTTTGCAGTTCACGCATCAGTTCCGCTTCTTCCCGGTAACCTTCCAGACGGGTCACGAGGTCGCCCTTGGCATCGTAGAGAAGCAACAGGGGAATACTGTCCGCCCGGTGGCGTTTTGCCAGTATCGTGTGCTTATCTACATCGATAAAGAGGATGTTCAGCACATCGGCGTATTGATTGCCAAGCTTCTCCAAGGTAGGTTTCATATGCATACACGGACCGCACCAGTGGGCGTAGAAGTCGACCAGCAGGGGTTTACCCTCGTCAAGCGCCTTGTCTATAACATTGTTCTTGAACCGACCCGCCTGTTGGGCCACCCAGGGTCCGTGCACCTTGACCAGTACTTCCTTCCCATAATTTCGAAGATGCTTTTCAAAGGCCGCCTTCTGCCGTTCTTCACCCAGGTAGGTTCTGAGTTCCTCCCTGACCGTATCAAAAGGCGTGTCCGCGAACAGATCCTTGTTTTCCAGATAAAACGCCGCCGCTTCTTCTTCCGTCGTTTTTGCCGGCCCGGCGACCTTGTCATAATACGCCTGCATCGCACCTTCCCAGGCAGGGTCTTCCGGTGTAACACCCGCTTCCTCCTGCACACGACGGGCAAGCAGTATTTTGGTCACCATATGTTCAAAAACATCAAATGTCAAAGGATCATCGGCATTACGCTCTTCCTCAGGCATTTTGGAAAGTGCTTCTTTAAAAGAATCTTCCGTGATACTGATATCTCCGGAAGAAAGCAGGTCTCCGGAACCTAAGTCCTGCAGTACCGCTTGAGACAGGATACCCGTTGCCAGTCCCGGGTACTTTTCAGCAAGACGCGGAGCATCTTCGATAGACACTTTCTTTTCTTCAACCACGGGTGCCTCTCCCGGCGCGGGTGTCACGGGCACTTCGGGTGTGGGAGACACCGCTTCTTCCGGTGCGGCTGGCTCGACCTCTTCTGCAGCAGGCGCAACAGGCTCCTCCGATGCGGGTGCTGCCGGCGTTTCCTGCGCCAGCGCTATGGGCTCCTCCGGCATGGATGGCAATGCCTCTTCTGGGATGGGCGTTTCCGGCTCTTCTGATGCGGGTGCTGTAAGTTCCACTGGTGCAGGGGCCGGTGGTTCTTCGTTTGGCTCTGCTGGAAGAGACTGTAATTCTTCTTCTTTTCTCTCTGCGTCCATACCTTCTGGCAGCGTTTCTTCAGTCTCCGTCGAAGCTGCGGAAGTGACCGTTTTCTGTGTCCGCACCAACGCTCCGTCCATCGTGGTGAATGGCCAGAAACATCCGTTCAGCAGAATAGGCAGACAGACAATTAAACCGACATAAAGCACCCTATTTGGCAGTATTGTTCTTTTCATTTAAGGAACTCCTGACGCACTCTTTCGAATTAGTGAACTTAGAACCCTTCCGTCAATTTTATTTCAAGCAGGCATTATTGTACTACAAAACGCTCCAAGATTTTTAAGCCTATTTATCCTATATCCCGTATTAATGTTGTTCGGCAGGAATTTCCTGTGTACTATTACCAGCAAGAACGCAATAAAATATAAGGACTTCCATTATGAATCAATTTGAACGACCCACACGTCGTTTTTTTCTTACTCTTATGGGTGCGGGGTCGCTGGCGCCCTTTCTTATGGCATCTTTCGGTTCCTCCGCAAAAGATGGCCGGCCGAACTTTGTTTTCATCCTGGCCGACGACGTCTCGTGGGACGACCTGGGCTGTTATGGGAATCCCGGCATTAAAACCCCTCATCTCGACCGGCTTGCCCAAGAAGGGCTTCGCTTTCAAAACGCCTACATGGTGACCAGCAGTTGCAGCCCGAGCCGTTGCAGCATGATTACCGGACGCTATCCGCATAATCATGGCGCTCCGGAACTGCATACCGAGCTGCCCCTGGACCAGGTGACCTTCCCGCAGCTCTTGCGAGATGCTGGATATCACACAGTGCTGTCCGGCAAGAATCATATGGGCGATGTCCGGCGCGCCTTTGACCTGATATCCGGGGGCAAAGGGCCCGGCAAGGAAGAGGACTGGGTCGATCAACTGCGCAATCGGCCCAAAGACAAACCGTTCTTTTGTTGGTTCGCCTCCACGGACGCGCACCGGGATTGGCAGTTCAACGAGGATGCGCCCCGGTACGCGCCGGAGGCCGTGACCGTGCCGCCGTATCTCTATGACAGCCCGAAAACCCGCGAGGATTTTGCCGGCCATTACCATGAAATCAGCCGGCTGGATCATTACGTCGGCGCCGTGCGCGCCGAACTGGAACGGCAGGAAGTCCTCGACAACACCTATCTGGTTTTTTGCGCCGACAACGGCCGCCCCTTCCCGCGCTGTAAAACGCGGCTCTATGATTCCGGTTTGAAGACGCCCCTGCTTGTATATGCCCCGGGACGCGTGCGCGCGGAGGTCGCGGCCGGACTGGTCAGTTCCATTGACCTGGCGCCCACCTTTCTCGAACTGGCAGGCGTTACCGTCCCGGAAACGGTCCAGGGCGTTTCTTTTAACGCCCTGTTGCGGGATCCGTCGGCAACCAGCCGCGATGTGGTTTTTGCCGAACATAACTGGCATGTTTTCCAGGCCCATGAACGCATGGTGCGCTGCGGAAACCAAGTGTATATCCGCAATGCCTGGCCTGAACGGCAGAACCTGTGCGTGGAGTCCATAGCGCAATACCCCGCCGGGGAGGAACTTTGGGCGGCGGAGGCCCGAGGCGAATTGAAGCCGCAGCAGCGCGATATCTTTATCGTACCCCGCGCCGCTGAAGAACTCTACGTTCTGGAAGCGGACCCGGAACAGATGAATAATGAGGTGGAAAATCCGGACCACGCCGAGGTGTTGCACCACCTGCGCCGCCTTCTGGACCAGTGGATTGAGGAAACCGGCGATACCATACCGGAAAAGCCCACAGGCGACCGCCAGGACAAGCACGGCAAAAAAACTCCTGATTTTAAAGTGGACGAATTCCCCGGCGTGGTCCGCAACGCCACCAAAATCAATCACGCGGGGCCTGTCCGAATTCAGGAAAAACCCGGTGAATGGTGAAGTTTCGACACTCTCCATCAGGATAGTGCTGAAAAAACCGGGCATAAAAGTTGACAATTCAATCTCTAACCGCGTATATTTATTTCAGGTTTGCAAAAAGACCGAAAGGCTGTGCAACAGGCAATTAATCACAACTATTCGGCATATTAGCCTAGGCCGGGTAGAGCGGAACCCACGGATATGCCGTTGATTTTCAAAAAAGACCTGAAATAACGGCATACACGTATTTCATACATACGGCGAAACGAAACCCGCCTTCACAACGAAGAAAATTTGTCATCGTAGGTATATATCATGCTGGAAACCGTAAAAAGCATCATTTTGGATTTACAGGAGGCGCGGCTGGAGACGGGTGTGCCGCGGAGCATACAGATGGAACCGGTTCGGAAAAAGGCTGCCGTCTGTATCGGCGTGCGCCGAAGCGGCAAGTCCACGTATCTTCATCAGCGCATCCAACGCCTGCTGGACAGCGGCGTTTCCCGGCAGAATATTCTGTACCTGAACTTCTTCGATGATCGGCTTCATCCGTTGCGGCATGAAAATCTCGGCGTAATCGCCGAGGCCTATTACGCGCTCTATCCGGAAAAGAAAAACGCGGAAACGGTCTATTGTTTCTTCGATGAAATACAGGCGGTTCCCGGCTGGGAACCCTTCATTGATCGCATGATGCGCACGGAGAAATGTGAGGTGTATCTTACGGGATCTTCCGCACACATGCTCTCGAAAGAGGTGGCCACCCAGATGCGGGGTCGGGCGCTGTCCTGGGAGATGTTTCCCTTTTCTTTCCGCGAGTTTCTGGACAGCAAGGGACTCGAAAGCGAAGGCCCCCTGTCAACGAGAAAACGCCTCCTTATTCAGAAGGCCTTCGAGGAATATTGGGAAACCGGCGGATTTCCTGAAGTGCTCGCGATTGACGGGCGGTTGCGGATCAAGACACATCAGGAGTATCTCAACGCGATTCTCTTCCGCGACCTTGTCGAGCGACACGACATCTCCCATCCAAAAGCCGTCAGCGACCTCGCCCATTGGATGATTGACAACACAGCCTCCCTCTATTCCGTGAACCGGCTTACGGGTTACCTGAAGTCCTTGGGCTATAATGCACCCCGAGCTGCCGTGTCGGATTACGTGGAATGGTTTGAAGACGCCTACTTCCTGTTCGCGGTGTGCATTTTCGACGCTTCGCTGGCACGGAGCAACACCAACCCGAAAAAGGTTTATTGCATTGATCATGCACTGGTTGTTTCCGTGGCCTCGGGAATCCTCCTTAATTCCGGCCACTTGCTGGAAAACCTGGTATTCGTCGCACTGCGGCGGGTGCATCCGGAAATCTTCTACTACAAGACGAAGAGCGGCAAGGAAGTGGATTTTATCGTTCCCGTGCGCGGGCGCCCAAGCCTGCTTGTTCAAGTATGCGAGTCCCTGGCCGCGCCACAAACGAAAAAACGAGAACTTGCCGCTTTGAATGAGGCAATGGCGGAACTCGGCCTCAAGGAAGCCCGCATCGTAACCAGAAACGAAGACGAAACGGTTGAAACGGACGAAGGGACTATCCGGATACTACCGGCCTGGCGGTTCTTGCTTGACATGCCTGATCAGGGTGGCTGAGAACGCAAACAAACACTGGGTATAGGAGGAATACCAGCATCTGCTTTCCTTCGGAACAGGGGGGCGCTTTCCTTCGGAACAAGAGGGCGGAATCGTCGGAATACGCACTTTGTCTTGGTCCCTTGTGGCCAGGCTTTTGACGCTGTAAACTACAGCCTGTTATTTCTGTTATTTCTTCCAGTGCGATGATAAAAGGGGTATCCCAAAAAGGGCTTCCGGTACGTTCATAAAGCGTTAACTCTTCCGAACAATGTAAACGGCGCTAACCGACTGATCCCGACAGTATCCGACGAACTTCGACAGGCCAACTTGACACAACTTTTCAGCCCTAGGCAAATACAAGGCGGCGGCCTTTGGGTTCCGGTATGGGGTCCCCGTATTCTCGGGCGGTTTCCAGCCATAACTGCATGGCGTCCTTAACGTTGGCCAAAGCCGCCTCCGGTGTTTTCCCATGGGCCATGCAGCCGGGGAGTTCGGGAACATCCGCCACAAAAACCTGGTCTACATCGCTCCAGTGGATAATAATTTCATATCGTTCCATTATATCGTTTCTCCCAGGTTATACTTAAGAATTATATCTCGTACTTGATGCACTTGATAGGGCTTTGCATTTGCCCCATCGCGCTGCAAGTTTGGTTTCTCTGCAATACCTTCCTTGCGGAATACATTATGACTTCCACGGGTGCGCTGCTCAAATCCCAACCGCTTTAAAAGACCACAAAGGGAATCAAAAGGGATATTGGCATCGTTACTGCCACGAAGCACTTGCTCCAATATTTTTTCCCACTTACTCATGAACCGATTGTTCCCTTTTCAAACGTTATATAGGTAGACAATACGTTGCAGAAACGAGTCCCTATAGTTAACAATATTGTCCTCCGGCAGTGTTTTCAGGAAGTCCACGCGCATCGTGCGGCATAGATAAAGCATACATATCCCTGAAATATTCTCACCCTCGGAAGCGTGCATCTTTGCCCCGGTCTTGATGGCCGAGGCTTTCAGATGGCACTATGTATTCACACAATACCATAAACTCTTGATAAGTGGAGATTTTTATAAGGAAATACCCTAGTTTCTGACTTACAGCATAAAAGTATATCATACACGCAGTGTTAAAGGCAGGCGATGAGCCTTGGTTAAAACAACGCAATTCTTAAACGGAAGACCATAACAATGAAGATATCCCTTTGGCATTTACTGTTGATGATACTCTCCTGTTGCACTGGCATTGTTGCCTGTGCGGATAGTGCGGGGGTATACGACGTGTCGGCTTTTGGAGCACTGGCGGACGGCACAACCCTGGACACCGCCGGGATACAGGCCGCGATAGACGCCTGTCATGGGGCCGGGGGCGGCACGGTACGGGTGGGGTCCGGCCGCTATCTCACAGGCACGCTTACGCTGAAAAGCGGGGTAACCCTGCACCTGGCGCGGGGCGCCGTGTTGGTCGGCAGCACAAACCTGGACGACTATCCGAAGCGCAGGGCGGGGTTCCGTTCCTATACGGACAACTATACGGACCGGGCTCTGATTTACGCGGAAGATGCCCGGGATATCGCCGTTTCCGGAGAAGGCGTGATTGACGGGCAGGGCGCCGCGTTCTCCGGCGAATACCTGGTCCGTCCCTATATGCTGCGCTTCGTTTCCTGCGAAGGCGTTTCCCTGGAGGATGTCGCGTTGCGCGACGGCCCCATGTGGACCGTGCACTTCCTGGCCTGCGATCGGGTGTATGTCCGGGGCGTGACCATTCGCAGCCGCTGCAACAAGAACAATGATGGGCTGGACATAGACAGCAGTTCGAATGTGCGGGTTTCCGATTGCGACATCAGCAGCGGCGATGATGCCATCGTGCTCAAGAGCACCTCGGCCCGGCCGTGCCGCAATGTCACGATTACGAATTGCGTGCTCAGCACGGACTGTAACGCGATAAAAATGGGCACCGAATCCAACGGCGGGTTTCAGAACATCGCCATCAGCAATTGCGTCCTGTATGATACGCGTCTCTCGGGGATTGCCCTGGAGATGGTGGACGGCGGCGTCATGGACGGCGTCGCGGTTTCCAACATCACGATGCAAAATGTGGGCGGTCCCATCTTCATCCGCCTGGGCAACCGGGCGCGGCCCTATCAGGAGGACATGCCATCGCCGGGCATGGGCACACTTCGCAATATCGTACTCAGCACTATCCTCGCCACGGGCGCGGGCGAAACCGGCTGTTCCATTACCGGGCTGCCGGGGCATCCGGTGGAAAATGTCGTATTGCGCGACATCCGCATCGAATTCGCGGGCGGCGGCACGCGCGAACAGGCGGAACAGATTCCCGAAGAGAAACCGGACAGCTATCCAGAGTATAGGATGTTTGGTCCGCTCCCGGCATACGGTTTTTATCTTCGCCATGCGAAAGGCATACGAATGGACGGGATCTTCCTGGTCACAACGCTTCCCGATGCCCGGCCCGCTATTGTCCAGGAGGATGTGGAAAACCTGACCTTGAAGAACATCGAGGACAATACCGGCGTCGGGTCCCCCGAAACGCGCTGAACCGAAAGGAATTGTAACTGTCTGGCAGGGCTCGTTACGAAATTGCATTTCGTAACGCAATTGTATGCGAAGTTGCACTTCGCGGCTCCGCGTCGTATACTCTGATTCATAGTCCAGGCCGCGACGTTCGCGAAATACAATTTCGCGCACAAGTACGTTCCCAATCGCAACTCTTGTCATTACCCACAAATATTACCGTCATTTTACGTAATATCCAGGACATTCAACATAGCACAAAAACTTGGAAAATGCCCTGAAGGGGCTTCGTATAGTAGCCCAGGGTTGGGGTATCCCGCTACCCTGGGGGACTGTTAACCGCCACTCTTATTTACCCTGAAAGGGTTACGTCCCTGATTTTACGCAACCCCTTTGGGGTAGAAAGGAAGGTACGTCATGCCTACCCAGGGTAGCGGGGTACCGCAACCCTGGGCTATAATACAGAATCCCTTCAGGATTCCAACACAAACTTCATGAGGCGATTTTAAATTTCTAAACCAATACTTGTGGGCAATGACCAGAGTGCAACTTGGGAACGAAAAATTGTAACTATCTGGCAGGGCTCGTTACGAAATTGCATTTCGTAACGCAATTGTATGCGAAGTTGCACTTCGCGGCCCCGCGACGTATACACTGATTCATAGTCCAGGCCGCGACGTTCACAAAATACAATTTCGCGCACAAGTACGTTCCCAAGTGTAACTTGGGAACGAGTCTGTGAGGGTAATGCCTGGACAGGCAGGACCTGAGCCGATATGCCGTAATAAAGGTATAGGAAGTTGTTCTATGATACGACGTTGCACGGATGCGGAACTGGATACGATGCTTTCGGTAATCAATGACGCCGCCACGGCATACAAAGGCGTCATTCCCGATGACTGCTGGAAAGAACCCTACATGTCGCAGGAAGAACTGGAACGCGAAATCGCCGACGGCATTGTGTTTTGGGGATACGAAGAAGACGGCCGGCTCCTCGGGGTCATGGGCATCCAGGCTCGCGGCCCCGTCACGCTGTTTCGGCACGCGTATGTGCGCACGGCACGGCGAAACGGCGGCATAGGCACCCGGCTGCTGCGCCATCTGGAACAGCTGACTTCAAAACCCGTCCTGATCGGCACCTGGGAACGGGCCACGTGGGCGGTCCGTTTTTATGAGAAGAACGGTTACCGCGTCCTCTCCCGCGCGGAAACGAATTACCTGCTGGGCAAGTACTGGAATCTTCCGGAACTCCAAATCATCACCTCCGTGGTGTTGGCAGACCCGAAGTGGGATTCGGCAGGCGAAGATTTCGCGGACTGAAAACTGTAGCACTCTGTTGACGATGCCTATGAGTCAATTAAAAAAACAAGGACCTGAATGCGTGTGCGGAGAAACAATGGGACTGTTCCCGCTGCAAGTTATGCAGAACCTTTTGTTGCATGGATGCATTGCTGCATGGTTTAGACCTTGGATTTGTGTATAGCCAGGCGGCGGGAACTGTACCAAATTTTTTCGGTCCTGTACGCTACGCCCGCAAAAAAATACGGGACAGCCACCGGCGCGGTTCAAGATTCAGATTTCCTGATCCCGACAGTTTTTCTTAATGCTATTTCGGAATCCAGATCGGCACTTTTTGAAGTTATATTCGCATAGGAGCCTGTCCAACAAACCTCCCGAATGGCGATTGGTATAACTTCTTAAATATTTATCGA
>MTKZ01015539.1_pt1 | contig 19828 bp, 17 predicted proteins | sample 1042781 | NCBI WGS metagenome assembly MTKZ01 (sample SAMN06212207, study PRJNA360539) | anaerobic digester metagenome | biome: Wastewater treatment plant; material: sludge; isolation source: anaerobic digester fed with sludge from wastewater treatment plant | place: Denmark: WWTP Viborg ... | reverse complement strand
ACTTCGGACTCGTACTGCGCGCCGACGCCAGCGAGGAACTTCCGCTCAGCCTCGGGAATGCCCAGCTTCTCGAACGTATCCTTGATGTACTCCGGCACCTCATCCCAGGACTTGCTCGCCTTTTCGGTCGGCCGGATGTAGTAATAGATGTCGTCGAAGTCGATGTCCGACAGATCAGCGCCCCACTCGGGCATCGGGCGCTTCAGGAAATAATCGAACGCCTTCAGCCGGAAATCACGCATCCACTCCGGCTCGCCCTTCATCGCGGAGATCTCCGCGACTTTCTTGGCGTCGATACCCTTCTCGGACTTAAAGACGTAATCTTCTTCGTCGCGGAACCCGTACTTGTATGTCCCAAAATCGAGCTCGGTTGTTGCCATCCGTGCCTCCTCACGCACTGCCAGCCGACAAGCCGGACGGCCGCTAGACCGCCACCGCCTCCGGCGCGTACTTGGCCATGAACTTGTCGTAGCCGGATTCCTCGAGCTCCATCGCGAGCTCGGGTCCACCCGACGTGACGATTCGCCCGTCGGCCATGATATGGACGAAGTTCGGCTTGATGTAGTTCAGCAGACGCTGGTAGTGAGTGATGACCAGCATCGCCATATTGTCGGTGAACAGCGCGTTGACACCCTCCGAGACGGTGCGGAGCGCGTCGATGTCGAGGCCGGAGTCGGTCTCGTCCATGATGCAGAATTCTGGTTCGAGCATCGCCATCTGAAGGATCTCGGCGCGCTTCTTCTCGCCGCCGGAGAAGCCTTCATTCAAGTAGCGATTGGCAAACGACTCGTCCACCTTCAGCAGCGCCATCTTCTCGCGCAGCGTCTTGCGGAACTCGCGCGGGGTGAACGGGGCGACATCCTCGCCCTGGTCAGCGCGTCGCTGGCGGCGCGAGTTCGCAGCCATCCGGAGGAAGTTCGCCATCGAGACGCCCGGGATCGAGGTCGGATACTGGAACGCGAGGAACAGACCCAACTGCGCCCGCTCGTCCGGCCCCATCTCGAGGATATTCTCGCCCTTGTAGAGGACGGCGCCCTCGGTGACCTCGTAGTTCGGGTGGCCGGCCACGGCGTAGGCCAGCGTGCTCTTGCCCGAGCCGTTCTTGCCCATCAGCGCGTGGATCTCGCCACGATTGATCGTCAGGTCGACACCGCGCAGGATCTCCTGCCCATCGATGCCGGCATGTAGATTCTGAATTTGAAACAGTGGGGTCTCGCTCATAACCTGGCTTGCGCCCTCCACATTCGATCCGTACCCCGGCGGCGTCCATCGCGCGCCGTCACGACGATCCTGTCGTCGCACTTAGTATACCCATAGGTTGACTAACTCCGGGTGTGACTCGCGGACTGGCAAATCGGGCAGACGCCAGTGAACACCGTCTGGTGGCCGCTGACGTGGTAGCCGGTTTGCTCGGCTGCAACCTGCTGTGCGAGCAGAGCGGTTGGCACGTCGACATCGACGAGTGTGCCGCAGATGAGGCACTGAACGTGATCGTGCCGATCCACGCGCTTATCGAAGCGGCTCGCCTGGTCGCCGAAGGGAAACTCAAGGATGAGCCCGCGTTCGGCAAACAGGTGCAACGTCCGATAGACCGTCCCATACGCGATCGATGGGTACTTCCGGTGCACGCGTTCGAAGATCTCCCCGGCGGTGAGGTGGCCAGCGCCAGACCGCACCTCGTCGAGGATCGCCGCGCGTTGCGTCGTCATACGGAAGTCGTGTCGCTCGCAGAAGAGTTCGATCTTCTCGGCCATCGTTGAGAATCACTCCCAGTTGCGAATCACTCCTAGATAACCCGATAAACCATAGCAATTTCGTCGGGATTGGTCAAGGAGCGGGCGTCATTCTCGGAGTGATGGCCCTGCGACCTAAGACGACGCCCGCTGAACCGGGTGGTCCAGCGGGCTAACAACCTCAGCGCCGGTTACTACTCCATCGACCCGGTGAGGTAGTCGAAGGCCGACAGCACGTGGACGCGGACGGTGCCGTAGAGGTCGTCGAGGGTGACGTACTCGTCGGCGGCGCCCATGTTGTACGGGATCGGGCCGTAGACGTAGGCCGGGATGCCGCGCCAGCGCCAGAAGCGGCAGTCGGTGCCGCCGATGCTGATGGCCGGCTTCGGCCNNCAGACCGACGGCTCGCTGACCTTGAAGAGCTCGTAAGAGGCGTCGGGGTAGTCGGCCAGGATCGCCTCGAACTGCTCCAGTAGCGACTGGGCCGAGTGGCCGACCGGCGCGCGCAGATCGACGCCGGTGTAGCAATCGGCGGCGATGACATTGGTCTTGACACCACCACGGATCGTGCCGATGTTGACCGTCACCTGCTTGACGATGTCGGTCGCCCCGGCGCCGAGCGCGGCGTCCAGCTCAGGCCGAGCGGCTTCGACAGCGGCGAGGATATCGGCCGGCAACGTAACCGGCTGGTCAGCCAGACGCTCGATCCGCCCGATAATCTCGGCTGTCTCCTGAATCGCGCTCTTGCTCAGATGGGTGTATGCGCCGTGGCCGCCCGGAGTGCGGACGAGCATATCGAGCCAGACCGGCCCCTTCTCGCCGAAGCGGATCGTGTACGGGGTGCTTGGCTCGCCATTCAGGACGCAGTCGCCGATTACATCGGGGTAGTTGTCCATCAGGTAGCCAGTGCCCCAGGTTCCGCCGGTCTCCTCGTCGGAGACGGCGGTCAGCGTGAGCCGGCCGCCCAGCTGCTGTCGCATCTCGTGCAGATATCGGTATGCCAGGAACGAGGCGGCAGTTCCGGTCTTCATGTCGATGACGCCGCGACCGAACAGCTTGCCATCGCGCACCGCGCCGGAGTACGGGTCGTCCGACCACTGCGTCGGGTCGCCGGCCGGGAAGATATCGAGGTGGCCATTGAGCACCAGGTGCTTACCCGGCTCGCCGCCATCGAAGCCGGCGAGGACGTTCGGCATCGTCGGCTGCGGAGCGACAATCTCGTGATCGAGACCACGCTCATCCATCCAGTCGGTCAGGAATGAGACGAGCTGGGTCGTGTCGCCGTCGGGGTTCTCGCTCGGGATCTGGACGATCTTCTGGACAAACCCGAGAATATCGTCAGCGTCACGCTCCAGCCGCTGCTCCAGCGCCGCGCGGGCTTGCTGATGATTCATGGTAGTCCCTTCACCGTGCTCCAACGCAGCCGGTTCACGATCGCGAACCGGCTACGTCGAACGCAACAAGGCTCTAGCCTTCGAAATACCAGTCGGCAACGTCCCAGGTGTCCTCGGTCCACGGACCCGGGTTATTGCCCTGGAGCCGCTTGTTCTTGCCCGAGACCCGCTTTCGCGCGATGAACGGGATCGTGACGACATCGTCGGAGATCATGTCATTCATCTTGATGAACAACTCGGCCTGCTTGGTCGGGTCGAGCTCAGTCGAGGCGGCCTCCCAGAGCTTATTGTAGTCCTCGTTGACCCACCGGCTGAGGTTGCGGCCAGACCAGCCGTTCGACTTCTGGGCGATATCCTCGGCCGGGTCAATCGACTTCCAGTACGACATCAGGTCGATCGGGAACGGCCGGCCGTTGAGCGCCAGCATCTGCAGGTCGGCGGAGAAGCGCTTCCAGGTGTCCGGGTTGCCAGCGTCGGAGGAGAAGAAGACGGTGGAGTCAATCGACTTCAACTGGACTTCGAACCCGATCGCGTCCCAGGGCTGCTTCATGATCTCCTGCGCCTTGAGGCGCAGCGGGCTGACTGTCGTCTGGAACAGGATCTTCGTCTTAACGCCATCCTTTGTCCGCGGCTTGCCGATCCAACCGGCCGCCTCAAGTGCCGCGCTGGCGTCATCGACGCTGAACTTGTAGCTCGTGTTCTTCGACACAAACATCTCTGGCGCGACAATCACGTTTGCCGTCGCGTTGGCCGCCTCGCCATACAACTGGCTAACGATCATGTCGCGGTCGACGCCGAGCGCCAGCGCCTCGCGAACCGCCTTATCGGTCAGGAACGGGTGCTGAGTGGATGGCTCCGAACGCGCGCCGTCGACCTCCTTGTTCGGATCGGCGAAGTTGATGAATACGTGCTCGACACTGCCATCGGGCAGGACGATCAGTTCACCGACGCCACTCTTGAGGAGGTTCTCCAGGACGGATTTTTCGACCTGCAGGTTGATCGCGTAGTCCACCTCGCCGGTCTGCAGGACAGCCCGCGCGGCGGACGGGGCATCGCCGCCACCCTTGTACTCGACCTTCTTGAAGAACGGCTTATCGGGGAAGCGGTAACTCTCGTTGATCTCGTAGTTGACGACGTCACCGGGGACGAAATTGGTGACTTTGTATGGGCCGGTGCCGACCGGCTTCATGTTGAACGGCGCAGATTGCGCCTTATCCCCCATGTAGTTCTCGAGCAGGTGCTTGGGCAGGATTGGTGCGCCATCGCTCGTGCCGCGACCGAAGATGTTGTACCAGGCAGGGTCTGTGTTCTTCAGATGGATCTTGAAGGTTCGCGCGTCCACCACCTCGATGTCATCAACATTAACGAATGCTGGCGAGGACGTCGTTCCCGCTGCCGGGTCAATTGCCCACTTCCAGGTGAACTTGGCATCGTCGCTCGACACCGGCGTGCCGTCTGACCAGACGAGTCCCTCAAGCAACGTGTAGGTGACGGTCTTGCCGTCGGCCGAGATGCCACCATTCTCCAGTGACGGCGCTTTCTCGCAGAGGACTGCGACAACGTCGCCCTCAGGGCTGATACGAATCAACGGCTCGAGAACAAGCGCCGCTGGATTGGAGATCAGATTGCCATTGGCATAGTGTTGATTGAGCATCGGCGGCGCCTGCCAGTAAAGGATGCGCAGCAGGTCGCCCGAGCCGCGTCCACGTCCGCCACCGGATGTCCCCGTTGTTGCCGTGCCCGCGCCCGGAGCACCGCCCCCCGAGCTGGCCGTTGCAGCCGGTGTTTCCTTACTGCTACTGCCACATGCAGCCAGAAGAGCGGCGATGGCAGGCGCAGTCAAACCAAGCGCCGCGCCACGCTTCAGAACATCGCGACGCGAGAGGCGACCCGTGAGGACAGCTGCTTCCAGCGCCGCCAATCCGTTCGCTCTCGACCCAACGCGCTCGTCCATTGCGCCCCCTCTTCCATATGCGTCACAGGCGCGCACTCCGCCGTGACATACCAACGAACAACTAATGATCTGGTCAAACCAGGCCATCTGCTTACTGATCGTACAGAATTACGCGCCGCACTGTCTCGCGACGCGCGAGTGAGAGCGAGGATGCGCCACTCGAGCCATCGCGGAATAGGTGGGCCGTGCCGCGTGTATAGTCAATAGAAGGTTCGACGCCGCGCCTCGGGCGCGGGCGACGATCTGGATCAACGAGGAGGCACCCGATGGCAAACGGCAAGGCAAATGCGAGCCGTGAGGTGCTCGTCAGCACCACCTGGGTCGCGGAGCATCTGGCCGACCCAACCATCCGCATCGTTGAAGCGGACGAAGATGTCCTGCTGTACGAGCTGGGTCATGTTCCCGGCGCGGTGAAGATCGACTGGCACGAACATCTGCAGCGCACCGATACACGCGACTTCATCGATGCCGAAGGGTTCGATCGGCTGATGAGCGCGCTGGGCATCACCCGGGACACGACAGCCGTGTTCTACGGCGACAAGACCAACTGGTGGGCCGCCTACGCATACTGGTTCTTCCGCTACATGGGGCACGACAACGTCAGGATCATGGATGGCGGCCGGAAGAAGTGGGAAGCGGAGGGCCGCGCGACTACGCGCGAAGCGCCAACGATCACGCCGGCTGACTACCATGGTTCGGCCGAACGGCCGGAGCTGCGCGCCTACCGCGACGATGTGCTGGCTCATATCGGCTACAGCCGGCTGCGCAGGATCGGCGAAGGCAACCCGCTGGTCGATGTTCGCTCCCCCGGGGAGTTCACCGGCGAGCTGCTTCATATGCCCGACTATCCACAGGAGGGGGCATTGCGCGGCGGCCATATCCCTGGCGCGCGAAATATCCCGTGGGGCAAGGCCGTTGCGGAAGACGGCACCTTCAGGAGTGTCGATGAATTGCGCGCTCTTTACGAAGGTGAGGGGATCACGCCGGATCAGCCGGTGATCGTCTATTGCCGGATCGGGGAGCGTTCATCGCACACGTGGTTCGTTCTTCACGAGCTGCTCGGCTACCCGGATGTGCGGAACTACGATGGCTCGTGGACCGAATGGGGCAACGTGATCGGCGTGCCGATCGAGCTCTGAGGACGACGCAGCGACACACAGTGAACACCTGCTGAGAAAGAGAATAGACACGGCATGGACCGCCAGGAGCAAATCGAGATACTCGTCGACCACTATCAGAATCCTCGCCACCGCCATGCGATGGACAATCCATCGGTGACGATGCCTGGCGGCAATCCCGGGTGTGGCGATGTCATCACTATTTACCTGCAACCAGGAGACGATGGCCTGTCGATCGCCGACGTCTCCTGGGAGGGCGAAGGCTGTACGATCAGCCAGGCCGCCGCGTCGATCCTCATGGAGATGGTTCACGACGAACGTTGGACGCTCGAGGAGGCGCTGGCCCACGACTACACCACAATGATCGAAGTCCTCGGCAAAGAGGCCGTCCAGATGCGACCAAAGTGCGCGACGCTCGCGCTTGGGACGCTCAAGGCCGCGGTCAGAAAGTACCAGCGCGATGAACTACGCCGCCAGCACGGCATGAACCCCGACGGCACGCCAATTGCCGATCTTCCCGAGCAGGATGCCGAGTTCGGCATCATCGTCGGCGACCGCGCGCACAATGACGCCGGCGCGCCCGTGTCGCAGCAAGAGCGCTGAATCGGGGTTGTCTGACCCCGAAACCCTCGCCGCTCGAAGTGGTGGCCAGAAACGATTTGCCAACACCTCCTGGTGATGCAGAATCTCCTGATGTCACTGCTATACTCTGCCTAGCGGATTGGGACGCCTTCGCGTTCGCGCGCCATCGAACGGTCGGCAACGAGGAGCCGGCGAGGTGGGCGCTCCTGCTGGCGTTGTCCCGCACGCAGGGGCTGGCGTATCCGATCGATGTGGGAGGACTTGCCAATGTTCCGTTGCAGGATCTGCGGATATATTGAGACCGACGACACGCAGCCGGTAGAGTGCCCATCGTGTGGCGCATCCAGCGACCGGTTTGCCCCGCTGACCTCCGATGAGGTCAGCCAGATCATCAATGGCCGAACGTCGTATGGGATCGTGAGCCAGGATCAGTCGGAGACTCCGGTCGACGACACGCGACGTATCCGGCTGCTGGCGTTCGTTTCTTCCGAGATGTTCTCGCCTTTCACGCGGCGATCCGGCGCGCGCTACGCTGTCTTCACCGGCGACCAGCGCTGGTTTGCGGACAACATCCCCTGCCAGAAGGCATGCCCGGCGCACACCGACATCTCGCGATATATCGCCCTCATTGCCGACGGGCGCTACGCCGATTCGTTTGAGCTCAACCGGGAGAACAATGTCTTCCCGGGCTGTCTCGGCCGAATGTGTGCCCGGCCATGCGAGACTGCCTGCCGACGCCAGATCGTGGATCAGCCAATCGGCATCTGCTATCTGAAGCGGGTCGCCTCGGACTATCGTGGCGAGACGCGTCGCGAGACGCCGCCTCCACCGAACGGCAAGACGATCGGCGTAATCGGCGCGGGCGCGGCCGGCCTGAGCGCTGCCCGCCAGGTCGCCCGGCAGGGCTATCGCGTCACCATCTACGAGGCGATGCCTGTTCCGAGCGGGATGATGTGGGCCGGCGTGCCAGAGTGGCGCCTGCCGCGCGACGTCATCATGGAGGAGGTCGAGCTGATCCTCGATCTCGGCATCGAGCTTCGGCTGAACACCAAGATCGGCGAAGACATCTCCTTCCAGGACCTCATCGATTCGCACGACGCCGTCGTCATTGCCGCGGGGAACCAGAATGTCACCCCGGTTCGCATCCCCGGCGAGGATCTACCTGGTGTTGTCCCCGGACTGACCTTCCTGGAGGAGATCAATCTCGAGCTCGTCCCGGATGTCTTCGTTGGCAAGCGGGTCGTTACCGTCGGTGGCGGCTTTACCTCGATGGACTGCGTTCGCAGTGTGTTGCGTCTGGGCGCGGAGCGGTCGATCATGACCTACCGGCGCTCGGCCCACGAGATCCCGGTCGACGCGCTCGAGGTCGAGGAGACCGAGCTCGAAGGGTGCGAGATCATGTACATGGTCTCGCCGACTCGCTGCATCGCTGGCGAGGATGGCCACGTCGCTGGCATCGAGTTCGTCCGTAATGAGCTCGGCGCGCCGGATGCCTCTGGCCGTCGCCGGCCAGAACCCGTCGAAGGGTCCGAGTTCGTCATCGAGTGCGATCAGGTCATCATCGCCATCGGCCAGTACCAGGACAATTCATTCTTCCCGAAGGATTTCTTCCCCGAAGTCGACCGGCGCGGCGTGCCGAAGGTAAACGCCGAGGGTCGAACCGCCCACCCGAAGGTCTTCGCCTGCGGAGACTATGTCACCAACCCGTTGAACTTCATCTCGGCGATCGGCGATGGCAAGCGCGTCGCCGAGCACGTCCACTCCCAGTTGAGCGGCCTGCCGATCCCCGAGCCGGACTTCGAGATCACACGGGTGCCGATCGAAGACCTGCACACCCCGAACCCGCTGATGGCCGAGGGGGTCGCCGAGTGGTCAACGTCCACGATGAGCCGACGACTGCGCTGGGGAGATAACTACACGTCGCTGCAACGCCAGATCATGCCGACGCTGCCGCTTCAGGAGCGGGGGCTGCTGGCGGACGAAACGACACTCGAAGTGGAGCTGGGATATCCGAAGCCAGTCGGCTTCGATGAGGCGAAGCGCTGCCTCCAGTGCCAGCTCAACATCTTCATCGACGGCGACCGCTGCATTCTCTGCAACGGCTGCGTCGATATCTGCCCGGTCGGAGTCATCGAGATGATCTCGACCGACCGAATCTACTCAATCGATAGCGATGTCTCGCTGGCCGAGCTCGCGCGCGCCGAGCTCGGGCCGAACGCAGTCGCGATGATCATCGACGAGCTCGCCTGCATCCGCTGCGGAGCCTGCGTCGAGTGGTGCCCGACCGAGTGTCTGACGATGGAGCACTATCGCCCGGTGCCGTTGCCAGCACGTGAATCAGCCGATCTCGCGATTGTTGCTGACGGCTAGCGCAATCTCACACCAGCAGACGACGGCGGCCCCTGAACAAGGCCGCCGTCGCGCATATCTGGACGCGATGCCCATAGCGGGCGGCAACCCGTGCGAACTCCGGAAAGTGTGATACTGTACGTACAACACAACATGTAAGCAGTACGACGACGGGATCTCCCCACCCCTGCCGCCAGCGTTGCATTGGGGGGCTTCAAGTCACGAACAGGACGCTATGTGAGCACCCGTTACGCAATCGTTCATGGGCATTTCTATCAGCCTCCTCGGGAACATCCCACATCCGGGGAGATGCCCTGGGAACCGGGCGCAAGCCCGTTTCATGACTACAACGAGAAGATCCTGGCCGAGTGCTACCGGCCAAATGCTGACCTCGGTAACCTGAGCCGGATGAGCTTCAACCTCGGTCCTACATTGGCGACGTGGTTGCGTCGCCAGCATCCGGATGTCCTCTCCCGCGTCGTCCGCTCCGATCAGAACGCGCGGACGGCAACAGGTCACGGCTCTGCGATCGCTCAGGGGTATCACCACACAATCCTGCCACTCGACTCACCACGGGACCGCCGGACCGAGATCCGATGGGGCGTCCGCTCGTTCGAGCTGCTATACGGGCGAAAGCCGCTTGGCATCTGGCTGCCCGAAACGGCGGTCGATAGCACCACCCTGGAGATGTGCGCCGACGAGGGATTGCGCTATACGATCCTTGCCCCGGATCAGGTTCGTCCGACCGGGGAGATGTACGGCTCGTACCGGCTGTCGTTGGCGACGGGCCGGCCGTTCGAAGCCGTTGTCTATGACGCGGGCCTGGGCGGTTGCGTTTCATTTGACCCGATCGCGACGGCCAACGCCGCCGAATTCGTCGCCTCGCATGTGCTGCCAGCGTTCGAGCAACGCAACACCGCCGATCCGCTGGTGGCAATCACGACGGATGGCGAGGTCTATGGCCACCATCACAAGTTCAAGGATCTGTTCCTCCAGGATCTGCTTGTCCGCCGGCTGCGCGAACGTGGGGTGACACCCGTCTCGGCGGACTGGCATGTCGCGACGAGGCCGGCAACGGCCACTGCCGATCTGATTGAGCGATCTTCGTGGGGCTGCGCACACGATCTTGCGCGCTGGGCGGACGGCTGCTCCTGCACGTCGGGCTACTCGGGATGGAAGCGACCGCTGCGAAATGCCTTCGATCGGCTGGCAGCGCAGATCGACCGCGCGTTCGAGGAGCACGGCAGCAGACATCTCCGCGACCCGTGGGCAGCGCGCGACGCCTACGTTGATGTCGTTGACGGCGCTGTGTCATTCGATGACTGGTTCTCGACGTGGCGCACAACCAGTGCCGATGCTGCCGTGGCCCTGGACTTGCTCGAGGCCGAGCGATTGCGGCTATCGATGTATGCGTCGTGCGCGTTCTACTGGGAGACGATCGACCGGCTGGAGCCCGCCTACGGCATTCGTCGCGGTCTTGCGGCAGCCGCGCTGGTCGATCACACGCTCGGCACATTCCTTGGCGCGTCGTTCAGGCACGATCTGGAAACGACGCTGCACTGGCCAACAAGCAATACCGCCCAGATGTTTGCTGCAGGCTGAGGGATCCGGCCACGCTACCCAGCAGATCACCGCATCCCGGCGGTTCCATGCTCCGACGCGACGGGGCTGTTCGTCGGGAGATGGCGCTCTCACCGCCGAAGGATCTCCCCCGGTCTACAGCGACCGAACGCGGAGAGATCCTTCGCCGCCGAACGCCATCACCCAGCGTGTATGCGGGCAATGGATGATCGACCTCGCGCGAGTGTGTCGATTCGACCTCAGATATTCGGCGCCACCTCGTCGGCGATCAGCTTCAGGCCGTCGATATCGTCCTGGTCGTATGTCTGAAGCATGATGCGCTCGACTCCCTGACGTCCTCGCTCGCGAGCCTGCTCAATCACCTCGTCCACCGTGCCGGCCAGGTAGCCGCGCTGCCGGACCCGGTCGAGCGCCTCCGCGGCGGACACGTCGCGTAGCGACGGGATAATCTCCTGGAGCTTCCTCGCCCGGTCGAGAACCTCTCGTTCATCCCGGCCGATGACATGGCCGAGCATCATCGACTGACGAATCGTCTCGGGGTCTCGCCCGATTGTTCGGCAGTGTTCGGCCAGCACCGCGCGCTTGTGGTCATAGGCATCGACAGTCATCGTCGAGACGTTCCACTCGGCGGCGTATTTCGCAACGATCCGCAACGTCCTACGCTCGCCGCTGCCACCGATGATCATCGGGACTCCACCAGCAGTCACGGGAACCGAGGCCGCTTGTGCGTCGCGAAGCTGGAAGTGGGCGCCGTTGAATGAGACGACCTCGCCAGTCCACAGCAGGGTAATGACCTGCAACGCCTCCTCGAAGCGGTCCATCCGTTCTCCGAGGTTAGGAAGCTGGAAACCGAACGCATGATGCTCGGCTTCGTTCCAACCAGCGCCGACGCCGAACCAGTAACGCCCGCCCGTGAGCTGGTCGAGCGCGGCAGCCTCGGTCGCCAGATGCACCGGGTGACGGAACGTCGTGGGCGACACCAGCGCGCCCAGCTCGACTCGTTCGCTCCAGATTGCGGCGGCGGTCAGCGATGGCACCAGCGCGAGAGTCGGCCGGTAAACCTCCGCCATCACCGAGTAGAGATGGTCTGAACGCCAGACTGAGTCGTAACCAAAGTCCTCGCCGGCCCGCACAATGCGCTGCCAACGCTCCCAGGTCAGGCCCTCCTGGCCCTCGATCATAATGCCAAGTCGAACCATCTCATCGTCCCCTTCGTGCCACGGAAGCCAGTCGGATCGCGCCGCTATTGCGCTGCGCAAGCGGGATGCAGCATAGCATCCATCGGAGACTCAGGAGCGCACGACATTACGGGCAACGAAGAGGACGTTGGCCGGCCGCTCGGCCAGGCGGCGCATGAAGTACGGATACCAGCTTGTGCCAAACGGCACATACACTCGCATGTTGTAGCCATCGTCGGCAAGTTGCTGCTGAAGATCCCGTCGGACTCCGTAGAGCATCTGGAACTCAAAGCGCTCCTTGCCGATCCCCATCCGCCCGGCATAGCCACGCGCCACGCGCAGAATGGATTCATCATGGGTGGCAATCGCAGGGTAGGTACCGGTCTCGAGCAGCCGCTCGAGGTGGCGGCGATAGGCTGCGTCCACATCGCCCTTGAGTGGAAACGCGACTGTCTCCGGCTCGTTATACGCGCCTTTGACCAGACGCACGCGAGCACGCCGCTCGATCATCTCATCAACGTCGCGCTCGGTCCGATACAGCATTGCCTGGAGCACGATTCCGACATGCTCCGGATGGAGATCGTGAATCCGACGGAAGAGCGCGAGCGTCTGCTCGGTATAGGCCGAACCCTCCATGTCGACCCGGACGAAACCGCCCAGATCGGCGGCTCGGCCGACGATCGTTTGCAGCCGTTCCCAGGTTGCCCCCTCGTCGAGATCGAGCCCGATCATCGTCAGCTTGATCGAGATATTCGGATCGAACCCACTCTCCCGCAATCGACCGATAATCTGGACGTATGCGTCGGCGGCAGCCTGGGCATCGGCCGCGCTGGAGACGTTCTCACCAAGCAGGTCAAGCGTCGTATGCTGACCGTGGGAATGGATATCACGGACGCGACCCAGCGCCTCATCGAGGTTCTCACCGGCCACGAATCGGTCGATCAGCGATCGGGTAACCCGGCAGCCGCGGACCATCTTCTCCGATTGCTGGTTGCCCGCGAGCCACATCAACGTCGAGCGCAACATGCCCACCTCCACCGATCCACATCACATGGGTTTCGTCTGAAGTGTAACGCAGTCAGTCGCGCCTCCCGACCGGCGGAAGATGGATAGAATCACTACGATGACCCTTGAACGGATGCTGGGGTAATGCGCATGTTCGGGTTGACGCCGGAAACGGTGATTCGCGATAGCCTCTACGATCTGATCCCGCTCTCCCACGAGGCGGCGCGGCTGATCGCCACGCCCGAATTCCTCCGTCTCGACGGCATTCAGCAGCTCGGGTTCGTCTCGCGAGTCTGGCCGGGCGCCAGGCACACTCGCTTTGAGCATTCGCTCGGCGTGATGTGCCTGATGCAACAAGCACTGGAGCGACTGAACGAGCGCGGCGCAGGAATCGACGACGAATCCGCCCGCGTCGCGATCGCCGCCGCGCTGCTCCATGACATCGGCCACTATCCCTTCAGCCACGCGATCGAAGAGCTGGGCGCACCGATCGCCAGCCATGAACAAGTCGGCAGCCAGATCGTCGTCGAGAGCGAGATCGCCGGGATATTGCGCGCTGACTGGCGCGTCGATCCGGCACGAGTCGCCCGGCTGATCAGCCCCGGCGGCAAGGATCTACCGGCTGAGGACCGGATGGTGCGCGGGCTGCTGAGCGGCGCGCTGGACGTGGACAAGCTCGACTATCTGCCGCGTGATGCTCGCGCCTGTCACGTCCCCTACGGCGGCGTCGATACGACCCGGCTGCTGGGCGCGCTGCGGGTGATCGAGGTAGAAGGTCGGCGCACGATCGGGATCGACGCGAAAGGCATCTCGCCGCTCCACTCGCTGATCAACGCTCGCCAGGAGATGTTCGACAACGTCTACTGGCACCACACTAACCGCGCCTGTATGGCGATGCTGCTACGGGCCGTTCAGGAGGCAGTCCTCGCCGGGCTGCCGCCCGAGCAGCTAACGCGCCACGACGACGCCTCGCTGTTGGCAGCGCTGGCCGCCCCGGAGCTGCCGGCCACCACGCGCCGGCTCGTCGGCGCGCTAGCGGGCAGGAGGCTGCACAAACGAGCCGTCGAGATCAGCTCGCGGGCAGGCGAGCTGTTCGTCTACCTCGGCACGCTCTTCGACCATCCTGGCCGACGCCGGGCTCTCGAAAACGTCATGGTCAGTCAGTTACGACACATCACCGGCCGGCCGATCGAGCAGGGCGATATTCTGGTCGACATCCCCAAGCCCGAACGCTGGCGAACCGATGTCTGGGTGCGCTTCGACAACCCGCCGGTTGGCTTCGCGCCACTGATGCCGTGGCACGATGTCGCCGGCGCGTCACCGGAGCAGCTCAAGGCGTACGAAGATCACCGGCGGCTTATCCGCATCGTCTGCGCCGAGCAGCATCGAGCCGATGTCCGGCAGCACTGGCAGCGGCTCTTGCTGCCGCTGCTGTCGGCCACGCCCACGGGGAGGGCGGATCGATGACGACCATTCGCTCTATCGTCGCGCAGATGAAGGTTGGCGTCGCGGCCACGCTCGTCGCGCTGGCGATCGGGGTGGTGAGTCAGATGGTGTGGGGTCCACTCTTCGGGCGCTACGGCTGGGACATCATCGCGGCCGGGATCATGATCTTCGCCGCGGTCGGCATCGCGATGCTCGAAGAGTTCGCCCGCCCCCAGAACCCCTACCGCCACCTCGACCCGCGCTTCAGCTACCTCGACGCTGCCCCGACCGGCTCGATGGCGAGTGGCGGCAGCGGCTGGCTCTGGAACGCCGCGCCGCTCGTGTTCGTCGCGGTGCTGATCGGGCTCGCGCACCTGCTGGGGTGAGGCGAGGTAGTCTCACTCCTCCCAGGCCACGCCCGGATCCAGCGGCCAGACTGGCCGGCGAACGCGCTGGAACGGGTAACGCAGGACGTTGGGGTTGGCCGCCCCGGGAGCATCGACTTCGATGATCTGCTCGGCGATCGGCTCGAAGTCGGCGCGGAAGTGGCCACGCGACTTCACGACCAGCAGCGGTTCCTCCTCCGGCACGACCCCGACCATCTTGAAGTAGCCTCGATCATTCGCCGCATGACGGATCGAAGTGACGACGAGCTTGAACCCATTCACCTCAATACACGCGCTCGGCCCGGAAGCTACTGTCTGTCCTCGCACGACCGGCCCGTGGCCGACGAAGAAGCCGTCGCTCAGCCGCGTCACCCGACCGCGCACCTCAAGCGGCTGGCCGTGCTCGGGCGGACCCACCTTCCCGCCGATCCGGAAATCGCGCTCGGCGCCGATCCCGGCCTCGATCGCCTGCTGGACCGCCTCGGGATCGAAGATTGCCGCCGCAGCGCCCGGCACGCCACGCGCGAGGATCACCCGCAACAGCTCGGTCGTGTCGCCACTACCGCCACCGCCCGGATTATCGGCAACGTCCGCCAGCACGACCGGCCTCTCGGCCCCGGCCGAGATGATCGCCAACGCCTGGTCGAGCGCCTCCTCGGGGGTCGGGATCGACTTGAGAAACTCCTCGCGCATCTCCCAGGCGGCCCGGCCCAGGCTATCGGCGCAGCGCTGGCCGAGCGCCGGATCGGTCGCGGTAACCACCATCGCGGCGCCAACCTGATCGAAGTCGGCGTAGGCGAAGCCACCGAAGACGGCGGTCGTCACGATGCCCGGGTGCGCCTCCCAGTCGATGCCACGCTCGATCAGGTCGCGCATCGGCCCTTCGGCGGTGCGCATATTGATCGTCGGCGGGATCATCGGCGGCTTGGAGATGTAGACTGCCGGCCGCGCGAGGGCGCCATCGAGCATCTGCTGCAGGCAGCGTGCCGCCTCGATCCCGCGCTCGTAGGCATCGATGTGCGGATTCGTTCGGTAGACGTAAACGGCGTTCACGACCCGGCACATTGCCTCGGTGATGTTGCCGTGCAGGTCGAGCTCAACGACGATCGGGACGTCGCCGCCGACCACCTCGCGCACCGCCGCGCAGAGGTCCCCCTCGGCGTCCGGCGCGTTCTCGGCCAACATCGCGCCGTGGAGGTAGAGCAGGACGCCATCGACATCGCCGGCGCGCCCGACTCGATCGATCAGCCTGCGCTTCAGCTCATCGTATGCTGCCGCCGGGACGTTGCCACTCGGCGTCGCGTGACCGCTGACTGTCCCGATCAGATCCCAGCCGGCCGCATCGGCAACATCGATGAAGCCACCCAGGCCGGTGAACGTGCCTCGGTGATCCTCGACTACCTCGCTCCCGTTCACCAAATCGTCGCGCCCGGTGTGGAATGAGGCGAAGGTTGTCCCCACCGGCGAAAATGAGTTCGTCTCGTGCATGATCGAACCGATGACAACACGATGTGCCAACTGCTCCCCCTCTCGACACTCGCCCTGCGGAGCGCGCAACCACGGCCATGCTACCCGCTCGTAGCCAAACGCAACAGCGCCACGCGACTCGGTCGTGTGGCGCTATTCAGGGGGGACAGATTGACGGGAGGGCTAGTGCGTCAGTGGCGTGCGCCAGTGGCTCCTGGGATTCTCGGGTGTCTGCGACGCCGCCCGCTCGATGGCGCGACGGGCATCATCCGGCGCGAGGCCTCGCAGGGTCGTGACATAATCAATGTTGTTGGCGTAGAGGGCGATATCGAACGCGAACGCCTCGATCGCCTCGGTATTGCGCCAGAACTGATAGAGATTCGGCAGCCAGTCGAACCCGGTCGCCTCAATACGGAAGAGCGCGACCCCTTGCCCACGAAGATAGGCGAGCGGTTCGGAGAAATAGACCTTCGCGCTGCCGGTGCTCTCGATCGCCGCCACAATCCCGTCGTGATGGCGGGGCGTCGAACGGAGAGTGAAAACCAAGGCGCCCGGAGTCTCGGGTCCGACTCGCCGCGGCTCGTACGGCGCGGATGTCACACTGCGCTTGAACAAGGCCATAGGCTAACTGACCCACCCTCCATTGCTAACCCGAGGCTCGCCACCCGCGATGCTGCGAGATAGCAGGATTGTACGCGATCCAGCCGGGCTCTTCAGCCGATCGGCCCGACCAGCCTGCCGATCGAAGCCATGCGAACACGGGGCCGTGGCGATACGCTGGTGACTTTCGTTGGCTAGACTATACAGGAAACGACCTTACCTATCTTGACAAGGGAGATAACCCGAGCATGCCAGAGTCCAGCGCGATCGGGACGACAGCCGAGCAGATCCACGAGATGCGAGAGCAGCACATCGGCCGGCTACTCCTGCGCGCGCAGCGCGCCGTCAACGCGCGCGCGATCGCGCGACTCCACGAGCGTGGACATCACGGACTGACATTGACGCACACGTCGCTACTGCCATATCTCGATCTGGAAGGGACCCGGATCACAACGCTGGCGGAGCGGGCCGGCATGACGAAGCAGGGGATGGGGCAGCTGGTTCGCGACATGGAACGGCAGGGCTATGTTCGTCGCGACGTCGACCCGGCGGACGCACGGGCGGTGCTCGTCCGCTTCACAGACGTTGGCTGGCAGTTCCTCGGGGATGCTCGCGCCGTCAGGCAGGAGATCGAGGCGGAATACGCGGACATCCTCGGTCGCGATCAGCTCGAGGCGCTTCGCAAAACACTACAGGTGATAATCCAGATGGACGATGGTGGTTCTCAGGGGGAGTAAGCGCTGGCCAGAAAACTGCGAGCTGATGCTAGAATCGACCGATAGGGACTGCTATCACCGCACATCTCCAGACAATACAGGGAGCGAAGGAGGAGCAATGACCACGACGAAGCCGAAGGGTCTCGACTGGGAAACGACAAACCGCGTCCTCTCCGAAGAACGCGTCTTCGAGCCGAGCGAGGACGTTGTCGAGAGCGCCAACATTACAGCCTATATCCGCTCAAAAGGCTTCTCCAGCTACGACGAGCTCCATGCATGGTCGGTCGAGCACTCCGAGGAGTTCTGGGGTGAGATGGCGGAGGAGCTGGACTGGTTCAAGCCGTGGGACAAGGTGCTGGACTGGCAAGTGCCACATGCCAAGTGGTTCGTTGGCGGTGAGACCAATATCGTCTACAACGCACTCGATCGCCATATGAGCACCCCTACCCGCAACAAGGTCGCCTTCTACTGGGAAGGCGAGGACGGGGCGACACGGACGATTTCCTACAGCGATCTCTACCACGAGGTCTGCCGCTTCGCTGGCGCGCTGAAGAGCATGGGCATCAAAGAGGGCGATCGCATCGTCATCTACATGCCACGCATCCCCGAGCAAATCGTCGCGATGGTCGCCGCCGCCCGCATCGGTGTGGTCCACTCAGTCGTCTACTCCGGCTTCTCCGCCCAGGCTCTGCGCGACAGAATCCAGGATGCCGAGGCGAAGGCAGTGATCACCGCCGATGGCTACTTCTATCGCGGCAAGATGGTCGGGCTGAAGAGTATCGTCGACGACGCGGTCCGCCAGTGTCCGACGATCAAGCGTGTCGTCAACGTCAAGCGGGCCAACAACGAGGTCAAGTGGTATCCCAACCGTGACGTCTGGTATCACGAGGTCATGGCGCTCGCGACCCCCGATACCGAGATCGCGCACCTCGACGCCGAAGCGCCGCTCTACATGCTGTACACCTCGGGCACGACCGGCAAGCCGAAGGGCATCGTTCACGTTCACGGCGGCTATATGGTCGGCGTCTACGCGACGATGAAATATGTGTTCGACATGCGCCCCGACGATGTCTACTGGTGCTCCGCCGATCCGGGCTGGGTGACTGGACATTCGTACATTGTCTATGGCCCGATGATCGCAGGGGCAACGAGCGTCTTCTACGAAGGAGCTATCGACTATCCCGATCCGGGCCGCATCTGGCGAACGATCGAGCGCTACGGTGTGACGATCTTCTATACATCGCCAACCGCCATCCGCGCGCTGATGCGCTTCGGCGACCAGTGGCCGGCCGAATCCGACCTCTCGACCGTCCGGCTGCTCGGCACCGTTGGCGAGCCGATCAATCCCGAGGCGTGGATCTGGTATCGCAAGATTGCCGGCAACCGCCAGCCGGTCATCGACACCTGGTGGCAGACCGAGACCGGCATGCAGATGATCACGCCGACGCCGATCACTCCGCTCAAGCCCGGCTCAGCGACCAAGGAGTTTCTGGGCGTAAAGGCGAGCGTTGTCGACAAGAACGGCAAAGAGGTCGGGGTTGACGAGGGCGGCTACCTCGTGATCCACAACCCATGGCCGGCGATGATGCGAACCATCTTCCGCGATCCGGGACGCTACGAGTCCTACTGGAACACGATCCCGGGCGTCTACTTTGCTGGCGACGCAGCCCACCGCGATGCGGATGGCTACTTCTGGATCCAGGGTCGCGTCGACGACGTGATCAAGAAGTCGGGCTATCGCCTCGGCTCAATGGAGATCGAGAGCGCGCTGGTCAGCCACCCGGCTGTCGCAGAAGCGGCCGTCATCGGCAAGCCTGACGAGATCAAGGGCGAGGCGATCAAGGCGTTCGTCATCCTCAAGACCGGCTACGAGCCAAGCGAGCACCTGCTCAACGATCTGCGCCTGCACGTCCGGGTGAACGTTGGCCCGATCGCCGTGCCCGAGGAGCTGGAGTTCGTGACCTCGCTGCCAAAGACCCGCTCGGGCAAGATCATGCGCCGCTTCCTGAAGGCCCAGGAGTTAGGCCAGGAGGTCGGCGACATCAGCACGCTCGAAGAGTAGGCCGGGGGCGGCCGGCCTGTCCGGTACAATTCCAGATCAGGTCGCGGGGGCGTCTGTGGCGCCCCCGCTTCGAGTCCGTAGCCCGGGAGAACGAAGGCGGTACGTCCGACATGGCCCGATCCAGAATCTACCTCAAGACACCGGAGCAGATCGCGCTGATGCGTGAGGCAGGGCGTGTCGTCGCCGAGATCCTCGACCTGATGGAAGAGATGATCGTGCCGGGAGTAACGACGGGCCAACTCGACCGGATTGCAGACGAATACATCCGCGGCAAGGGT
>MTKZ01016942.1_pt1 | contig 19843 bp, 17 predicted proteins | sample 1042781 | NCBI WGS metagenome assembly MTKZ01 (sample SAMN06212207, study PRJNA360539) | anaerobic digester metagenome | biome: Wastewater treatment plant; material: sludge; isolation source: anaerobic digester fed with sludge from wastewater treatment plant | place: Denmark: WWTP Viborg ... | reverse complement strand
CGTGCGTTGTGCCAATGCCAAGTGAGTGCATTGCCTGGTCTCTCAATGCACGATATGCATAGGGTGTACCTGAACTCAAAGTAACGGGTGCCGCTTCAAGTTTCCGAACCATCTTTTTATTCCCTTTCTCAGCAAAATTCTTTAGCATATATTCGTATGCCAGTCTTTCTGATTGGAGCTGATTTGATATCTGGGAGACACCAATATAGGCGTGGTACAACTCCGGTGCCCTGGAAGCCACTTGTATTCCGACAAATGTCCCACCCGAATGTCCCATGAGGTAAATCTTATCCTTACCAAAAAGATTGCGGAGGTAATTTGTTACTTCCTTTGTGTCACTTATCATCTGCTCCAGAGTCATTGTCTCAGGAGGTATTTTAGCACTGAAGGAGAGCCCGGATCCACGCTGTTCCCACCATACTACCGTGAAATAGTCTTCAAGGCCTGTAGGGTATTTACGCGTGAGGAAGTAATCAGGCATACCTCCATGAAGGTAGAGCAAAACAGGATTATTTAAATCTTTGCCTTTGATAAACATACCCTGTTCAATGCCATTAATACTTACATGTATTTTTTGTGAAATACTTCCTTCAAGAATTTTTCCGCTTTTATCTAAGTAAGGATTAACTCTTCCTGGACTGTATACCAGCAAGACTCCAAAAAGAATAAGGAATATAACTAAACAGATTGATAAGGTTACTAGCATAATTCGTCTACCAATATTAATGACTTTTGTATATGAAAATTGCTTCATTTTGTCACTGGTTCTTATTTTAAAGACACTCTTTTTGTTAAGCCTGAGCAAAGGTCAGAAGCTTTGTGAGTATTATGTAATATATATGGTTAACTCATGAAATCAAATTAACAGATATTTGTTTTGTTGCGGAACAATATTATATTTTACCAGGATATCTACATTCCCTTTGATCATTGACCAGACAGGGCAAAAAGTATCTTCAGACAGTTTTATGACTTTATCGAGATCATCAGCAGAAACATCAGGAGATTTGATTATAAGCTGAAGTGTAATAGTTTTAAATCCTGTGGGATGTTCTTCCTTCCGAATTCCGGTACCAATAATCTCAAATCCGGATATTGTCTTTCTCATTCTTCTCAGGAATATAAGAACTGAGCTACCAAGACAAGAAGAAAGACTGAAGAGAAATAATTCGAGTGAAGTGTATCCAAGATTTTCCCCCAACGGTGGTATGTAGTCAATTGAAATTGGATCATTCCCATTTACTTTTCCTTCAAAATGAAGTTTTTCGTTTAAAAGATTAATTGATGTTGTTAATTCTTTTGATTTGTCAGCTTTTGTGTTCATAAAATAAAGTGTTTACATTAGTTTATATAAAAAGATCAGGAGAATGATTGCAAATAATAGTATAATTCTCATTTTACCTGTTATTTTTTTATGTTTGAGCATTCGTATTTTTAATTTTCATAATTACAGTTCTGCTAAGTAATATCCCGGGTTGTTTACAAATTTCAAATCCAATATTTTCCATTTTTTCAACTATCGTGTTGAAGGTATATTTTGAGATGTGAAATTTTTGTTCGGAAATAAAGATTTTGGCCTCTGGAATTAAGATTTTTCGAAGTTCATTAATAATATTTTGTCTATATATTTCATTTCATAAAAAGCATAAAATGCAAGTATAAAAACGACTTCCTCTGTCAGATCGAGACTATTTTACTGGTTATTGCGAATTTGGATTTGATTCCATAATTCGCTGTTTTCCAATTTTTGTTTTAAAATTAATTAAATCACATCGGTTTCAGATTCCTATTTAGTCTGTCAATAATTTTTCCCAGCCGGGCTTGACGGGTTTTGTCAGATTTAGCATCAAGATAAAATGTGGAATATGTACGCTGTACCGAATGCGACATGGCCAACAAATTGGTATAAGCAGGTTCGTAAGGCTGAATGATTTTTTTAAACATTTGGATTTGTTCATCATCAATAATGTTACGCTTGGCACTATCCCATGTTCCGTTATTTATGGCACGTTCTATGGCTGCATAACCCTGTCGGGTCATTAATCCCTTTTCTATAAGAGTTTGTGCAAGCTTCTTGTTTTTCGCAGACCATTTACTTCCAGGTAGACGTCGTGCGAAATACTTTTTATAGGTATTTTCATCATTGGATTGTATTTGTCCGTCAATCCATCCGTGACAGAGCGCCTCTTCCAGTGCATCTCCGGCAGAAAGTGTGACCAGTTCCCCTTTTTTACTAAAGAGTAACCATATGCCCTCGCTTTCGGTCCCATGCTTGCCAAGCCATTCCCGAAAGACTTGTCTGTCAGCAAATGTTAAAGTATTATATACATGCATGATAAAAGGTGTGACAATTCAATTAAACAATAGAAGGTTTTGTCGGCGACCAGTGGCTGTGGACGATTTTCCATTCGTTGTTTTCCTCAAGCCTGTAGACCTCGGTACAATTCTCTTTCCAGAGTATTTCACCTAAGCTTGTATGCAGATTGTAAGTCAGGACTGCCATCGTGTCGGCCTGTTGTACAACGGGATTCATTATTTCGAATTTGTCCATTTTTACTGTTCCGCGCATGCTTTCATACAGCTCTTTTATCCTGTCCCATCCATCAAGTCGCCATTCATGTACAGGATCAAAATAGGTGAAGTCATTTGAATATATATCAAGGTAGGGTGAGGGATTTCCATCGAGCCATGCTTCGAGAGCAGCTGTCTCCAATGCGATGATTTTTTCTGTAACGGTAAGTTTATCCATGATATTTAAGAATTCGTTTGTGATTGGTTGACTATACTAAATACTTCATTCTTAATAGATATTATTTATCATTAGTGTCCACTAAAAATTAAATATCGTTCTTTGAAATCTTGAATACATCGTGGTTGTAGCGTTTTTTTGTTACGTGTCGATTTGAAATGAGAATATGGTTTTTAGCTTTAAAGAAAGGTAAAAACCATGAATCAAGGCAAATATGTTTACTCTCAACTTACAGATTTTCTTCCAAAACGTGTTTTTGATTGCATTGTAGATAAGTACAATGGAAATAAGCATGTTAGGTTCTTTACTTGTTGGAATCAAATCTGTAGTATGGTTTTTGGTCAATTAACAGGACGAGAGAGTATGCGCGATTTAATGATCGGTCTTGAAGCTCACAAATCCAAGTTTTATCATCTGGGATTTGGTAAGAATGTAACCAGGTCTAATCTTTCGAAAGCTAACGAAAAGCGCAATTACAGGATATTTGAAGAGTTCGCATATCATCTGATTGATGAGGCTAGAAGAGTTACAACGGTAAGAGACTTTGATCTCAACATTAAATCAAATGTATATGCCTTTGATTCTTCTACTATTGACCTATGTCTGAGCGTCTTCTGGTGGGCGGAGTTCCGTAAAACGAAGGGTGGAGTCAAACTACACACTCTTTTTGATGTAAAAACTTCAATACCAAGTTGTATCCTCATAACGAAAGCCTCAGTAAACGATATGAATGCCCTGGATTTACTCTCATATGAACCAGGTGGTTATTACATACTTGATCGTGGCTATACTGATTATGAAAGGCTTTACAGGATTACACTACACTCAGCATATTTTGTAACACGAACCAAGAAAAACCTCAGATTTAAACGAATGTATTCCAACAATGTAGATAAGAGCACAGGAGTCCTCTCTGATCGGATTGGCAAGCTCGAAGGCTTTTACTCATTACAATACTACCCGGATAAACTCCGGAAAATCAAGTATTATGATGAAGAAACTGATAGAGTCTTCGAGTTTATGACAAACAATTTTGACCTTAAGGCACATGAGATTGCACTACTCTATAAGTATCGTTGGAAAGTAGAGCTGTTCTTCAAATGGATTAAACAACATCTTAAGATAAAATCCTTCTGGGGAACAACTCCAAATGCAGTTAAAATCCAGATCTACTCAGCCATAATCGTTTATTGCCTTGTTGCGATAGTCGCTTACAGATTGAAAGTAGACCGTTCACCATACGAAATATTACAGATTTTGAGCATATCACTTTTTGACAAAACACCTCTAAAAGAGCTACTTACGAACCAAGATTACCAAGATGTCAAAGAACTAAGTTGTATACAGTTGAAAATCAATTATATTTAAGTGGACACTAATGATTATTTATAGTTTTTATAGTATTACTCATTTGACTTAATGAATTTATGATGTATAAGCAGACATTATGATTCATAACTTATTAACTCTGGTTTTGAGAATGATAAGTCTTGGAGGTTAATCACAACCTTTTTGATAGTATTGAAGTATTTTTTCAATGAAAAGTTATCATGAGATGAGTCGTTATTAACCTGTAAAGCCAGAGCAATATTATAATCAGGAAGATATTGAAGATATGTGATGTAGCCAGGTACAAATCCTGTATGGCCGTAATATCTTACTCCTTCTGTTTCACCAATGAAACAACCCAGACCATATCTGGCATTTTCAAACAATGGTGTTTCATAGGGAGCAGGAGTCAGCATCATTTTCAGTGTTTCAGGTTTAAGTACACGTCCTCCGTATAACTGGCATGCCCACAGGGTCAGGTCAGACGCTGTTGAGGCAAGTCCTCCGCCAGTCCATTCCATCTGAAGATTAAAAGCATATTTATTGTTGTTCAGTACCTTACGAGGGATATAAAATTTTTCAGCAAAATTTGTATAACCTGGAACCAAACCCGTGATTGATCTGGTGTCAGAGCGAAACGTGTTTTCCAGATTACATGGACCAATGATCATATCCTCAAGCACTTCGTAATAAGTTCGGCCAGTTACTTTTTCTATTATTAAACCCAGTAACAGGTAATGAGAATCAGCATAAGCCCATCCTTCACCGGGAGGATTAGAAGGTGGGTCATTAAGAACATAAGAGAGGCGTTCTTCTACACTCCACTCTTTATCAGGATCTTTTTTTATAGCCTCCCAAACTTCATTATGATAAACATACTCAGGAATACCGGCAGTGTGGTTCAAAAGCATCTCAACTGTAATATCAGATGCATTTGGGAACTTTTGAAACCAGTCTTCATCCTTTAAAAAAGACCCGACTTTGGTTTTCAGGTCGATGAGCCCCTGCTCGTAAAGCCTGAGAACAACAGCTGCAACATATGTTTTACCCACACTGCCTGAAAACATAATATCGTCAGGCTTCATGGGATTTTTTTCTTCAATATCTGCTAATCCGGAAGCAAGGGAAATATTTGTTCCGTCACTTAACCTGATTGAAAGAGTGGCACCTGGTACTATCTGATTGTCTGTTAGTGAATCCAACCTTGCCTGAAGCAGTCTGGTCATCTCTTCTTTTACTTCTGGCTTCTTCTGGCTGTTAATTTTACATGAAAACAGAAATATGGGAAGAGCCGCTGTCAGCATTATTATTGACAGTCTGACTTTAAGATTGATCATATCCATAATAAGAATTAATTTCGATTTTTTCGTTGATACGCACATAGTAATGTTTTACAGTTCAATTGATCTGTGACGATTTCCGAATAGCCTGTTCCAATTCCCTGATTCGATCGCTGTTGATTATTTTCTGATAGTAATCATCTGTGACCGGGATCTTTCTGTCGCGTATTGATTTCAGGTTCTCAAGGTTAAGCCTCCATCTTTCAAGAACTGCATCCGATACTTTAAAACTATAACCCGGGACAAACATACGGCTAGGTATTTGGGGATTTAATCCCAGAGATTGTAACTGTCTTCTGATCTGAGGAATATGATCGCTCCCGAAGACGAAGACAATTCTCTGTGCATTCCCGGCAGCATTCATCCCATTCCAGGCAATCCTACGGTTGCGCTCCCGCCAATTACCGTGGGCTATCTCTGCAATTGAGTCTACACCGATTATTTTTTCAAATACTGAATCAATTATGGCAATATTTGTCTCGCTGTGGATTGCATCATAAATTGATTCACCCGCAGATTCATTCATCCTCATAAAATATGTGCTTCCGAAAGGCGCAAGTTTCTCCTTCACTGACAAGGGATAGACACTGTCGGCCTTCGCCTGGGTGGCGAAATCAAGCCTCCAGTCGACCGGGACAAAACGGTAGTTGAGTACTTGTGCCATCTCTGCCAGTAAAGCAGCCTCGGGAGGGAAGTAGCCTTCAGTTACCTGTTCAAATGCCTCCGGCGCAATCTCCCCGCATACCAGGTCAGGTTTCAGGGCAATGATCTGTTCCAGCAGGTCATTAATTGAATAGTGATATTCGGGATTGTAATGCATTGAGTGAATTGATCCGACTATGAAGACCACCTGTTTACCGGCAGGCTCTTCCTGTGTGATATCCCTGGGAATTCCGGTACTACCAAGAATTGCAATGAGTAACCATAAAGCTTTTATAATCATTGTTACAAAAATTGGCGACAGATCATTTAACAATTAGGTATTTAACACTTTGTTCCTTGCTCTTGTACCAAGTACCAACAAGGTTATCACAACAAAGATCGCAACAGTATCAGGTAAAATCTGCATTATTTCACCACTGCTGTTCGCCAGGGTAAATGATGAAATTACAATCCAGCGCAGTCCCATTATTGTAATTATCAGCCAGGCCGCAAACCTGACTTTTAAAAGATCCTTTTTAAATGCCATTATGAGCAATGCAAATCCAAAAACAAGATTCTCGATTCCTATAATGTGCCATACATAGGTAAAGGCAACTTTAAAGTTATCGCCGATACCGGAAGTATCCATAGCCGGCAGGGTAGTGGTGAAGCCGTTCAGGGTGTGGGTAACGGCAAAGAGTATACATAATACTCCGACTATCAGATAAAAGTAATTCTTAATCATTTTTGCCTTTTTAATTTTTAATCAATTATTGCCTCGTAAGCCAGGACTCTCATCTGCCTGAAAACCGGGTAATGAAAATTGGGGACAAACTGTGTCATCAGTATCATTATCAGTTCCTCATGCGGGTCAATATAGAAATATGTATTCCCCGCTCCTGACCACCAGTATGACCCTTTAGAGCCTGTAATTCCTGCCTTCACATTATCCTCCAGCACAGCAAAACCAAACCCGAAACCCATCCCTGACATCAGCGGCCCTAAAAACTCGTCATCAGGCATTTTCATACCGGAGACCTGATTTGTTGTCATTAATTCAACAGTTCTGCTTTTAAGGATCCGGATTCCGTTGTATTTCCCCTTGTTCAGCAGCATCTGTGAAAAAATCATATAGTCGGTTGCAGTCGAATAAAGTCCGCCGTTGCCTGATAAAAACTTCACGAGAACGGAAACGGAATTCGTGTCCGGCTTAATTATGATTTTAATCCCGACTGAATCAGGAGCATACACTGCACCAACTCTGTCAAGCTTTTCAACAGGGACATAGAAATCGGTGTCTTCCATCCCCAGAGGGATGAATATCCTTTCTTTCATAAACTGATCCAGTGGTTTACCGGACAGGACTTCTATCAGGTAACCAAGGACATCCGTTGACCTGCTGTAGTTCCACGTCGTGCCGGGCTGATATAAGAGCGGTATCCCGGAAAGCTTTTGAACCATATCCTTCAGGGTACCGCCCGAAAGATCTGCAGCTGCGTACATCGAATCTACAGGTGAGTCGGCCCCAACCCCGCTCAGTCCGGAAGTGTGGGTAAGCAGATCACGGATTGTCATTGGCCTTGCCTGATCAACAGAGTGTAACCCGTCTTTGTCAATTGAAGAAAAGACCTTCATATCTCTGAACTCACGAATATAATCTGCAACCGGGTCATCAAGCCGGAAATACCCTTCTTCATAAAGGATCATAACTGCCACGCTCGTAACTGGCTTTGTCATAGATGCAATCCGGAATATTGCATCGGGCCGCATCGGCTTATCAGCATCCATAAATCCGCAGGTCTCAGAATGGACAATGCTGCCATGGCGGGCAACCATAGTTATCATACCCGGAAGCTTATTTTTGTCTATGTATTCCTGCATGACAGTCCTGATGCGGTTAAGGCCTTCCGAAGACATACCTGCATTCTCCGGTTTGGCTAAGGGTAAATTGTCTTGCTGATTGCACCCGGATGTTGTTGCCAGAATAAGGCACAGAAGGAGGGGATTAACGTGAGTATTCATCTGTCTTAACAATATAATGTGCCGACCTTTTATCAAAATGTAAGAGAATCCGCCGGGCTGCCTCAGGAACCACCGCCTTCTCATAATCTTCTCCTGCAAATTTTTTCACAGAATCGATTGAATCAAACCACATTATTGTAATGAATTCTGTCTCGGTCGATAGCTCCCGCCTAAGGAGCTGTATGCCCCTGTAACCATCTATGTTCCTGTTTGCTATTCCGACAAAAATCTCTTTCTGGAGAAGAATTTCGTAAGTGTCAGAGTTCTCCCTGTTGGTGTAACCATGCCAGATTCTGGATATCATTTTGGAATGTTTTAGTAGATTAATGAAAAGAAATATTTATAATCATAATTTGTAATCAATTATATTCTCCCTGTCCTGACTGATTTAGTGGCACCTTTATACGAAAGGCGGTAATTACCACTCCGATCATCAACGTAAGTGTTACCCAGATCCAGTAGCGTGGCTGGGGAATACCATCCTGCATGTTAAATGTCGGCATAACCGGGATGATGGCATTTGCCAGACCGTGGGCATAAAGCCCCGAAAATGGCCTTTTACCGGAGATCTTCCTGATCCAGGAAAAGATGAATGAATACCCTATCATAAGGAGTACAAATCCTCCGAAATTCATATGACTCTGGGTTGTCCCCGTTACGAACCATGTGGGGATATGCCACAGCGCCCAGATAACCCCCAGTATTATGTTTGCGTACCATATACCGAATTTTTTCTCAAGAACAGGAAGGGCATAACCCCGCCATCCGAACTCCTCCTGACCGCCGCCGACAAAGATCATGAATATCAGGCAGGGAATAAAAACCCATACTGAAGGCAGCAGCATAGGCAACCGTTTTTCTCCCCATAGTTCCGGTATATACCATGCAGCAAATGTACTGCCGCCGAAAATCAATATCGGTAGAAGGTAACCTTTCCAGCCTGATCTGAAGTCAAGAAAACTATGCAGAAACTTTTTTGCAGGGCTTTTGTCCTCACGGCGACGCAAATCGTACAGAGCACCGGCAAGCGGACCGAAGGCCCCGAGCATTATAATCGGGACCCTTACTGCCGACAGAAGCTTCCCTGAAACAGGAATTATGTTCAGGCTGCCCAGGACAAGCGGGGTCCATATCACCCAGGAAAATATGAAGGTGACCAGGAAAAAATGGGTCGGGAACGTTATATTTTTATTCATCGTTCAAGCGTACATGAGAGATTCCTCCTGAAAGAGTAGGGCATAGGCTCCGAGTAACCGAAGCGGATCAGCAGCAGGGGAGTCAGCTCCCCTAGGTTAAAGTCCTGTATAAGTTTTTCCCGCACCTGCAGCTCCTCGCACGGCATGTTGAGATGGGCATGACTTATATTATTTTTTGTTGAAATAAGTCCGAACCGCTGGAACGACTGCCCGAGCTTTACCCAGTGAATAGGATCATTCTTTTCAACCATAAACAGGGCAAAACCGGCAGAAGCCTTAATCAGCTTTTTCAGGCGCTTTTCTTCGGTGCCGGCAGAAACGAAATTCTTCATTACAAAATTTCCGATGAACCGCCCGGTATTGGGTAAACCCATTGAGGCTGACCATATACCGTCACCTTTGGTCATTACCTCTTTTTCGCTGAAGCGCAGCCAGCTGACAAGTTCTGCGACAAACTCCCGTTTATCGAATTGCAGGCTGTTTCCTTCAATAATGTACGGAGTCAGAGAGTCGGCTTCCTCTTCGGAAAGGAATAGTTTAACATGAACTACTTCAGTCTCTTCAAAAAGTTCACTCAACAAGCTGTATGGAACTTTTTCTGGTTTGAATTTACTCCTTGTTACCTGTCGTTTTACAATATAATCGAACAGCCCTGATGTATCGACTCCCGGTGCCGAAGAAAGCTTAACCACAATCTGAGGTTGTCTTTCATCACCGGTGAATTCAGTTTCTGTTTTATAATTGAATTCATTCGCCGTAATGATTAGATTTTCCAGCGCGCAACCCAGGCTTATATATAGGGCATGATTATCATGGTCAACCACAGGCAATGCCCTGGTGAAGTCCGGCAAAACAGATATTGTATCATTCCCGGTTTTAAATCTCCAGGGCTGCGTATTATGGCCTGAGGGAGCCTTTGACGCGTATTTCAAAATCTTTAAAAGTGATTCTTCAGATATCATTTCAGTGTGTTTTAGTAAAGAAATTACAATCCATGTCTTACTAATCCTGAACATACCAGCCTGGCGACCATGAAAAAGTTAATAAGTAGGTGTGTTAAAATTTTGATAATAATAATTACTGTTTGTGCCATCCCTGATATTTGAAATTGTTCGGGGCAAAAATACCGGGTAGTAGTTGGGACGGAGTCTCACCGGGCATTCCGGCGGTTCCACTTTAGAGAAAAAGGAGTCTCACTTTTTGTGAGACATCTCAATATAGGCAGTGGGAGAAATACCTTCAAACTTCTTGAAGGCCCTGTAAAATGATGCTTTGGAGTTGAATCCGCAGTTATAGGCAATGCCCATAATTGAGAGATGACTGTTTGCTTTTAAGATCGATTGAATTTTAAACTCCTCAACCCTGTACCTGTTGATGAAATCGAAAAAATTCTGGTTGAGACGGGAGTTGAGCACTTCTGAAAGAAATTCATTTTTGACATCAAGCATCTCACTCAGCCTTGAAATTGTGATTTCCGGATCAAGGTAAGGCTGCTTCTCCTCCATATTCCGGGAGAGAGTCCTTATAAAGTCATCATCCGAAGTTAATAAATGAGATCCCGGTTCATTCAAATGTGATTCTTCACCTGGTTTGCCTGTTCTCGAGATATTGTTTATGAAGATATTGCCCTGTCGTATCCCGAAATAACCAAGGAACAGTACATATACAGTTGCAAAACCGTTTGTCAGGAACATCAGGTATTTATAAGTAGCGAAGTGAAAAATCAGGTCAAGGGTAAAAAGGGACACATTGACTGAATAACTTATCAGTGCGGCAATTGTAAGCGCATTCAGCCATGCAAGGTCTATATCTTCGATTTTGGAGTACGCCTGCATCAGCCTCTCGCGCCTTCTCCTTATCAGGTTCAGAGCCCACATATTGTAACTGATCGTTGACACACCTATAGCCAGGACTGTAATTTTATATGAGACCTGTTCCTTGAAAAAGTCATTTTCAAGGAACGTGATCTTTTCAGGAACAGTCAGACTCATGAAATTGAAATACTGGAAAACTGAAAAGAAGATGAAAGGAATGAAATGAAGCAGGTACAGGGATTTGAATCTGAATTCAGGATCAGACAGGCTCTTTATGTAAAACCACAGTGCCGGGCCATGAAGGAAAAGGAATAACCAGCTTATATTAGTTATTGCAGAATAAGCGGAATTGTTTTTTATGTTCTGTAATTCAAGATAGACACTCCCGATGCTGACTGCGTACAACATAAAGATCACTCCGAGAAGATAATCGGGAAGCGATTTATTCTTTTTCCCGAGCAGCAGAAGGAGCAGGAATATAGATTCAAAAGTTCCTATAATGAGGATGTATTCCATTTCTGTAATATCGTAATCCTTCTATAAATGTAACAATTTGATCATGTAAAGATGCAATCCGCTTATTGTGATTTAGTAAAAATTATGATTACCAACCTTATATCCTTTTCCATGATGAATTCATAAACGGATTTTTTGCGTAATCGGATTTAATTACTGCATTCCATTCATAACTCTTTGGCCAGTCATTAAATACTTTGACAATCATGAACAAAAGTCTGAGGATCAATCTCTTTTCGTTTGAAATCCAACCCTTGTTCGGATGAAGGTTCATCTCTATCTCATTCCCCCGGCGTCCGGTTTTATATTCTCCGCTGACTGATCCTGCGGCACCGTCTGTGGTAATAATAAAATCTCCGGCCATTTTCAGTCCGTCGCGCAAACATAAAATATCAGGCACCGGAGGCAGGAACTCAATATTTATCGTATGCTTTTTGTTTGTGGTACTCATTCTCCTGATTTCGTGGTGTCCTTGATTATTGACAAGCTCATAACTTATATTACCGTTCTCAATTTTGCCGTCTTCACCCGGGAAGAGAGGAAGTAGCTGACCCTGGAAATTCTTATTCCAGTCAACATTGAATGTATCAGGCGAATAACGGGAAAAGTAGTTTTTTGCCCAATCGACCGGCAGGGGAAAGGTATCAGGTTTATGCCTTACCTCGTCTATCCTTATCTCAATAACAGTATGTTTTTGCTTTGCGAACGACATGCTGTAAAGGGAATATACCGGTAAGGATTTCGGCTGTTTCGCCAGTGTACCTATTGGTGCAAGCAGGAAGAATGGCTTCTTTCGTGTTTTTCTGTTCTCCCATACTTTTACACTTATGTTGCGACCATACTTATCAGTAAAAGAAAAGAACACATCCAGCCGGTCATCATCAACCTCGAATTTTGCCCCTTCCAGGGGGCATGCTGTAAAGTTCACATTATTCAAAAGACTATCCTGTGAAGCAAGCGGGTACCCCGGCTGATGATAGACGTCAGCCCCGCCGTCATTCCGGTAAGCTATCACAAGCAGCCTTTCTCTGCCGCCATTTTCACAGGCCTTTTGTAGTTCAAAGGTATTGTAGTACTCATCAGGATCCTTCTCAAAATTGATCAGGATAAGATGTTCCATCGCATCGATACTCAGGCTGAACGGTGAATAGAAACTACCGTTTGAACTGCTGGAATAGATTTCTTTTTTAACGTTATCCATATTTCCGATATCTGATATAATAATATGTGTTTTTCTTTACAATCGCCCCAAGTTCATAAGATATGACACTAACCTGCCATCGTTCACTAACGTTTTAAGTTTTTCTTACATTTTTAATTCTGTTTCAAGTATTTTATGCGATGATACTTCTTAATTCCAATTTGAAGCTTCAGATAAAATTAGTTTAACCGCCTCATAGATTTCCTTTTTCAAACCGTTACGCCTTAATTTTCCTGCTTGAGCCAAAGGATAGTATATCATGTTTGAGAGGTCTATAGTTAAAAGTACTGTTCAAATTGATTGTTGATTCTACTTTTCATATGATACTATATTTCTTGAAATTTTCAGCCTGTTCAAAAATCTCAACATAAACTTCGTCCCTTTCAACCGGCGGATAACCAAATTCATCTAACAATAGAATCAATCCCACTTTCAAAGCCGATTTAATATCATCTCTTTTATTCCAGTCAGGATATCTTGCCTGGCTATCTACCAAATCTTTAACAGCTTTTGAAAGTTCAATTAGTTTATCTTCAGGATATGTGAAATCATATTTTATACATAGCTCTTTCAGGATGTCATAAAAGGCTTTTTCTTCAAAATCAATACCAAGCGCTTCTCCGGCAGAAAACTCCCGTTGAACCTCCCAGATCATATTCGTCAGGTGCTCTGCCATTTCTTCATACACTTCACTTCGCAAAATATCATTCTCATCACGCTGGTTATAGCGTTCAACAAGTGCCTGCATTTTCTTAGTGAAATCTATTCCCTTCATCCTGTTGACTTTCTTAATCTCTCCAATGACTTTTGCAAGCAGAATCTGAAGTAATTTGATTTTCGTATTTGGGAGCTTAATTTTATCAATTTTAGCCAGGTAATCTTTGTCAAAAAGATCTTGTTCAGATTCGAGATTTTCACCTAATTTGAAGATCTCTTCGACACCATCGCTTGACAAAGCATCTTTAATCATTTCACGGACTCTCGCATTCATCTGGGCAGTATCGGGTGCATTACCTCGGGTAAGCTTAAATACAATCGATCTTACAGCCATATAAAAGTGAGTATAATCTCTTTCTGTTTGAGTTAATTGTTCACTTCCGGCACAAATATCATAAGCTGCTTTTAATCGTTTCACAAATCCCATAAAACGGGTTTCAATATCCTTTGTAAGTTGAACATATTCAGCAGCCTGATTCAAGGTATTTAGCTGCTGTAAAGTTGTGCCATTGAAATATTTGGTGCTGTCGAAATTATAAAAGAGTTTTGCCAGCAAATCGAGATGATTTCTTACAATAATGAGAGACTCAGCTATGTCTTCGAAATTATCTTCATCGCCTTTATTATATTTGGCCAATGCCAGGTTCATCTGTTTCTTGATACCAATATAGTCAACCACAAGACCTTTGTTCTTTCCTTCATATTTCCGGTTAACCCTTGAGATTGTCTGAATCAGATTGTGTTGCTGGACAGGTTTGTCGATGTACATCGTATCAAGAAATGGCACATCAAAACCTGTAAGCCACATGTCTACAATAATGGCAATCTTGAAATTAGATTTTTCATTCTTGAACTGGCGATCCAGTTCCTTTCTTTGATCTTTTGTACCAATTAATTTGTACATCTCCTCCGGATCATCCTGACTGCGGGTCATAATTAATTTGATCCGCTCCATTGGTTTGATTTCCCTTTGATCTTTTTCCGACAGAACAACCCCTTCAGCAGCAACCCTGATTTCATTCCACTCCGGCCGCAGGGCAATAACATTTTTATAGAATGCATAAGCAATCTCACGACTGCTGCAGACAAACATCGCTTTGCCTTTTACAGTGGCACCTTCGGAGACTCTGTTCACATAATGAGTTACAAAATCCTCTGCAAGAGATTGTAATCGTTTAGGATCGCCAAGGATAGCATTCATTTTGGCGGTTTCTTCCTTGCTTTGCTCAATCTGATACTCATTTGCGCCCTCAAGTGCAACCTGTTCATAGTATTTTTCAATCTTCTCGAGTTCGCTGTTATTCAATGCAACTTTTGCCGCTCTGCCTTCATATACGATTCTTACAGTGATTTCATCCCTCACAGATTCCGTCATGGTATAGGCATCGATGACTCTGCCAAAAACATCGAGTGTGGCATCAATAGGAGTTCCTGTAAAACCAACGAAAGTGGCATTAGGCAAGGAATCGTGCAGGTATTTTGCAAAACCATATGTTTTTGCCACACCCTTATCAGTGACTTTTATTTTCTGATCGAGATTAACCTGGGTACGATGGGCTTCATCAGAAATACAAATTACATTGTTCCTGTCTGTAAGTAATTCAGTATCTTCTGTAAACTTGTGTATTGTTGTCAGAAAGACTCCGCCACTTTGCCGACCTCTAATCAGATTTCTCAATTCAGCCCGGCTCTCGACACTTACAATAGNNTACAATAGTATTATCACCAATAAATCTTTTTGCATTGGTAAATTGCTCCGATAGCTGGTCATCCAAATCAATTCGATCAGTAATTAACACAATTGTAGGACTTTCAAAGTGCTCACTTTTCATTAATAATCTGGTGAGATAAAGCATAGTGAAACTTTTTCCACAACCAGTTGCACCGAAATATGTTCCCCCTTTTCCGTCACCCTTTGGTTTTTGGGCAACCTTAATATTATCAAATAGTTTTTTTGCAGCGTAATACTGTGGGTAACGACAAACTATTTTCTCGTTTTTCTTTGAGCTATCAGGAAAATAAATGAAGTTCCGGATTATGTCTCTTAACCTGTTACGGTTAAACATACCCTGGATCAGAGTAAACATACTATCGATACCATCGACCTCTTTTGCCAGGCCTGCCACCCTGCGCCAGGCATAATAAAACTCATAAGGGGCAAAAAAAGATCCTGCCTTGTTGTTAATACCATCGCTGATAATGCAAAAGACATTGTATTTAAATAATTCTGGAATATCACGCCGGTAACGAACTGTTAATTGATTATAGGCATCAAATATTGTTGCTTCCTCANNCGTTGATATAGATTATCCCATCGGGAATCCTTTTTTCTGATCCAACTATTTCAAGCTGAGTGACAAACTTGTAAATATTGTGATCTGGCGGGTATTTTAGATCCGGTTCTGCTGAAATCTGATCTAAATTCGGACTAGCCAGCTGCTTTTCCAAACCGTTGTAATCGATCAATTCAATATGAATATCTTTCTGGTTGCGGTCTTCACGTTTTAGAATAAAACCATCGGAGAGCCAACGATTAATTGTTTTATTAGATTCGTAAAGGTCAGAAGAGGGTAGGGTTTTTAATTTAAGAACAATTGATCTTGCTTCGTTTTTGGTGAGATGCTGGATTTGATACTTGATAAGTAGAAATTGCAATAAATCTTCCTCAATTAATACTTCATCAACCGGGCGCACAATATTAATACCCAGATGATGTGAGAACTTCTCATTTCCCAGCAATTCAATAAAGGAAACTTCTAATTTATCTTCGGTGAATTTCATTTTATTTATGGTTGTGCTTCAATGAAACTTCTCATTATGATTATTGACTGACTAAGTTGTGCATAAGTAAACCTTGTATTATTTGTATTTTCAGGATGGTGAATTTGATGTCTAATATATTCTGTAAGAATTACTTGGTCTAGTCTAGTGCTTCCGTCTCGTTGAATTTTAGAGTAATTCATTGTTGGTTTCCCTGCTTTAAAGAGAGGCCACCAGCCTTCTGCTTCAATGTAACCATATAGTTCATTATGATATTCTTCTGTGACTTCATTAAATGCAAGGTAATTAACCTCATTCAAAGAAGGATATGGCAATTGGTTTGGAGTAATTTCTTCTACAGTTCGATTTATGCCATTTTGGGAAATAAGACGAATATGATCAAAGTTCAATTCTTTCACAACCACTGCACTGTGGGTTGTGATTAGAATTTGTGTATTCGCTGCTTGTGAAAGAGTCAAAAGTGCGGACATTAATTTTTTCTGGTGCTCTGTATGCTGAGATGTTTCAGGCTCTTCAATTGCATACACAATACTTGGGCTGTTTCTTTCTGTTCTTCTTCGTTCGGCTTCTGCTCTAAAAAAGCTTAATAGAATCAAACGCTTGATTCCACTGCCTCTCTTGTTTATCGGAATATCTTCATCGCCTGCAATCGACACTTTTTTGAAAACGTCTAACCATTTCAGGTTTTCTGAAGTTGGGATAATTGGATTAAGTGAATTAGCTATCTCGGAGTTTAACTCGTTTAATTTTTCAAGTGTGCTACTAGCTACTTCCCTTAGCTTAGTTTCAACTTCGGTTGCAACTCTATGTAATAATGTTCTAAGTTCTTCATTATTAAGAATTTGTTTTACTGCTTCTTGCAACGGATCTTGAACTTCGCTATCACCGTCACTATTTTTTCTATCTGATTGAAATAAAGAGTATAAAGGCAAATACTCTTGAAGTTTATCCCAAATTGATTTTGTATCACCTTTCGTAACATCAATTTCAATATCTTCTAATTGAAGAGTCTCTGAATAATGATTCCAGATTGCAGTTCGCATAACTGCATTTATAGTTCTATTCTCACACTCAATGTTGGCATTACTAATTATTGCTCGAAGTTCTGTATTCGTTTTCTTCAATAAATCTCTGCAGTGAGAGTTGTTTGGGTGAAACGCTTTAACAAATACCTTTTCCTTTCCTGCATTTGGATATTTTTTGATGATTTCCAAATTATTATTCCTATTGAGTAAATGTTCGTTCTGAAGTGTAGTTTCGTTAGTGCTATCAATCACAATTGTGGTTGGCAATTCTTCAAACTCAACAGTTATTATAATTTCATTATCTCCTTCTGATACGGCAGTTTTGTTAATATCTTCTTTATCAATCTTAATTACGCCTTTGTTTTCATTAAAGAAAATATCAAGCACCTCAAGAATTGAAGATTTTCCGATATCATTTTTTCCGACGAAAGCTGTTAGGTCTCCAATTTCAATTGTTACCTCATCTTTGTAACTTCGAAAGTTCTTTATTTTTAAAGTTTTAATCTTCATTTGGCTAATTTTCTACTGTTGCTAATTTTGAAAGAATCAATTCTTTCAGTTCTGACAACTTTTGATTTTCTTTAGTTAAAAGTTCTTTATTGTCAATTATGATTTTAAGCCCTTTCAATTCCAGTATTTCACTAGCTGGTTTAAGAATAGGGATTTTTTCAACATAATCTTTACTCAAATTTTCTTGTGCTCCACCAATTGATTGACTAGCAATAAACTCTTGATTATGCAGAAGGTGATAATATAAATATGCTGAATAAATTGCGTTTTTACAAATCATTCCGCAACAGGCTTGATTTGTTGATGCTTCAATTTTTAGTATTCCAATTTCGCCAGCGTTTACACCATACATTGACATTAAAACTGTGTCCTTGGGGAGTAGTTTTGCAGAACTGCTCTTTAGCCCTTCATTTGAAATAAATTCTTCAGTTGAAATAATAATATTGTTTTTTACCTCTCCCGTTTTAAGCCATGGTACATCATTACTCTTCCAATATTCAGGATTAATTCTGCTTGGTGTTCCACCTGATTTCATATCTACACAAAAATCCTTAACTGAGATATTTTCCCATCCTTTTGGGATCTCTTTCTCCAATTCTTCATTCCAAATCATTTCACCGCCATGGCTTTTATAGGGTTTCCCGTTTTCATCAGGGAATTCAAACTCCACAAACCACTTCTTATAATTTGCCTGTGCAGTTTCTTCGAGTTTTTGAATGAGTTGTTGGTTTAGGACTATGCGGTTTTGGATTGTGTTGTATTCTTTTACGATTTCGCGTTGTTTGTCAGGGTGAGGAATTGGTAATTTCAAATTTTCAAAATCTTCCCATTCCAAACTTCCCCGAACACCACCAACAGCATGAAAACAAGCCTCACGATCAAATTCCGAACGCGTAAACCACATCATTAAATATTCAGGTAGTAATTCTTTTTCGTCTTTTACTTCAAAGATTGGATAGGCTTGTGAAATAATGGCTTCATCCACTTCCTGCAATAATGCAACAGGCATTTTTTTATCACGCCTTACCTGCATAGTACTGCAAGCAAATTGATTTTTGCGAATGACTTTATAGTTCTCCATATCTGTTCCAATAATATTGGCAACAGAAGGAATAAACTGTTTGAAAATGCTCAAACCCAGGAGGTTTTTAACATTATGCCCTTCATTTCTTTCATCAACCAGGCTAATATAATCGCCAATTCGCTTATAATTTGATCTCATAACCCAATTCTTTAAAAACGGTTAACAGGTCATTTTTTGAAGCAGCTTCAGCTTTCAACAAGTCTGCAAACTCGATTTGCAGTGCTTTCATTTTCTCGTCAAAGTCAATATTCTCATCTCGGTTTACAAACTCAATGTATTTGCTCGGTACGAGTGAAAAATCCTTTTTGATGACTTCGTCAAACGAAGCAGAGTAACAGAATTCAGGTATGTTTTTAATTTCTTTTATTTGCCATTGGTGGTAAGTTCCAGTTATCTTTTTTATATCATCCTCAGAAAACTGAATGTATTTTTTTTCAAACGGAATACCCATCTGGCGTGGAAAAAACGGTCAAAATGACCACCTAAGACCGGAGCAAATTGACCACCCTCTCGCCGGAGCAAACTGACCACCCTTGTCCGGAGCAAATTGACCACCCAATACCGGAGTAAAGAGACCACCCCTACACGTCTTGCTTTTTTATCATGATTTATTAGGCTGAATGATTAACGTTGAGGGTATTATACAATACCTATCATTTATGTCTAACAATTTAATTATTATGAGTAAAGCAAGAACGATTTTAAAAATGTACACCGAGGGTGTAAGTAAACAATCGATCAGTCTCCGCACAGGAGCTACGCGAAACACGGTAAAGAAGTATATCCGGCAATTTATTGCTATGAGTAAGACGCTGGAAGAGATTAACAAACTCAGTGACACTCAACTGGAGGCAGTGTTTTTAACTCCCCGACCGCAGGTCCCTTCGGACAAGCGCAAGGCGGACCTGATGGACTTT
>MTKZ01011974.1_pt3 | contig 19855 bp, 9 predicted proteins | sample 1042781 | NCBI WGS metagenome assembly MTKZ01 (sample SAMN06212207, study PRJNA360539) | anaerobic digester metagenome | biome: Wastewater treatment plant; material: sludge; isolation source: anaerobic digester fed with sludge from wastewater treatment plant | place: Denmark: WWTP Viborg ... | reverse complement strand
GAACTTGATTCAGGACCCACCTCCGGAACCCGTGGATGCCGGATCGAGTCCGGCATGACGTGGTGCGGACCCTCCTGCCCCGGCCTACTCCTATGCTTTGGTAACGGCAACATCCTCAGCGGTTTCGCTGACCCGCAGCCCTAATCCCCGAAGCGTCGTGGGGCCGGTTGCGCTTCGGCAATTCGGTTCGGCGGTGGGCGGCGGTCCGGGTGGCGTGCGCCATTGCCGAAGCATGGCAGGAAAATGCACCCGTTTCCGCCGATCGCGTTGACATGCCCCGCCGCTCGCCGTATCATGCTCGTGACTTCATTCACGAAGCGTGGCTGGGAAGCGCCCGCGCTTGACTCGTCTCCCCCGCACTTCGGATCCACACAAGCCCCGGAAGGCACATCTGACACAACGTCCGCTCCTGCGCGGACCTGCGCAAATAGAGGAGGAAGAAGGATGCACAGACAACCGTGTGCAGCGGTTTTGTTCGGGATGGGGGCTCTCGCCGCCCTGCTCGTTCTGCTCGCGGGTTCACCGGCGCTCGCCATCAGGGCCGGAATCACCATTGACGTTCATCAGGACGCCGACCTGAAGCCCGGGCAGCTCCCGAACGATTTCCACATCGAAGGGCGCGTCTGCTCGAGCAACGGAACGCCCCCAGTGCTTGTTGACCACATTGACGATGTATTCACCGACCCTGACGGAGTTTTCAACTGCTCAATCAACAAGCTCGTCCCCGGCGACCCGTCCGACTGCTGGTACATCTTCACCGCCGACTGGCGTCTCAGCGGGCAGGGACTGCGCGAGGTCCCGTATTGCCGGGTCATTCATCTTGGGCTGCTGTTTGACGTTCAGAACGAAAACGTTCTCATAGACCTCACCGGCTGGTGGACGCGCGATGGCGTAAGGATCGGCGAAATCGCCGGAGATCTCGTGAACAGAGGCAATGTGCCCGTGCTGGGCTTCAGCGTCACCGACGAAGAGCGGTTCGGGCAGATACTGCGCATCGCGAACGGCGTTGTTGTGGGCCCGCCACCCGTGAGCCCGCCGCCCACGCCCGTCAAGATCGTGCAGATGGACGTGGTCGCGTTCCCTCCCGGACCCGAGCCGGACATCCACCAGATGTGTGCGGGCGGAGCGCAGGATCTGTGGCCCTGGGTGCCGGTGTTGAACGGCAACGGTGAGCCGATTGCACCTGACAACCCGCTGCAGGCAGCGCCGGACAGCTTTTTCGACGTCTTTCTGGAGGTCGCGCAGCCCGGCCAGCCCGCTCCGCGCGAGCCGGTCACAATCGCCCCGGCCGGATTCCTCGTCTCCCGAACGCTGTCCCGGTTCACTGACAACATGGGCATCGAGGAAGAGCGCTGGGAGTGGGAGGTCCACGGCGCCCAGCCGGCAGAGGCCTGCTGCCTGCCCGACGGCTCGTGCCAGGATCTTCAGTCGTTCGAGTGCCTCAGAATGGGTGGAGCGCCGCAGGGCGCGGGCACTGCGTGCGGCTCGTGGCAGTGCGCCGAGCTGCTTGACTTCGGCGACGCTCCCGACAGGGCATACCAGACGCTGCTCGCCGCCGATGGCGCCCGGCACACCATCGTCGAGGGGATATTCCTCGGGGCGGGCATTGACTCCGAGGCCGACGGCCAGCCCAACGCGACTGCAACCGGCGACGACGTCGCCGGGTGGACTCCGGACGATGAGGACGGGGTCGAGTTTGTGACCCCGCTCAGAATGGGGCACGGCGCTGAAGTCAAGGTGACCGCATCGGTGAAGGGCTTGCTCGACGCCTGGGTGGACTTCAACGGCGACCACGACTGGGATGACACGGGCGAGCGTATCTTTAACGCGGTTATGATTGCCGGCGGCGCAAACGCCCTGACGTTCGCAGTTCCGCCGTCAGCCGCGCCCGGTCTCACGTTTGCGCGGTTCCGCTTCAGCAGAGAGGGCGGCCTTCCGCCCTTCGGCCCCGCGCGGGAGGGCGAGGTGGAGGACTACCAGGTACTCATCGAGGAGCCCCCGACGCTGGACTTCGGCGACGCGCCTGACCCGGCCTACCCAACGCTCGCTGCGTCAGACGGCGCACGCCATCTGGTGACGCCGAATCTCAAGCTCGGCCAACTGATAGATGCGGAGTATAACGGGCAGCCGAACGCTGATGCAACCGGCGATGATGCGGCCAATCTGAGGGATGAGGACGGCGTGTCGCTGCCGCCCATCGTTCCCGGAGCGGTCATCAACGTCACCGTGGAGGCGAGCGCCGCCGGGAAGCTGGATGCGTGGGTGGACTACAACCGCGACGGCGACTGGGCCGACCGCTTCGAGCACGTGTTCACCTCCCAGCCCGTTGCGCCCGGTCTGAATGTGCTCTCGTTCACCGCGCCGGTGCTCGCTCCAAAGCCCGGGCTGAGCTTCGCCCGGTTCCGGCTCAGTTCGGCAGGCGGGCTCGCGCCCACTGGCCTCGCGCAGGATGGCGAGGTCGAGGACTGCCTCGTCACTATCTTCGAGAACCTGTCGCGCGGCATCTCGATCGGGGACGCCAAGCATCTGCCCGTGGGCTCGATGGCTCTGCTGAGGAATAAGATCGTCACGGCCGACCTGCGCCTGGTCTCGCCTACGTTGGGCATCGCGATCGAAGAGGGCAACCGATCCTGCGGTATCTCCGTTCTCCCCGGTGAGGATCTCGTTATGCCTCCCCTTAATTTTGCCAACACGGTGTCAGTCTATGGCCCGACAGGCTACAAAGGTGAGGAACTCACAATGGTGGGCGAGGAGATCGAGGTTACCGGGGTTCTCATCAGCCCGTTCCTGCCCCTGCAGATGACCAACAAGTCAACCGGTGGGGAGACCTTCGGCCACCAGGCGGGAGTGGTTGATGACGGGATTTCCGCGCCGCCAAAGATGGCCACCGGGCTCAACAATGTGGGCTCCTTCGTTTCCACCTGCGGCCGCATCACGTGTGTCGAGGGCAGCAGCGGCGCCTGGTTCGTGTGGATAGACGACGGCAGCGGCCTCAGAGACTTGCGGTTGACTGCTCCCAATGACCCCGTAAACGGGATGGTCGTGCTGTGGCCGTCGGCCGCATTCACCCCCGTCGTGGGGGATTTCGTCAATGTGACCGGCATCCTGAAGGTGTTCTCCCGGTCGTCAGTGCCGGCCCGCGCTCTGGTACCGCGCGATGCTTCCGATGTCGTCTCGCTCCTGTCGCCGCCATAGCGGCTGACCGGCAGTGTCTCTGCGTGAAACGGCCCCCGGAAAGCATCCGGGGGCCGTTCTCAACAACCGTGGGTCAGCGTCAACTCAGGGTAGCCGCCGCGAAGGCTAGTTCGCGCCGGTCTTCTCGCCGCACTCCGGGCAGAACTTCGCGCCCGGCGTGAGCGTGGCGCCGCACTGGGTGCAGTGCGCCTGGCTCTTGAGCTTCGCGCCGCACTCAGGACAGAATTTCGCGTTTGCCATCAGAGGCGCTTCGCACTCCGGGCAGGAGGCGCGGATGGTCTCCCGCCAGTTCTCCGCCGCCAGCTTCTTATCTTCCGCCGCCATCGCCGCGTGCGCGTGAATCTCCTCCACGCTGCGCTCGGACTGAGCAACGGACATCTCGACGCCCAGATCCGGCGCGCACTCCTTGCAGATGCCGCGCTTCGTGTTCCAGCAGCTCTTGCGGCACACCCACGAAGTGCAGTTCGGGCACTGAACGAAGTCGCCCTTCACCTCGTTCCAGGCAATCTTCAGCGCCTTGTCGCGCGCCTTCTCGTATCCGGCCGAGCGGATGTCCTCGCCAATGTCCGCCGCGCCGCCCAGCAGGCCGCCCAGCACATTCCGGGCGCTGTCCAGCACTCCCGTGACTGTGCCAATAGCAGAAGCCTGGAAGTCCGTGCGATGCTTCGAGCCGCAGCGGCTGCAGTTGAACTCGAACTGAAACCCCCGCTCGGTGCTCAGATCGTTGTAGTTGTCACCAATCTCAAAGATGTCTGCCATGCTCACTCCTGCTCTGCATATTATCCCAGCCGAACCGTTTTGTGGGGCCTTCGTCCATTCAGCCGCCTGAAGGCACCCACTTGCCAGGCAAGGTAGTAGCCAGTAATACGCAGATATGCGTATTGACTTGAGAGACATCTCGGTCTAAGCTGATTTTGAGGTGCCAGGCCGAAAGGGGGGTGGTTTTCCCGCACGGTCTGCTGCCTGTCACAGTTGGTTCGAGTTCTCCCCGACTGTCGCCGTCCGGGCAGCCAGCCCGGGCTGACAGCCGGGGACACAAGAGGTGGGAATAATGAAGCTTCGGAGTTCTACTCTGCCGTCGCAGCCGAGGGCCGCCAGTCTGTGCGCGGTTCTGGCTGTCGTCTGCTGTCTGCACATCTGCGCCTGCTCCGCTGAGGCCGCCCCGGCCAATGCCGGGCAGGAGTGGGCTTTCAACACGGGCGCCGTGTCGCTTGGCGGGCCGGGCGTCTACAACTTCGAGAACGGCGCCCCGTTCGATGCCCTGGTGTTCGTGTCTTCCAACTCGGTTGCATACGAGGTCAAGGGCACGGGGCAGGGGGCGGGCAGCCCGGTCTGGAGTCCGGCATACAGCGTCGGAAGCTCTGTTCAGGCGCGGCTTCCGGCAGCCCTGCTTGGCGACAACGCCTCGCGCATCCGCACGGTCGTCTTCGGCGACTCGAACGGCTTCGTGCACGCGCTTGTGGCGCCCTCGAACCCGCCGGGCGGGACCCCTGTCGTTCGATGGAAAACCGATATCGGGAAGCCGGTTACCGCCAAGATCGCCGGCGCATTCAATCGCAAGGTCGGCGCGTACACAGGAGATGTTCTGTTCGTCGGGACAAGCGCCAACGGCAGCAAGAATTTCATGAGCGCGCTCAAGGCGACCGACGGGACGCGGCTCTGGTCCACGGCGGGAAACGATGGGCTGACGAACGTCGGGCCGATCTACGGCACGCCGCTCGTGGCGTACTCAGGCACCGGCGGCGCCGTCTACTTCACCGACTTCGACGGCGATGTTTTCGCAGTGGACATCGCGACCGGCCTGGCGCTCAACGAATACTGGAAGCAGCCTCCTTCGGCGGCGGGCAAGTACTCCTCTGTCGGCGTCAGCAGCAGTCATCTCCATGCTGTAAATGTAGCGGGCAACCTGTACGAGATCAAGATGGATGGTTCATCCAATCGTGTGTTGCCTGTTAATATCGGGAAGACCGGGATATACGACGCGCCGTTCTGGGTTCCGGCCGGCAACTGTCTCATTCTTTCGTCTCAGGGCGACATGGTCTACCGCGTGAACCTGAGCGGGACGGCGGCAGTTGCCTGGGCGACGCCTGTGCCCGGGCCGTCCTGCCCTATCGAGAACTTCGGCTCCATCTACGTGGGTAGCACGGACGGCAAGCTGTACGAACTGAGCCTCGCTGACGGGCATGTCAGGGCCACGAGAACCATTGGCTACACGGTAGGCGACCCCGTTGTGGACCGGTTCAACAACAGGCTCTTCGTGCATGCGGGAGACGGCTACCTGTACTCGTTCAGCATTCCGTTCTAGGCTGCCGGCAAGTGGAGCTAGCGGGCCTGCGAGCGCCGGGGCCGGCCATTCCGAAGGGCGTGGCCACCTCCGGCGCGCGGCTTCGTCTCAGCCCCCTGTCTTTGCCCCCGGCGCGGCAGCCTTCACCTCGAGCTCACGCTCCGCCCTGGTTACATTGCCCGCCGAGTCCTTCGCCTGCACCTCGATCTTGTGCTTGCCCGCCTTCACATCGCGAAGCACGCAGGTGAAGGGCTCGTCGCGGCTGTCGAACATGCCGTCGTCCGCCTCCGCTGCGTACCAGTCTCCGCTGCCGTCCAGCCGGAACTGAACCGCCGCGATGTCCGCCGCCTTCGAGCGCGCGAGCCCCTTCACCCGCGCCTCTTTGTTGCCGTCAACCGTCACTGCCGCGCGTCCCAGCGTCACCGACGGCTTTGTATTCGTCACAAGCAGCGGACCAAGAAATGCCTGCGCGCTGAGAGCTCCGGACGAGTTGGCCATCACGTCGCTTGCCGTCACCCGCAGCAGATACTGCCCGTCCGCCACCTTTGTCGTGTCCCACTTGTGGCTTGTCCCGTTGGTCTTGCCGTTGCCCTCCGGCTCCGCTGTCTCCACCGTGGCGGCCTTCCTTTGCTCGATCGCCTTCTTCGCCGAGTCCAGAATTCGCTCCCGCACCGACTCCGGGATGTCCGGCCGCGCGTCCAGCGCCTTCTTCGTTTGAGTCAGAAGCTCTTCGGCGTGAGCGTCCGCCGCCGCTTCCGCCCCGGCAGAGGCCGCGGAATCGCTCTGTCTCGCGCTTTCATCCGCCTTCGAACCGCCGTCCGATTGCTTCTTCGCGGACGGCTTGGCGCTGACCTTGCCGATCGGGTTCCATGTCTTGCCGCTGTCCGCCGAGTAAGACAGCTCGTATGTCAGCTTGTCCGAGTCCGGATCGCTGCCCGACCATGTTACTTCCTGTGTGCCGCTGATGCCTGCGCCCGCGGCGGGCTTCTGGAACTTCACCGTGGGCGGCCGGTTGGCGGGCAGGTAGCTGAAGCTCAGGCTTGATATCTTCGGCTGCGGGCCCCCCGGGCTGCCGAACTCCACGCGATACTGCACATAGCGCGGCCCTTTCAGCCCCAGGCTCTCGCCGGGCTTCGTCACTGTCCATGCTGACCACGTCCCGTCGGGTTCCGCGACGTCGCCGAAGCGCGTTTTGAGCCGCACCCCGTCCGCGCTGCCTGATGCGTTCGCGCGCATCTTGCCCCAGTCCGCGGGGCGCTCGGCGTCGCGAACTGTGGATTCGAACCATCCCTCTTTCGCGGGCGAAAGCTTCCAGACTCCGCCGCCGTTCGTCAGGCCCGCCGCCAGGCCGCCCGCATCCAGCGCCGTCAGAGCCTGGAATTCCCACTGTCCCTTGATCTGCTGCACCACCTGACCGCCGCTCTCGGGATATCTGTAGATGCGCGAGGCGTCGGCCAGAACGACCGACCCGTCCGCGTCGAGCGCCAGCGGCGCGGTGTTGCTCGCGAGCTTGTCTATCAGCACGACAGGCGCCCTGTTCTTCTCGATGAGATACAGCTTGCCCTTCGGGCCGGTCGTTGCGTACACCGCTCCGCGGGCATTGGCCGCCACCGACCCCACGAACTCCTCAGACGCATGCAGAATCGCCTCCGCCCGCCCCTCGCTGATGCGCCACACAGCCGCCGCGCGCGCTGTCCCCGCCAGCACCGAGCCGTCGGCCGATGTCCACAGGCACTGAACATGAAGCTGGTTCGTGTCGGCCAGCAGCGACAGCTTGCCGTCCGGCGTCACCCGCCAGATCCTGCCGCTGTCCCCCGCGCCGGCTAGCACCGATTCGTCCGGCCCCGCCGCGAGCGCCGCCACATGCTTCGAGGGCGCGCGCGCCACTTCCGCTGCCTTACCCCCGTCGTACATCCAGATGCCGCCGTCCGGGGAACTCCCCGCCCAGATACGTCCCCGGCGGTCGCGGGCGACGGCCAGTGCCTGCGACCCGCTGACGCTGAAGAGCTTCTCCGGCGCGCCTTCGGGGGGAATCCGGTAAACATTGCCGTGGCTTCCCGTCCCGGCTATGGTCGAGTTGCCCGGCCCCGGGCACACCGACCAGACATACGAGTCCTCCACTGACGCCAGGCTCCGGATGTCGAGGCCCGGCTGCAGATAGCCATCCGACTGCACAGCGGTGGCGCCCGCCAGGGCCGATCCCACCGCCACGCCTGCCATTTCGCCCTTCAGAAAGTCCGCTGCCGTCGCCTGCCGCCAGGTCTTGACCGCCCGCCCGACAGCCTTGGCCTCGTCCTCGTCGGACTTCTCTTCAGCAGCGCTCTCAGAATTGCTCTCCGATCCGTTCTCGACGCTTGACTCGCCGGTGGTCCTGGACGATTCGCCGGATTTGGTCTCGGCCTCTTCCTTCGCGGCCGCGTCAACCGCGGGTACACTTCCCATGGCGCCGTGCCCGTTCAACAGGGGCCCAGTGCTGAGTTCGTCTTCATCTTCCTCGATGGTGACCGTCTCAGTGCCGTCCTCCGGCTCGGTGGATGTCGTGGTGGTGCGCACCGTGCTCGTCGTGACCGTGGTGGAGGCAGCCTTTGCCTTCTCCGAGTGCGATTTCTTCTGGATGGTGATCCCGAGAAGCTGCGTGCCGCTCACGAACCATTCCGTGCCCTGACGCACCTTCGCTTCGTCCCGCACCACACGCGTGGCGGTTGCCTTCTTCGACTGCATGGCGTACTCCATGCCCGGCGGGAAGCCGCTCAGCCGCTCGCCCTCCACGCTGAACGAAGCCGAAGACATCAGCAGCCTGCCCACAATCTCGTCGTTGCTGTTCAGCTCCTGATACCTTTTGAAGAACTGCTGGATTGTCGCCGCTTCCTTCATCTCCTCCGGCTGCGCGGCTCTTTCCGCGCCGGAAGCCTCCGCTGCCGCCGGGGCGATTGTCGCTCCCGCGGCCTCACGCCCTCCCTGCACGGCAATGACCGCGCGCCCGTCAGCCGCGTTCTGCGGCACGGTTATCTGCATGTGACGGATTACCGGATCGGCCTTGAACGGTCTCATCTGCACCGCGACGTCCACGGTCTCGCCTGGCTCGAAGACCAGCTTGTTCAGCATGATCTTCTCGACCCGCGCCGTCTGCCGGGTCTGAATAAGCTGTACGTCCAGTGCCACCTTCTCGGGCGTGACGGGGTGGAACTTGTTGTTCTGGAACAGTCCCAGAATCTCGGTAAGGTCGGTTGCCGCGGCGTCCCCGATATCGTCGGCGCTGAAGAACAGATTCGTGCGCGTAACCGGGCCAACGTCCTTTCCCGATACCGTCGTTGTCACGCGCGCCATGCCCTCGCCAGGGTAGGGGCGCTTGCGCATAATGGCCTCAGACGCGACGAGCGGGATAGCCAGGCGAGTCACGATCGGGTGCTTCAGAACGTTTGCCCGGAACCGCAGCGACGAAGGTGACCGGTCGTCGCGCACGGTGATCTCAATCGGCAGCATTGTGGCAGTGCCGCCCAGGGTCCCGGCCACCGAGAACGGCCGGTCCTGCGTGGACGCCCCGATCAGCGACACGGGCGATGCGAGCTTGAACGAGCCCATGTAGCTCGGAAACACATCGTGCACCCAGCAGGTGCTCATCGGCATGCCCACCGCGCCCATCTGCATCATCGGATGCCCGAACGCCAGAATCCTGTCGCCTCTGCGATAGGTGACCGTGCCGATGCCCGTCAGATCTAAATCGCCCGTTACCAGAGAAAAGCCAACCGCGGATCCTTCGCGCAGTTCAATATGCTTGCCGTTCATGCGCCCGGGACCCTGCGTCACCGCAAGCCCGCCAAACGCCGCGCCGAGCCTCGAGACTGACTTCTGCGAGAATCCGGATGCAATCAGGGGCGTGGCCAGCGGCGTGAACCAGGCGTGTCCAGGACCGGCTTCGGCTCCCGAATCACCCGCATGCGTCTTGATGCCGATGCTCTTCAGCGTTGATCCTCCCACCGTCACCGGGCCGGGCAGCGGCTTGATCTCTCCGTAGCCGGGCGGATCGGCCGGCAGTGTCGGGTCCCACGCCTCCAGCATGTCTTCGATGGGGGTTACCAGCCCGAGCGCCTCCCGCGCAAAGGCGCCCGCATAGGCAATAGCGCCGATCAACTTGCCACCGATGTAGATCGGGCTGCCGCTCATCCCCGAAGCGATGTTGATCTCGCGCCTGTTAAGCTCCCCGCCGCCAACGCGCACCAGAATCAGAGGGCGCCCGGAATTCTGGTTTGGCAGCACGCCGAGCACCTTCACGTCGAGCCGTTCGATGGTGTCGCCCTTGAGGACGGTCAGGCAGTACCCCTGCATGCCCGCTCTGACCTGGGATGTCCTGAGGATTCGGGCCTCGTCTTCGGGGGCGATCTTCGCAAGCGCCGGTGTGCCAGAGCACAAATGCGCCAGCAGCGCCGTAACCAGGAGCCATACACGCAATGTGAGCCGCCGCATTGGGTTCAATCTACCTCCGCTTCATCACAGAAAAGACCGTGCGCCAGCGCGCCGGCGCCGCGCCTGCCGCGGGAGTGGCAGTGGAGCCGTCTCCGGGGCGCCCGGCACCGCGAAGACGAATCCGAAACTGCTGCCGGGAGGTAATGCCGCCCGCCCTCCTCCCGGCCCGGTCATCATTATGGCACTTTGGCCTGCCCCGCAACAATCGGCGCTCTGCCGCGCCCTTGACACCCGGTTGCCGCCGTGGTATCCGTAGCACAGTAAGGGTGGGGCGGGAACTTGTTGCGCTGATGTTTTTGCGCGGGCTGCGGCGGCTCGCGCAGTGGGTCAACGAGGAAAGAAGAGGTTTCGTCACAATGGAATCTCGACGTCTGGCGGGGCTGATTGCGGCTGTTGCCATCCTCTGCGTCTCGTCTCCCTGCTTAGGGTACTACTGGAATCTGGAGTACGTGGACTGGTACGGCCAGGCCGGGCTCGACTCGTCGCTCGCGCTGACGCCCTCGGCGAAGTACATCGCCTACACCGCGTCGGGAGACCTCTTTCTCGCCGCCGGTAACGGCGCCGGATGGACACTGGAGCATGTCGCCGCCGCCGGGTTCGGGGGAGGGTGGTGCTCTGTCGCTGCTCCGGCGACGGGGAGTCCGCTGATTGCGTTCATTGACGACAGCGGCGCCGCGCCCGTGCTGCGCTCGGCGTCGAAGTCCGGCGGCGTGTGGAGCGTCGAGCAGGTGGACAGCGCGGGCTGGCTCCCCGACTACGTCTCATTGAAGCTCGACAATCTGGGCAGGCCCGCCATCGCTTACAGCGCCACCGCGGCGGCCGGGTCTCCGGCGGTTGTGAAGCTCGCGCGCCGCTCAGCCGCAGGCGCGTGGACCATCGAGACCGTCGCGACGATCGGCGATGTCAACGGCCCTTCGCTTGCGTTTGACGGCTCCGGGCTGCCCGCCGTGTCGTTCGTTGATGTCACGAGCGGCGTGGTGAAGCTCGCGCGGCGCTCGGCCGTGGGCTCGTGGACGGTCGAGACCGTGGCGGGGACGTCCATGACGCCTGCGCGCTGGTACACTTCGCTCGCATTCACCGCGGGCCCGGCGCCCTGCGTCGCTTACTATGCCGGGGCCGGCGACTACCTCAGCCTGTACTATGCCTCGAAACCGTCTTCCTCGTGGGTGCGCGAAGTAGTGCAGGCGCAGCTTCCCGCTGGCAGCCCGCAGTACTGCTCGCTGGCGGTGGACGCCTACGCGAAGCCCGCCATCGCGTATCTCGACTCAGCGACCCAGACCCTGGGCGTCGCGCGTCGCCTGGCGGGGAAGTGGTACTACGAGACCGTTGACGGCGCGTATATGTCGGGCTACCGCCCGAGCCTCGTCTTCGACGCCGAAAGCAACCCGGCGATAGCCTACGTTGACGCGGGCTTCAGCGCGGTCAAATACGCCTCCACGCAGCAGGCGGGCCTGGAGTCGGCGAAGCTGCTGCCCGACGGCAGCCTGCTGTCGTTCAGCGGCGTCGCCGCAAGCACGGCATCGGGCGAACTGAGCGAGCGGCTCTACGTCCAGTCACCCGCACGCTCGTCGGGGGTGCAGATCTATCTGGGACCTCAGGTGCCTCCGGCTGTCGCGCGCGGCTCGCTTCTTCGGGTCGAAGGCCGCGCGGGCACGCGGGACGGTGAGCGGTGCGTGCTGTCGCCGGAGATCACGCTGATTCAGGCGGGCGAGGCTCCTGTTCCGTTGAATCTTACGAACACCGCCGCCGGGGGCGACGGCTTCCACTACGACCCCTTCCCTCCGGCAATCGGACAGCAGGGGGTGGAGGGTGGCTTCGGCCTCAACAACATCGGGCTTCTTGTGCGCACCTGGGGCCGCGTCACGGCCGTCGCGGGCGGCTACCTCTACATTGACGACGGGTCGGGCCTTCTGGACGGAACGGACACGAATGGCTCTCCGAACGCCGGCGTGCGGGTGGTGGCTGCGACGGCAGGCTTCGTGCCCGGCGACTTCGTGTGCGTGACGGGCATCAGCTCCTGCTTCACGACCGGCGCCGGCACGCTCGCGCGGCAGATACTCCCACGCGACTCCGCCGGCCTGGTGCCCTGCCCGTAGTACGCCGTCCCGGCCGTTCTCAACGCGAAACGGGCGGAGGGGTGTGAGCCCCTCCGCCCGCCGCCTCTCCTTTTGTGCAGGCTAATCAGGGCGCAAGCTGCACGATGTCAGCCGCGTTTCGCGGAATGAGCAACCGGGCGCATACTCCGGCGCAACGGTCATCGCGCTCGCGACGCCGCGAACACTCACCACCTGGCCAGCCAGGGGCGGACTCGGGATGAGGTCGGCCTTGACGCGGATGCCGGTGTTCGGCGACCCGTCGGGGCCGGTGGTCCCATCTCTCAGATTGCTCCCGTCATCTATGTAGAAGTGGCTTCCGGGCACGCTCGATGTGACGCGGCCCCAGGTCACCTGAAGCAGCCCGACGTTGCTGGTCTGCTGTGAGTAACTCAGGTCTCCCGCGAATACGTCGAAGAAGCTGTCCACCATCGCGGGCTGCATGCCAAGCGATCCACCGCCGACATTGCGGTTTGTCGTGCGGACAGATCCGTCGCCGAAGAACGGCGACGCCGATATCGCCACGCTGGTCGGATTCACCGTAACCTCGCAGCCCACATCACCCGCCGTGCCTTCCACATCAACAATCGAGCCGACGCTGGCCCCCGCCGGGGGTGCGCCCATGACCGCAACTCCCGCGCTGCGGTCGGGCACAAGGCCATACTCGTCAAGCGACCCCACCGAGTCGTTCGTGTCGCCGTACAGGTCCTGAATGTAGAACCGGTCCGGCAGCACGGCTGTGATGACCTTGATCGGCAGGCACAGCTTCCACCCGGGCTGCGCGAATCGGACATGGCCGACCTTCCAGCAGCGCGTCTTGCAATTGCTGCGCAGCGGCAGGCCGTCCTTGCAGAAGTCAGCGCCCGTCGCCGCGTTTGTCGCGCAGACGTTGGTCAGCGTCATGCAGTATGTAGACCCGGGACGCCCCGTGTTTCGCATCAGATACTCCACCAGGAAGCACTTGCACTGCCCCGGCGGTATTGTGATGGAACTGGGGTTGAACGTTACCGAGCCGTTGTCCACGGAGTAGCTGGCGACTCCGACGGTGGGTTCGCCAGGCTGCCAGACGCCGTCGCAGTTGCTGTCGACCACAACCCGCACCCCGAGCAGGTCGGCGCTGTCATTGCCCGTGCCACTCGCCTGCAGTGTCAGGCACTTGATGACCGCCGTGTCCGGGCACGGGTTGCAGATCTGGAACTGGAACATCCGGTTCCGCTTCGGAAGCCCGGGGAACCAGTAGTGGCTGGGCGGGTTGTTCGGGCCGGCCGAGATGTTCAGGCAGCACGGTTTGGGGTCAACCGACTTGACCGCGCTCTTGATCGGCAGAAGGCCCTCGAACACGCACAGAGGCTGGCAGTTCGGGCCCAGAATGTCCGTCAGCGTGAACGCGTACGTTCCCGGCACCGGGTTCGGGCACTTCATCTGGTAGTAGATGTTGATGCAGGCGCACTGGTAGGGCGCAAGCACCATGAACGGCGCGGTACCGCACAGCGTGGCCGTTCCGTTGTCGGACGCGTAGGTTCCGGTGGGCGTCGGCGGTTGGGTCGCATCTGGCTTCCCGTCGCAGTCCGTGTCCACCGATATCGCGATGGCCTGAATCCCTGTCGCGTCATTCCCCGATCCATACGCCTGCAGCTTCACTCCGTACACATACACGGGTGTGGGGCACGGATTGCAGATCTGCACCTGCTGCATGTAGTTCGGGGCGGCTGCGCCGGTGGGCGGGCAGGTGAAGGCGTGGTCGGGCGGCATGCCCGGTCCGGGCACCACATCCAGGCAGCACTTCTGGACGACGGTCTTCGTCGCGCTTCGGATCGGCAGCACCTTTGCGCACACCGGCTGGCAGTTCGGCCCGAGCAGAGAAACGATGTCGAAGTAGTACGTCCCCGCCGGGGCATCGCACTTCATCAGATACTCCACCCGGATGCAGACGCACTGCCCGGGCTGAAGGCACAGAGCCGGGCCGCCCGCCGCCGCGTTGCAGAAGGTGAGTGTGCCGTCATCTGCCCCGTAGGCGCCCTGGAAGACGCCGATCTGTTCGGGCTTGCCGTCGCAGTCCCGGTCAATGCTGATGCGCACCCCGGATATGCCGGTCAGGTCATTGCCGGTGCCGCCAGCCTTCAACACGATCCCGCTGATGCACTGCGTCGTGGGGCAGGGGTTGCAGATGCGGAATATCCCCATCAGGTTGGGCTGAACGGGCGTGCCGGCCACGCACTCGAAGTTGTGGTCGGGCGGGAATCCGGGGCCCTTCGAAACTTCCAGGCAGCACTCCTCAACCGTCTTTGTTGCGCTCTTGAGCGGAAGCCCGTTCACGCAGACCGGCTCGCAGTTCGGTCCCAGAAGCTGGGTCACATTGAAGAAGTAGGTCCCCGGAGCGGCCGGGCAGTTCATCTGATAATAGACCAGGAAGCAGGCGCAGTTGTCGGGAGTCCCCGGAGGGCCGAGAACCACCAGCGGCACGCCTGTGGTGGAACACAGGTTCACAACTCCGTCGGCGCCCACCGTGCCCGTCAGCGGAGGCGACGTCGTATCGGGCTTCCCGTCGCAGTCCGCATCGAGGTAGACGCTGACCGACTGAACGCTGGCCGGATTGCCCGTGCCCCCTGCTTGCAGCACGAGTCCGTAGATGGGCTGGGGCGTGGGGCAGGGATTGCAGATGCGCAGATCCATCATGAAGTTGGGCCCGGGCACCGTCCCGGGAACGCAGTTGAACGTATGATCGGCGGGCTGATGCGGGCCGTAGGAGGCCTCGAGGCAGCAGGGCTGGTCGCAGATTACGGTCTTCTTCGCGCTCACGAGCGGGCCGGGGTCGGTGCACAGCGGAGCCGCGTTGCAGTTGGGGCCGACAAGAATACTGCTGAGCACGAACTGATACGTCGCGCCGCAGGGGGCCGTCGGCCTGAGAGTGTACTCAATCACGAGACAGATGCACCTGTCCGGACTCACCGGCGGCACGTTTGCCCCGGCGCTGGGATTGCAGATGGAGATGGTTCCGTCGTCAACCGGGTAGCCGCCGGTCGTCTGAGCCAGCGGCACGTCGGGTGTCCCGTTGCAGTCAACGTCGTAAGAGACCCGGATCCAACCGATGTCCGTGGCGTCGTTTCCGGTGCCAGATGCTGTCAGCTTCACGCCTGTGACAAACGCCTGCGCGCTCGCTCCCGCCGGACACCGCATGCAGATTCGCGCGTGCATCATCAGGTTGGGAGCGTCGGGATTGGCGGGGTCAAACTGCCAGGTGTGATCAGCCGGGTTCGCCGGGCCGGGTGTTGCATAAAGACAGCACTGGTTCTGTGCCAGTGCACCGGGAATCGAGCAAACAAACAGCGCAGCCGCGATTGCGGCAAACGCCAGATAATGCCCTTTCATTGCATCCTCCTTCACTATCGAAGACCGATGACGATGGGGGTAACGCCATCGGAAAGCCAGAACCGGTCCTTCTTGCAGTGCTGGTCTGGCCACTTCCCAATCTTCGAAGGCCGCGTGGCTTTCTTGTGCGTGCGGCTTTGGCTTCGCCGCGCCCTCCCGCGGCTTCCGGCACCCCCCAGCGAGCGCCGCCCGGGCGCGCATCTTTGACGCGGGTGCTATTGCACGTGCGACGCATTGTCGTACCGTATTGCGAGACTGTCAAGGGGCAACGCGAAAAAAAAGTAAAAAAAGTGGTGCCGGAGTGTTCTTCTGTCCGGGCTCCGCAAATGCCAGAGGGCCGCCCGGCGGGCGGCCCTCTCAATTGACTACTTCGCGGGCTGTCTGGTGTGCCTAGATTGCCCGCGCGGCCTCCAGCGCCGCGTCGTAGTCAGGCTGATCCGTCACTTCCGGAACATACTGCACATGCTTCAGCGTGCCGTCCGGCGCCACGACGAAGATCGCCCTTGCCTCCAGCCGAAGCGGCTCGATAAGCGTGCCGTACGCCTTCGCGAAGCCCGCGTCCCGATGATCGGAGCCGTACCGTATCTTCCCGGCGCCGTTCTCCACCGCGAACCTGTCCTGCGCGAACGGCAGGTCCATGCTCACCGTCAGAACCCGGATGCCCGGCGGCAGATCAGGGATCTCCTGATTGAACCGCATCGTCTGAATCTCGCACACCGGCGTGTCAATCGAAGGCACCACGCTCAGGATCACCGTCTGTCCCGCGAAATCCTTCAGCGTCACTTCGTTGATGCCGTCTGGCGTCTTCTCGACCAGCCTGAAATCGGGCGCTTTGTCGCCCGGCTTCAGCTCCGGGCCTGCCACGGGCAGCGGATTGCCCGCCATTGTTACCGTACGCTCTGCCATTTGCTGCTCCTCGCTCTTTGGTCTTTGTTCCGGCCCGGGCGGCCGGTTCAACCGGTTATACCCGCCCGCGTCCCGTTTGTCTACTTACTCGCCCTGATCGTTATTACCGCCGTATCTGCCGGGTGAAACACGGCCGGGTCGCCTTCGGCTCTCACCGCGCCCTCCGCCTCGAGCGCCGCAAATCCGCGCGTCTCTTCGGGCAGACGGATTTCAGCTTCCACGCCGGGAGGCAGCGTCACCCGCAGCTCAAACGCGTCCTCATCCAACCGCCAGTCCACGCCGATCTCGCCGTGAGGGGTCGGCACGCGCCCCCGCGCCCACGTCAGACCCGCCGGCACGGGGCTCACCAGAGCCTTGCCGAAGCCCGGCTCCATCGGCGAAACGCCAAGCTGATAGCGGCTCTGGAAGAACGTTGGGCCCGCGCTCCAGGCGTGGCAGTGGCTGCGCGTGTAGCGTCCGGCCGGCTCAAAGCCGGGGAAGGTCTCCCAGCAGGTGGTCGCTCCGGTGTCCAGCATCATTCCCCACCAGCGCCGCGTCAGATCCGCGATCTTCTCGAAGTCGCCCAGCTTCGCGAGCGCCTCGCATGTGAAGAACATAAAGAACGGGCTGCCCACCGGAACCACGCCTTCGGGAGCATCCGCAACCAGCGGCTCTATCAGCGCCAGCCGCTCCGGCGGCGCGCACCCCGCCAGAAGCACGACGGTGTTCGTCTGCTGGCTGATCGTTTCGCTCCGGGCGCCGTCGGCGTGGATGCAGTCGATGTACGCCCCGCGCTCTTCGTTCCAGAGGTGCTCGTTCATCGCTGTCACCAGCCGGTCCCGGGCGGCAAGCAGCGGCTCCGATTCGCCCGCTCGCCCGAGCACGGCGGCGAGAGCGGCCTGACGCTCGAGGCACATCACGAACCATGCCATCATATGCGTGCAGGCCCCGTCGGCGGGCGTGTCGAGCGGCGCCCAGTCCAGAAGGTTCCACCCCGCCAGCCTCAGCAGCCCGTCCTCGCCGATCTGAGTGAGGCAGTACTCGTTCTGCTGTTTGATGGCCGGATACACCTGCTCCAGAAACTCCCGGTCGCCGGTGATCCGCCAGTACTCCTCGCACGCAAGCACCCACAGAAGGCTCCATGTGGGCAGCATATCCTCCCACGCGGAGGGCACCTGCGACTCGACGAGCGGCGAACGCTCCAGCGACTCGGCGGCCAGAAGCAGGCAGCGCCGCGTCAGCGCATAGTCGCCGAACGCGTAGTGATTGACCGCCCCTTCGTTCCGGGCGTCTCCCACCCAGAAAGTCTGCTCGTAGGTGGGGCAGTCCACGTAGGTGTCCTCGCTGCAAAGGCGGGTGGTGTACTGCCCGATCTCCCAGGCGCGGTTCAGCAGATAGTCATTGCACTGAAAGCTGCCGCGCTCAACGAGCGGGTACGTGTTCTGCAGCGTGCGCACCGACCGGATGCGAACCGGGCCGCCGCCTTTGCGCACCGTTACGAGCAGATACCGGCATCCGCGCCGGATCACCGAATGGAACGTCTGCCGCCCCGCGCGCGTGGTGTAGCGCACCGTGTTGTTGATGCCCCACGCATGATCCCGGTGTCCCTCCTGAATGGACTCGAAGCCCACCAGGTCAATCACCGCTCCTTCGGCCGCGTCCGCGATGTCCATCTCCCAGTAGCCCACGGTCATGCGCCCGAAGTCCAGCAGAACCTCCGTATCCTCCGGCCCGCCCTCGAAGAGCGCCGCCTCTTCCGATGCCGCGGCAAGCGCGGCAAACGCCCGCGAGTCCAGTTGCCCGGCGGGCTCGGCATAGGCGGTCTCGAAAAACGGCTGGCAGTGCTGCTGGTCGAGCGCTTTGCACGCCTGCGCTGCCGGGGCCAGACCGTCGCGGCTTTCGGCGTTCCACACCTGCTGGAAGGCCGGGTCGTCCGTTGTCTCGAACGGCCCGAAGGTCACCCACGGGCCTTTGCCCAGAATGCTCGCCTGCTCCGTGATCGCCTCGTCCGCCTCGACCACCCACGCGGCGCTCCAACTGTGGATGGAGCATGTCACATCCCACACCAGCAGGTTCTCGCCTGGCTCCAGCCTGAACCGGAACGTGGACCCGTGCTCGAACGGCAGACGCGTGCCCTCCTCGCGCTCGACGTCTCGGCCGTTCACCCGCAGCATTCCGGGCGCGTAGTTGCCCGGGCGCGGGCAGGAGAGCGTCACATCGGCCGCCCGTTCCGCAACAACCGAGGCCGCCACCAGCCCGCAAAGCGCGTGCGGGTTCGCGTCCACGACTCCCGGCAGAAGATTGCGCCGCAAATCGAAGGCCCACACCGTCTGTGGAGCGCGCACCGTCCGCGCCTCCAGAACGTTGACGGGGTAGATCGGCTCTTCCGTGAGAAACGGGATGTCGCGCGGGAGAAGCTCCTTCCACGGATCGCATCCCACAGCGCCTACCGTCACCGCCGACTCCCACGCGCTGTCGTCGCAGTCCGCGCCGATCCAGTCCGCGCCGCCGTCGTCCTCTCGCGCGTCGTACACCTCGGCCCATGCCTGCTGGCAGGTGATCCTCGGACTCACTCGCGAGTACGCCGGATGCTCGCGCACCTTCCATGTGTCATCGGTCGCCGCCGCGACTTCGCCGTCCGCTTCCACCTGCGCCAGCAGCCCGCCGCGGGTGGGCAGCGACTGGAACGTCCCGATGCCATAGTGCAGTACGAGGATCGCGATCACGTTTTCGCCCTGCTTCAGCCGCCCGCTCAGGTCGTAGGTGTCATAGCGCCAGTGGGCGGGCCAGGCCCGCACCGGCCCCCGGCCGATACGCTCGCCGTTGACCCACAGCACGTACCGCGTGTCCGCCGTCACCCGAATCAGAGCGCTCTGTGGCGTTGATTTCAGCGAAAAGCTCTTTCGCGCCGAGAGCCAGTAGTTCCAGGGGTTCTCCTCGCCTCGTGACCATATCCAACGTGCCTGCCAGTCCATACGAATCTCCTTCAGTTGTTTGGCGCTACTGGTTCGTGACTGACTTCCCGCCACCGATGTTCCGCACTGCCTCCCGGAAGCCCGGCCCCTGTTTCGACGCATCAATCCGGTTGTTCACTGCCGCAACGCCGCTGCTGTTCATTATGCACATCGCTGCGCTCCCCTCGGGCTTCGTGGGGCTCTGGCAGGCATTGCGAATCGTGTTGCCGGCGATCCGGAGTCCTTCCACCCCCGCCGCGAATATGCCGCAGTTCGCCGACCCGTCTATCGTGTTGTTCTCGAAAACGATGTTCCTGTGCACGCCGGGCCGCGGAGGCATCGCGAAGTCCTTCAGGTAGGCGAATGCGCTCAGCACTCCTTCGCCCCGCGCCGCCCCGTAGTTGCAGTTCTTGAAGGTGTTGTTCCGGACGACCACATCCCGCGTCCCGATGGACTCGAAGAAGTGCACGACCTCCGTCATCACCCACACGCCGCCGCCCGTGCAGTTCTCGAACTTGCAGTTTTCGATGATCGCGTCGCGCGTCTGAATCAGAAACCCCCGCGCGCGATTGTTGCGCACGCTGACCTTCGAAATCCGCACCGACGGGACC
>MTKZ01005867.1_pt1 | contig 19867 bp, 14 predicted proteins | sample 1042781 | NCBI WGS metagenome assembly MTKZ01 (sample SAMN06212207, study PRJNA360539) | anaerobic digester metagenome | biome: Wastewater treatment plant; material: sludge; isolation source: anaerobic digester fed with sludge from wastewater treatment plant | place: Denmark: WWTP Viborg ... | reverse complement strand
TGGGGAAGTTCACGGCGGAACAAGCCGCCGCTCAGGTAGTGCGGGAAGACGACCCTCACCTTTCTCCGACGACCCTGGTGGCCGTGGAAAACACCACCAACCGCGGGGGCGGCGCCTGCTGGGAGTATTACGAACTGGAAAGCATTGCCGGGCTGTGCAGGCAGCACCGGATGCGCCTTCATTGCGACGGCGCGCGCATCTTCAATGCCTGCGCCGCCACCAATATCGAGGTACGCCATTATGCCCGGTGTTGCGACACCTTGTGCTTTTGCCTTTCCAAGGGGTTGGGTGCCCCGGCAGGGTCCATACTCGCCGGCGACCGGGAAACGCTCCACAAGGCGCTTCGCTTCCGCAAAATGCTGGGCGGCGGCATGCGCCAGGCGGGCATTCTGGCTGCAGCCGGATTATACGCGCTTGAACATCATCTGCCCGATCTGAAGGAGGACCACCGGCGGGCGCGCGCGTTCCGGCGGGCGCTCGAAGCGGAAGGCGTGAACTTCTGCCTGCCGTCGCCGACCAATATCCTTTACCTCAAAGCAGCCGATCCTGCCGCCGCAACGGCTGTCCTCAAACAGCACGGTGTGCTGGTGCTTCCCCACGGCGACGACCGGATACGGGTGGTATTTCACCGCGACATCGATGATGCCGCGGCGGCGGTCGCCCTGGAAATCTTCAAACGGACGCTGTTGTCCACCCCGTGATTAGATTCGGGGCGGACGTCCCTGAAGAGGCAGACGAAGAATGAAACTGGCAAAAAAAAATTTTCTTATCGATATGGACGGTGTTCTGGTCCGGGGGCGCAATCCGCTTCCCGGCGCCCGGGACTTTATCAGCCGGCTGAAACAACACTCCCTGAAGTTTCTCGTTGTCACCAACAACCCGCTCTATTCCCCGGCGGACCTGGCCTATCGCCTGCATGCCATGGGTCTGGATATCCCCCGGGAAAATATTTACACTTCGGCGATGGCAACGGCATCGTTCCTGCACGGGCAGCATCCGCGGGGAACCGCCTTCGTCATCGGGGAGAGCGGCCTGACCAGCGCGCTCCATGAAATCGGTTATATTATTACGGATCATAAACCCGCCTACGTGGTGCTGGGGGAAACACACACGTACAACCTCGAACAGGTGACCAAGGCGGTGCGTCTGATCATGGCGGGCGCCCGGTTTATCGCCACCAATCCCGACTCTTCGGGCCCTTCCGAGGGCGGTATCGTGCCCGCATGCGGCGCCATGGCGGCTTTAATCGAAAAAAGCACGGGGCGTGCGCCCTTCTTCATCGGCAAGCCCGCACCGCTCATGATGCGCTATGCCATGAATTACCTGGAAACGCATTCCCGGAATACGGTGATGGTAGGCGACCGTATGGATACCGATGTTATCGCCGGGATGCAGGCGGGTATGGACACCATCCTGGTCCTCAGCGGCGTCACCGCCCGGAGCGACCTGAAAACCTACCCCTTCAAGCCGACCCACGTGTTGAATTCCGTGGCCGATATCAAGTTTTAGTCCCTGTAAGCAGACCTCCAATGAACCGACGTCAAGCATGAACATTCCAATAGTATCCGGATTAAGAGCGCTGGGCCCCCCGCCCAAACGGTTTCTGATATACGTGGCCATCAATGTTGTCTCCTGGCAGAACATTGTGGGGCCGGCCATGATTCTGCTCGCGCGCAAGATCGAAATGCCGGAATCGCTGGTGGGCCTGCTCCTTTCTTTCCTGCCCTTTACATCCTTGCTGCTGCTGTTTACCCTGCCGTTGATTGTGCGTGTCGGACCGAAACGGATAATGCTTTGGGCCTGGTGCCTGCGAAATGTAATCGCCTGCCTGATTTTCCTGTTGCCCCTCTCCCTGGCAAGCGATACCAAAGTGCTGGCCTGGATCGTACTGACGGTCTCCATCCTGGGCTTCTGCATCATGCGCGCCATCGGCGCCGGCGGATGGCTTCCGTGGCTCCATGAAATTGTGCCGGTTCCCCTGCGCGCGACCTACTTCAGCACGGAAACCTCCATTACCCAATTAATCAACGTAGCGGTGCTCTTTCTGCAGGCGCGGTTGCTGGCCGTAGACGACCCCGGCATATCCCGGTTTATGCTTATTTTCGGGATAGGTATATTCATGGGATTTATAAGCCTGATTTGGATGAAGCGGGTTCCCGGCGGTGCGGGTATGCAGGATATCGACGCACACATCGGCCTGCGCGCGTATATCCGCGCCACCCGCGACCGAAACTTCCTCGCCTTTCTTTTAATTTCAACCTTAGCCTTTTCGGGTATTGTGTGGTTTCACGCGGTCTATGTGATGTATCTCAGGGACATACTTGTAGTCAGGGATAGTATGACCATGAGCCTTACCGCCATCGGGAGTCTGGGCATATTGCTCACCGTATCCGCCTGGGCTCGCTTCACGGAAAGCAGGGGAAGCGGCCTGGCCATGGCAAAAACTCTGTTCGCCCATTCCTGCGCGCCTGCCTTGATACTGCTTGCCGGGATGGGTTTGCCCGGTGCGTTCTATATCACCGGGTTCTCCGTCATTCTGGCCTGCGTGTTTAATGCGGCATTCAATGTCGCCGTCAACAGGGCCATGCTCAACCAGGTGCCCGACCATGACCGCATCGGATACACGGCCTTATGGACTGTTTCCACTGCCTTGGCGCTGGGGATTACCCCTGTGGCGGCCGGCTTTCTCATTGAGCATTACGGCATGTGGGGGTTTCGCCTTTGTTTTCTGTTTTCGGGATTTACAACCACCCTGGCGGGATTCCTGTATCTTTTCTTGATTCATGACCGTTCCTTATCCGGAAAAACATGGCTCCACCTGTTGAATCCCGTTTTACCTCTGCGGACGGCAGGCAGGATATTGTGGATCACCCTCGGCCTTCACGAAAGCAACCGTTCGGTTTCGTCCACAGATGAATCCCGCCCCTCTTCCTGAGGAGTGTCCGTGCCGGGTGTTATAGAGTTGTTTTACGCTCAGGATGTGGAGAAATTCCATGTCCACGTCCCCCGGCAGGGCATATCCTCCGATGGAAGCCTATACATGAAATTCAGTGGCATTCTTCAAAACGTCCGTCAGAGTACCCGCCTTTGGGCGGAGTGGAGACTGCAATTTTGGAACGAGTTGCGGTGAGTCTATTGTTCTTTCTGAGACCCCGAAAATGGGTATCCATTTACGAAGCAGCCTGCTGTTTATTTTGAGACGCCTTCTGGTATAGTGAGCCGGGCGGTTAATTTCTTTTGATATGTCTTCTACAAGTTCAGACTTCCTGATCCCGTCACATCTTTTCAATGATTCTTCGGAGTCCCGTCTGGCACTTGTTTTGAAGACCTCTTTGTATAAGCCGCAAGAAATGGACAGACAACGAAATAGCCAATTGCAGGAAAAGGCGTGGATTCTTCGTTGCGGATGGCTATTTCGTCATCAGTCCCTTTTTGCTCCGTCTTTTTTATTTGTTTACCAGTGCCATGCGCATTTCTGACGGGCTCAGGAAATCTGAAGTTGGGAACGATAGACATAACGTGCAGGTGGGCCGTATCCTGTCCGCCCTTGAGAAAAGAAATCTGTTGGAAGAAACGCTGATCATGGTCATTGCCGACCACGGCGATATGCTGGGAGACCACCACCATTGGCGCAAGACCTACGCCTACGAAGGTTCGGCGCGCATACCGTTCCTGGTTCGCTGGCCGGAAAGCATGCTTCCCGCCCCGAGGGGACAGATACGCCCGGAACCCGTGGAATTGCGCGACGTGTTGCCCACCTTGCTGGACGCGGCGAATGCCGGAGGCGCGGAAGGCATGGACGGCAAAAGTATCCTGTCCTTGTTGCGCGGCGGTTTAGAAGGGTGGAGGAGTTTTATCGACATTGAGCACGATGTCTGTTATGACAAAACGAATCACTGGAGCGCGGCAACCGACGGTCGGGTAAAGTATATCTTCAACGCCTTCAATGGTGAAGAGATGCTGTTTGACCTGGAGAAAGACCCGGGAGAATGCGTGAATCTGGTCGGACAGGCGGAACATACAGACGTCCTGTCGAAATGGCGTGGCAACCTGGCCGCGCACCTGGAAGAACGCGGCGATGCCTGGGTAAAAGAGGGACGGCTTCAACTGCGCCCGGAGTCCATCCTGTATTCGCCCTTGTACCCGGCGCCGCCAAAGGCGGCTTCCTGAAGAAACGCCCTGTTTCCAGCCGGGCAGGCGGTATTCAGGGTTCAGGGAAACAGATAGTCAATAAGCGCGTCGGCTTCGCCAAAGTCGGGGATCAGCAGGTCCGCGCCGGCGCGCAGCAGCCTCGGGCGCTTGGAGTCGTCCCAACCGGTGCCGCGTTTCTCATCGGAGCAGACGCCCAGGGCGATGCCGCCCGCATCCTTGACGTTCCGCAATTCAACGGGCCCGTCCCCGATGGCAAGCACTTGCGGCCCCCGCAGCCCGTGTTCCCGGATAATGTCCCGGATCACTTTTTCTTTGGAATATTCCTCAACGCTGGGCAACGCGCCCCAGATCTCTACGAAGTACTGGTCCACGCCCAGGCACTTGGCCTCATTGCGGACATCGTCGCGGTCCGTGCCACTGAACACATACAAGACCGCCTCTTTTTGCGAGATCAGGTCGAGAAACCGGCGCACGCCGCGTATCAAAAAATCGTCTACGTTCTTTTTCCCCGACTTGATTTCGGCGATGCGCGCGTTTACCGGTTCCATCAGCCGGTCGTTATAGACCTGCTTGTATTCCAGCGGCGTGCGCACCTTATGTTCCGGAACCAGCCCGTGTTCACGCACCATCTGTTCGAGGCGCTGCATCTGGAAAATGGTCTGGATGCCCGTCGTCTCATCAATCATGCGGTCGACTTCCTCGATGATTGCGGGGGTGGGCTGCGTATCGCCGCAGATCATCTCCACGCAGACGGGCGCCATAATGCGCTGCCACCCTTCGCGAAGGCGGCTGATGGTTCCGTCAAAATCAAACAGCACATGCCTGATCTTGCCGCGTTCAAATTCCTGGATGAGTTCAATATCCGTTTCCGGCAGGGTGGTTCGCGTCATGGGTTTGCTATAGCTCCTTCCATAGTGGATGCGGGATTTTAGTACCAGCGGCTTTTCCCGTTGACACGATGGTATTGGATATTTCCGACGGGGAAAGACGGGGATGCAAGAACATGGTCTTATGGTAAATACCCTGACGGATCAAAATCAACTTGACCCCGACGCGTGCCCGACCGCTGTTTACACTGGGACTGTACAGGACAGGGTTCTATTATCTCAAAGACCATGAACGGCGGTGATTGGCGCCGTTGCTATCGGCCTGTGTACAATAGACGGCATCATGCAGCATTTCTTATGCCTTCCGGAAGATAATGACTTTTTGGCGGCGCAATGGCTCCGGGAATGCCCCCGCGGCAATACTGTGCGTCTGATTTACGCACCGGGGATGGAAGCCCACGCCGACGCGCTGCGGCGTGCCTTTTCCGTGATTGTTCGGACCGATGCGCTGAACAATTTACAGGAAGAGACGCTCGAACTTTCGGACACGGGTGCCGCGCGTGTTACCCTGCCGCTGACGCCGGACGAATTTCCACTTCGTTATCAGTTCCCGGTGCGCGTACCCGACTATCGCGCCCAGGTACCTCTGCTGCGGGACTTATGGCGGCTCGGTTTTCGTGAGATGGAAATTTATCAGTCGGGTGGATCACGGGTATTGCGCCTGCCGCACATGCCCCACGAATTTGAAGGGTGTCATGCGGGCCGACGCTGTTTCATCGTCGGAAATGGACCGAGCCTGAACCAGATTGATATGACCAAACTGGCCGGCGAGATTGTCTTCACGGCCAACCGGGGGTATCTGGGTTTTGAACACTGGGGATTCACCCCGCCGTACTGGGGGGTGTATGATCCGCTCCAGATTGAACAGTACGGCACGGAATATGAGCAACACGTGCCGGATGCCTGTATCAAGTTCTTCCCCCTCCAATATTGGGCGCATCTGCGCGTAAGCAACGGGTGCCCCCTCTACTTGGATTGGCCCCGGTCGGCCTCGCGTGAATTCTCCACGACTCCGGACCGCATGTGCGTCGGCTATTCGGTGGTGTACATGCTGTTGCAGGTGGCCGCCATGATGGGCTGTAATCCCATTATTCTGGTCGGCCTGGACCACCGCTACCAATTGAAGAAACGGAACGGCCTCCTGCGGATGCTTCGGCTGGCCGGGCGCTGGACAGCCTGTAAGTATGATGATCGAGCCTGGTATCGCTGTGCCGAGGCCGCCTGGCGGGAATACTTCAAACTGCGCGGAAAGCGGATGACTGTACCCGCATCGCGGTTATGGAATGCCGGGGACGCCGGTGCTGCGACCCACTTCGACGCCGCCTATACGGCTGAACGAAAACAGTTTCTCATGCCTCGTCCCCAGGATGCCGAGGCGGATTATCGCTGCGCCCGCGCCTGGGCCGCCGCGCATGGCTTGGAAATCCTGAACGCCACGCCCGGTTCCGCACTGGACGTGTTTTCCATGGTGCCCTTCGACAGCCTGTTTCAATAAATGGAAGTTGCAGTTTGAAAAGCGGGTATAACGAAAGGACCCAAAAAGCCTAAAGTGCACAAAGGACGGGTACAACAGGAGCGCGTTACACTGTCCTTTTGGTCCTTTGGATCCTTTGATTCCCCCCTAAAAAACAGGCAACTGTTTTTTTTACGTTACTTCGTTTTCAGTTTAATGAGCCGCAGCATGGACGGGGGCGGGACTTCTTCCCTTGGCTTGTCGCGATTTTGCGACAGGGTCTCCCATTGCAGGAAATATTCTATCCCGTCTTCACCCGAGGCGCCGCTGTCCGTGGCGCGGCGTATTCCCATGCCTTCAACGGAGGATTCCACTTTCCCCAGTTCCGGCGGATAGGCGGGCGGCAGGTCCAGGGGCGACAGGACGCGCAGGTCTTTTTCATCGAGCAGCCAGGCGCCGGAGCCGTATTTCTTGTGATGGTAGGTCTGGCAAAGGGTGCCCTCGCCATGGGGGGAGATGCCCGACAGCCCGATTTCAAAGATGATTGTACCGCCGCCGCTGAATTCCCAGCGATAGTCCCAGTCGCTTGCCTGGTGGATGACCCAACGCCCTTCTTCCAGTCGTGCATTATAAATCTGGGTGTTGCCGTTTTCGTCGAACTTGTGATAGCTCACCACAGGCCGTTTCTGAGAATCAAAACCGATCTGTGTATTCCCGTTGATGATGCCGCCGTTCATGGGTACCGGGTCCACTATGGTTTCGGTGGTGGCGAGCGTAATGGGCAGGGTTAGCGGGACACCCGTGCCTGAGTACCAGGTATGCAGGTCGTCACTGACGGCGTAACACAGGTTATGATTGGTTTCGCACCGGTAGGTCTGTCGCCATACCCAGCATCTATGGAAGCGGCCGTCCGGCCCCTTGACCGGGCCCATACTATAGGCGTTGCGTTCCCCCTCACCGGAAGTCAGGGGCGTGTCGAGGAAACGGCCCCATTGCCCGAATTCGGTATCATACACATTATAAATATCTTCACCGTTGCCGCTGCTGCCGTCCCGATAACAGAACAACAGTTCGCCCGCCGCGCCCCTCAAAAATTTAGGATAGGTGACCCGTTCTTCCCGCGTTCCCACCATGGGCAGCCGTTCGAAGGTGGCGATGTCCAGGGGTTCTTTCGTCCGGAAATAGACCAGGGGCTTCACGTGCATGTTTCCGCTCAGATGGATGTGATCTTTTTCGTCCACTGCCATCACGATGGAATTGTGGCTGTCCCACTGAACCTGTTCTGGAAGCAGGACCCGTTGCCAGTCCCCGGAATCCAAGCGTCGCTTTGCGACGGTCATCTTCCGGTCCGCATCATAAAAGGCCGCTAGCTGAATGTCCTTGTGCGTGTACAGGCAAAACCCGACGGGATGTCCCGACCAGACCGGGGCAATGTCGTGGGTTTCCACGATTTGGGGAATGGCGCCCGACAATAGTGACGCCAGCAACAGGTGCAAATAAGGCATGATAACGTCTCCTGAAAATACCTTTTTATAAAAAGGCTCTGATGTATGAATCAGTGTGGAAGGGGCAAATCAGATATGACGTGCGCTGATGTAACTATCGGACGGAGTCGGACAGTTCCGAATAGCGTCTCACCGGGCATTCAGGCGTACATAAGTTTTCCGCGGGGTTCCGGTATGGGGCGGCCCAATTCCCGCGCGGTCTCTATCCATTCCTGAATCACTATCTCCGCCTGTTGAACTGCTTCGACATAGGTTGCTCCGTCTGCCATGCATCCAGGAAGTTCCGGGACTTCGACAATATATGCGTTGTCGTTATCGCTCCAGTAAATGATTAGTTCATATTTACTCACGTGAAGGCGTTCCGGTTACTGAAGGCACAAACTGGACTTTATACTACAGAAATGCAAGGTAATAGCACAAATACAATTCGATACCCATCTTTGTGAGACAGCCATTGAACCTGCTTCCGCCGATAGGCCATACTTACCGGAGGTCTACAATGAGAAATTGAATATCAAAAGGAATATGCCATGATTCAAAAAGCCTTGGTTGTTTTTCTGTGCGTTTCTGTTTCGGCGATGGCGGCCGGACAGCAGACCTATGACGTGGTGGTATACGGCGGCACCTCCTCCGCGATTATTGCCGCAGTGCAGGCGGTCACTATGGGTAAAAGCGTTGTTGTGGTATCGCCGGACAAGCATCTGGGCGGCCTGACCAGCGGTGGCCTAGGCTTTACGGATACGGGCAACAAGGCGGTCATCGGCGGCCTGTCACGCGATTTCTACCACCGGGTCTGGAAACAGTACCAACGGGAGGAGGCGTGGCGCTGGCAGGAACGAGAAGCCTTCGGGAACCGGGGCCAGGGCGTGCCAGCCATGGACGGCGAGTACCGCACCATGTGGGTGTTCGAGCCCCACGTGGCGGAACAGGTCTTCGAGGAAATCGTGGCTGAATTTAAAATCCCTGTGCACCGGGATGAATGGCTGGACCGGGGAAAAGGCGTGGTCAAGGAGGGCAATCGCATTGTCTCCCTTACCACCCTGTCCGGCAATACCTACGCCGGCCGCATGTTCATTGACGCCACCTATGAAGGCGACCTCATGGCGGCGGCGGGCGTGTCCTATCATGTGGGCCGCGAGTCCAACACCCAATACGGCGAAACGCTGAACGGTGTACAGACGGCCAATGCGGTACACCACCAGTTTGAATCGTTTGTGGATCCCTATGTCGTGCCGGGCGATCCAGCCAGCGGGTTGCTGCCGCGCCTCCATGACGACGGCCCCGGCGTGGATGGCGAGGGGGACCACCGCGTACAGGCCTACAATTATCGGGTCTGTCTCACCACGGTTCCCGAAAACCGGGTCCCCTTTCCCAAGCCGGACAAGTATGATCCGATGCTGTATGAATTGTTGGGCCGTTACATTGACACAGGCTATCGTGACATGTTCGGGAAGTTTGACCTCATCCCCAACCTCAAGACGGATACGAACAACCGGGGTGCTTTTTCCACGGACAATATCGGCATGAACTACGAATACCCTGAGGCGTCCTACGAGCGGCGCCGCGAGATCCTGCGGGAACACGAAGACTACCAGAAGGGATATTTCTGGTACCTGGCCAACGACCCGCGTGTGGCGGAAGACGTGCGCTCCGAAATGTGCCAGTGGGGCCTGGCGAAGGATGAATTTTTGGACAACGGCCACTGGCCGCACCAGATTTACGTGCGCGAAGCGCGCCGCATGGTGAGCGATTTTGTGGTGACCGAACTGCACCTGCGCCGTATCAAGGAAACACCGCATCCTGTCGGCATGGGCTCCTACAACATGGACTCCCACAACACGCAACGCTACGTAGCCCGGGATGAGCAGGGTCGCGCCTGCGCGCGTAACGAGGGCGATGTGGAAATCAGCCCCGGCGGGCCCTATCCCATTGACTACGGCGCCATCATCCCCAAGGAAGCTGAATGTGCAAACCTGCTGGTGCCGGTATGCGTTTCATCGTCCCATATTTCCTTCGGCTCCATCCGGATGGAGCCCGTATTTATGATTCTGGGACAATCTGCGGCAACCGCTGCCGTGCTCGCCCTGGATGCCGGCGTGCCTGTGCAGCAACTGGACTATCAAACGCTGGCGGCACGGCTGCTGGCCGATGGCCAGGTACTGGAAACCGTTTTGGACGGCAAAACAAATGTAGACCAAAAAAAACTGCCGGGCATCGTCATGGACAACCCCCAGTCCGCGCGGGAAGGCAACTGGGGTATCTCGTCCTCCGTCCCGGGCATGGTCGGGCTGAACTATCTGCATGATGGTGGTCCCGGCAACGGTAAAGCAGAGGCACGCTACACGGTGCCAGTGCCCGCCCCGGGAATCTATGAAGTGCGCGTCAGTTATACACCCAATCCGAATCGGGCCACCAACGCGCTGGTTGAAATACACCATCGGGAAGGTAAAAGCGCCCAGCGACTGAACCAGCGGCAGGATCCGGGTCCGAACGCGCCGTTTGTTTCGGCGGGCAATTTTCTGTTCGATCAGGAAGCAGTAATTGTCATTTCCAATGCGGGCGCGGATGGTTATGTCATCACCGACGCCGTGCAGTTATTGCCAATAACACCGTAAAACAAGCCCGGGCACCCGGAATATCGGGCCCGTGTTTCGGAGGTATCCCCCTGTGAAAGTCCTGTTTATTGCGGCCAATACGGAACAAATCAATATGCCGGTCATGCCGCTGGGCCTTGCCTGCGTGGCGGAGGCCGCCGCGCGGGCGGGCCATGATACGGCCATGATTGACCTGATGGTGCAACAAGATACCGGTGCCGCCCTCGAAAAGGCTATCGCGGATTTTGAACCTCAGTGTATCGCCGTGTCCGTGCGCAATATTGATGACCAGAAAATGAAATCGCCCCGGTTTCTTTTGGATGATGTGCGGGCCACGGTCCTCGCCTGCAAGCAACTGTCCCCGGCGCCGATCGTGGTCGGCGGCGCAGGATACAGTATTTTTCCGGAACCGGCCCTCGCCTATCTGGGCGCGGACCTGGGCATTGCGGGTGAGGGTGAGGCAGCCTTCACCGAGCTGTTGTGTCGGTTGGAACAGCGGCGGGACCTGTCCGGAATCCCTGGTCTGGTATTGCCCGGCCGGGGGGTGATGGCTCCCGTAGCCCATGTTTCAGCGCTGGATGACTGGTCCCTGCCGCGGATGGACTTCCTCTCCCTCTCGGCATCGTTGAGTGAAATGTTCTGGATACCGGTACAAACCCGGCGCGGCTGCCCGCTCCGATGCAGTTACTGTTCCACGCCCGCCATTGAGGGCGCCGCTTCCCGGCGGCGCTCCCCGGAATACGTGGCGGACTGGCTGCAGACGTGGGTCCGGGCGGGATTCCGCAGGTTTTTCTTCGTGGACAATACCTTCAATTTTCCGTCTTCCTACGCCCGGCAACTCTGCCTTTCAATACTGGAAAAGAAATTGCCGATTCATTGGCGGGCTATCATCTATCCCAAACAGGTTGACCGGGACCTGGTGAAATTGATGGCGGACTCCGGGTGCACCCATATCAGCCTGGGCTTTGAAAGCGGCGCACCGGCCGTCCTGAAGGGCATGAACAAGAAATATACCCCGGATGAGGTGCGGGCCGTTTCCCGTATGTTCGCGGACCACGGTATCGAACGTATGGGTTTTCTGCTGCTGGGGGGGCCGGATGAAACCCGGGAGACCGTGGAAGAAACGCTTGATTTTGCCACATCCCTGCAGCTGGACCTGCTGGAAATCACGGTGGGGATTCGTATTTATCCGGATACGCCGCTGGCTGCCCGTGCTCGCGCGGAAGGTCTTTTGGCGCCGGACGATGACCTGCTTCGCCCCCGCTTCTACCTGGCTGAAGACATTAAAGACTGGATAACGCCACGGGTGACCAAATGGGCCCGCGCCCATGGCATTGCGTATCCGGAACAACGGCCGGTATGAAACGTAACAAAAGACTGCGGTGGAAATAAGTTCGTAATGCAGGGACTGACCCCGGTGAACACCGTGAGACAGGCCTGTCCCTCCCTTCCGAATGGCACCGTGTTCACTGTTTATGGGGGAGGAGAAGTCTCATGATGAACCGCCCTGGAAGTAACAAGGTCCGGCGAATCAACAACGATGTATCAATCTCTTCTGAGCCTTAGCGCGGCCGTCAATGCGGCCAGGGTGATTCCTGCCAACAGCCAGTCGCCCAGCCAGTCTTTTGCTGTCTTATTACCGCCGCAACCGCCCGGACACCCCTCGCCTTCACCCTCGTCTTCGCCCTCGTCTTCGCCTTCGCCCTCGCCCTCGCCCTCACCCTCACCTTCGCCCTCACCCTCGCCTTCGCCCTCACCCTCACCTTCGCCCTCACCCTCGCCTTCGCCCTCGCCTTCAGGTATGGTGCAGTTGGCGTCGCTGAAGGTTGTAAACGAGGCACGTTCCGGGAAACCTGCCTCTATAATGGCTCCGGGCGGCAATAGGGGAAGCTGCTCGTTAATGGCCGCCGCGCTCAAAGGATTCATATCTATATTGAATCCTTTAAGACTCGCCAAACCCGATACGACGGAAAGATCTGTTATGCAATTCTTGTCCAAGGAAAGTCCTATCAATGCAGTTAATCCCTGTAGCGGGGTAATATCACTAATATAATTATTATCCAGGACCAGAAACTGCAGATTAATCAGGCCTTGTAAAGGCGCTATGTCCTCAATATAATTATCCCCCAAATGAAGTCCCTCCAAACTTACCAATTCCTTCAATGGGGCTAGATCGCTGATTCGATTCTTTGCAAAAACCAAACCGCGCACATTTTTACAGTATTCGATTCCGCGCAAATCAGTAATATTTTGCGAATCCGCAGTGAGAGAGTCCAAGTTCTCCAGCACGTCTGTTGTAATGGGTATAGCAGGGTCAATATTTAATTCCTGGCGTAATGCCGCTTCCAAGTTCGGGTCTGGGATGGTTACCACTTGTGCCTGTACGGCGTGTATTCCCAAAAAAATCACCATCAACGCAAGCGTGACCGTAACCACATTTTTTTTTACCATTTTTATGTCTCCCAGGCTTTATTTTAAGTTATTGAAACGTTCTGATAGGTATGGACATTATATCTATTTCACACATAAAGACTCCGATGGAAAAATTACACTCTACCCTGCGAAGGATTAGAGTACAGCCTGTTATTACCTCGGTCGCTGGAACCCGTTCCTGTTTTCGCTCAACCCTCATGCTTCTTTACAGAAATCTCATCATCGTTTGGACAAAGAAAAAAAACACATCTTCAGAATAATAACATTTTTTCAGTAATTATATCAAATTTTCAGCGCGGTGGGGCACGCAAGTGTTCCCTGAATATTTCCAGAAAAAAAACATGTCGCGTCTGGGGAAACTTGACCGTCTCACATGGGTTCATTGCAGCAGTAAGTGCTGTCTTCTTGGACCACATAAGTACATGTTGAGATTTTAGTTTTGCAGGAGTAAAGGATTAAGACAAACTTTCCGTCGGGGTTATCTTAAAATCGAAAGATGCGTATACATACCCAAATCGCCTATAATACTTCCGATATATAGTATGCTTCGTCATTACGCTTGTGGTGTTTCACGTTCATGCGTAAACGAAATAGTTCTTTTGTCCGTTCTATGAATGAAAAATCCGCCGGACTTTTGTTGCAGGGGCCGGATAAATCCGGTGCTGAATTTATGGACCCCGAAAGCCCAAATAGTAGATCAAATGTAATCATGGGAAATTTACCCGATAACGAACCCCCCGAGTTAGACTATATACAGGATTTCTACTGGAAGGAACGCGAGCGACATCGTCGTTTCGTCAAGTTGCTTGTGCTCTCCATCTTTCTGCACCTTCTCTTTGTCGGGGGAACCATGCTTTTATCCCACTGGCTGGTCCGCAATACCGTCCCGGAGGTTATCATGCTTTCGGCGGGCAACCTGCAGCTGTCCCCCGGTATGGATGCCGCTGTGCCCGGCGAACCGGAACCGGAACCTGAACCGGAGCCGGTACCTGAGCCGGAAGTAGAACCGGTACCGGAACCGGAACCAGAACCGGAAGTAGAGCCGGTACCGGAACCGGAACCAGAACCGAAAGTAGAGCCGGTACCGGAGCCTAAGCCCGAACCAAAACCTGAACCGAAACCCGAACCCAAACCAGAGCCTAAACCCGAACCCAAGCCAGAACCCAAGCCAGAACCCAAGCCGGAGCCCAAGCCCGAGCCCAAACCTGAACCCAAACCCGACCCTGAGCTGAAACCCGTGGATCCTGAATTGGAGCCGCTGGAACCGGATCCGGAACTGGAGGAAGTGCAGGAGCGGGCTGCCGCGCCGGCGAACCCGGGGGCGGTTACGGCGACCACGGGGGTGGTCAGTGGTTCCGTGCCATCGGAGCTTGCCGGGTGGGTGATACAGGTGCAGCGTAAGGTGGAACGCATGTTTGCCATTCCTTCGGGGATTTACATGGATGCTGCTGAAAACATTGCCGAGGTCAGTTTCTGGGTGGACCGCAACGGTAACCTGCTTGGCACACCGACGGTCACCAAGGCGGCCGCCGACCCCGCGCTCGGAGGTGCCGGCGTCAATGCCATATTGCTGGCTAACCCATTTCCACCACTGCCTGCCGATTATGCCCAATCCCATGCCGAGCAACTCGTAATCTATGGATTTACCCTGCGTCAATAATGTTTTGCAGAAACGGTAATAACCGGGTATAATCCCTTAGCGGACGATACTACGATGTGCCGTGGGAGTGGTGCTCGGCAGACGGAGCCTCGCGCGAAGGTGCCTTGCGCCTCCGGATGTGGAGGCCGTTCCCGGCTTTTAGGCTAATGCCGCCATGGCGGACCGGTCTCAGTGCCGGGACAACAGGAATACGTTTTATCTTGGACGAACAGACCCCCCCTCGCACTGCGGAAACAAAGGAACAGAACGCGCACACCCTCAGGCGTGAAGCGCTGGATCTGCTCAAGATGGTTGTGGTGTTCCTTGTGGTTTTCTGGGCGATGAAGGCGCTTGTTATCGAGGGTTATGAGGTACAGGGCGATTCCATGCTGCCTACCTTGCAGGACCGGGATCGTATTCTGGTGTTTAAACTGCCCCATACCCTCAGCAAAATAGACGTCTTTCACTGGATACGACCCTTTGACAGCGGGGATATCCTTGTGTTCGAGGGCGAGGGAAGCAAGCGCTATGTAAAACGGCTCATTGCCTACAGCCCGTATTCCAATGACCGCTCTGTTGAAGCGGGTCTGGTCCAGGCCCCGCAAGAAGATGCGGGCGCCATCAAAGTCGAATATGACCGGGGGACTGTCCGCGTGAACAATTGGCAGATTGATGAAAGTGGCTACCTGCCAGAAAAGGCCAGGCACACGCGCGACCGGGATATCTGTTATCTCAAGCCAGGTGAGTATTATGTGCTCGGCGACAATCGCGAGGTAAGCAAGGACAGCCGGAGTTTCAGGGCGGTGACAGATGGGCAGGTGGTCGGCAGGGCCGTACTGCGTTTCTGGCCGCTTTCCAGGATGCGGCTCTTTTAATCCCCCCAACCTATGCAGGGCAAGACGGTGAAAGATACGCTGCTTTTTTCAGATGTCCACTTAAAGCCCACCCTTCCCACAGATAGCGCTTTTGAGGATTTCACGGCATTTCTCCGGCAGATAGATTCCGACCGGGTCGGCAGGCTGATTTGCCTTGGAGATCTCTTTGATTTCTGGTACGAATACCGGCATGTATCTTTCAGCGCCTATTTCGAAGTGTTGCGCCTGTTGGCAAATTTGCGGGAGGCCGGCGTTGAACTGTATCTGTGCTGTGGTAACCATGATTTATGGGCGGGGTCGCAGCTGGAAGCACTTACCGGCATGCGGATTTACCACGAGCCTGTTACGCTGGCTTTTGGGGAAGAGCAGGCGTTGTTGCTACATGGGGACGGTCTAAATCCCGCCGACCGTGGCTATCTGCTTTTTCGACGCATCGCCAGGAATCGCGCTGCCCAAGGGCTGTTCCGCCGCATCCATCCCGATACGGCCATGTCTCTTGCGCAATGGGCCAGCCGCCGTAGTCGGGCCATGGCAAAAGGGGGCGACCCTGCCGAAGGCCCTGAGGTCGGGGTCGTGCAGGAGCATGCCCGACGCCTTATCGCCACGGGGACTGCAAAAATTGTCATTTGCGGTCATGCGCATTTGCCCGTGATTGCGCATATACACGCGGGTGGGCATTCCGGACTTTATATTAATACGGGTGATTGGCCCATACACCGGTCGTTTGTGCGCTTTTCCGGCGGAGAGTTTCATTTGGAGAGTTTCCGGAAATCTCCCGCATTTTCCACGGCAGGTGGGGGAGACCAAACGGACTAAAAACGCTTTTTATAGGTGTGGCAATAGGGACGGCTTTTCTTTTTCTGGTAATAGCCCTGATGGTACTCTTCAGCGGGCCAGAATGGTTTCGCCTTCTCCACGGACGTGGCAACGGCATATCCTTTTTCGCGGAGTTTTTCGATGAGCGCCAGTGCGATATCCCGTTGCGCATCATTCAGGTAGAAAATCGCGGAACGATATTGTTCGCCCCGGTCCGGGCCCTGACGGTTCACCTGGGTGGGGTCATGGGTTTCAAAGAAATGAACCGCCAGCGTTTCAAAGGAAGTCACCTGCGGATCGTATTCCACTTCTACTGCTTCCACGTGGCCGGTTTCGCCCCGGCATACCTGGTCATAGGTGGGATGTTCCATATGCCCGCCGGTATAACCGACACGCGTCTTCAGCACGCCGGGCGCGTCCTGGAGAAAGAATTCCACGCCCCAGAAGCAGCCCCCGGCAAAAATCGCTTTCTCGCTTGACCTTTCCGGTTGCTTCTGGTTTTCGGGCGTGAAGGTCAGTGAAATGGAATTGACGCAGTGGCGGGTGTTCTTCGGGGTAAGCCCTTCCCCCATAAATACATGGCCGAGATGAGCGCCGCATCGGGCACAGGTAATTTCTGTGCGATGCCCGTCCGGGTCAGGTGTGCGTAGCACAGCGCCTGGAACTTCATCATCAAACGCGGGCCACCCGCACCCGGAGTCAAATTTGGATTCTGACCTGTATAAAGCCGTGCCGCAACGCCTGCAATGATATACCCCGGCTTCGTAGTGCTTATTGAACTCCCCGGTGAACGGGCGCTCCGTACCTTTGTGAATGATGACGCGCTCTTCTTCCGGTGTCAACGGGTTTAGTTGCAGGTCATTCGCCGCGCACAACATGGTCATCAGCATATTCATTATTAACATGGTGAGTATCTCCTGTGTGGTTCATCTAAATAACCCCGAAACCAATGGCTCTATTCCGCCTTATGCCTGCGGGGTGTAGGGTTGCCCGAATCACCATCAGGACCATACAGGTCAGAACCGGACATGTCTGAAGGCTGGTGGCCTGTCCTCAGGTTCGGGTTGTATGAACAAGGTTATGCCCTCCTTTCTCCTCCGGATGGATATGCTTCCCGCAGGTACTCAATAGGGTACAGGACTTTTGATGCATCAGATGCGTGATTTATTCGGCCTTCGTTTTTGTAAAATCGTACTCAAAATAATTCCTGGATTCGAAAAAAAAACAATTCTCTGTCAACACACATGAATAATTGTTATATTTCTGCATTCATAGTTAACATCAAGAGATTTATAAAGAAAAATAAAAGTTTGCTCTGCATTTTGCGAATCCACTATTATTGATTTAATCGGAAAGTGTAAGGCAGAACATGAATGCGAAGCGCTTTAATGTTCCGATGATTTCCTTGTCTTTACAGGAGAACTGTTTCATGACACAGCAGGCACACAAGATCGGGCCAAGAATTCTGGTTCTGGTGTTAATGGCACTACTCCTTGCCCTGGCACCGAATGCCATGGCCGTACGGCGCATTCTCATGGTCGGAGATAGTTGGGCCCAATGGCCCTGGGACATGGGTTCTTTTCAGTCCGTGCTGAACTATAACTTTGGCACGAACACGTACCAGGTCGAGGGCTCCTATACGGCGTTGGGCGGCACGACCGCCTCGAGCTGGGCAAGCAATGCCATCCCGCCCGAAGGTACCTTTCCCTCGCCTCCGGGCCATACCAATATGCCCTCCCTCGACCGCATCACTTGGTCGCTGAATAATTGGCCCTCCATTGACATCATCCATCTGTCCATCACGGGCAACGACATGTGGGCGTGGCGGGCGGACTGGACCACGGCGCAGACCCAGGCGTTGTACGATTCTATTCAGGCGGATCTGCAGACCGTGGTCACCTGGATTCGGACCCATCATCCCCGCGTGAAAATATTACTCTGCGGATACGACTATCTGAATATTACGGAGACCTGCACCTACGGCATGCAGGAATTCAGCTGGGACGCCGCATTGCTTGCCGCAACACTTGGTTTTACTGTGGGAGATTTTAACCAGAACCGCTCCAACAACCAGCAGATCAACCAGTTTTTCGCCGGGTTTGGGCCTAGGGAGATATCCGTCGCCCAGGCAACCCCTCGTTTTGATTTCATTCAGAACTGGGGTAACATCCAGTGGCGTGCCGGTTACCGCAACTCCTACGGCCTGCTTTGGCCCGCCCAGTCGGTGCCCTTTCCCGGCGCGGCGCCGGCCTATGACCCGTTGCCGGGCGGCGATGTTTCCTGGGGCACGTCTCCGTATTATATGAACAAGGTGGACGGCGACCAGCGCGACGCTATTCACCTGAGCAATGACGGCTACAAACTCCTTTTTGACAACTGCCTGATGCAGTATTACGCGGGCTGGCTGCTGGATACTACCGCCCCGGCGGTACAGTCTATCAACCGCGTCCACCCGAGCCCCACGGACCTGGCCGAGGTCGCCTTTACAGTAACCTTCAGCGAGGGGGTACGCGGCGTGGATGCCCCGGACTTTCAGTTGAGCGGCACCGCCGCGTCCGGGGCGTATATCGTTTCCGTGTCCGGCGCGGAAGATACCGCCCTTCGCACGGTGACCGTGAATATTTCCGGTGCTCCCGACGGGACGCTCCGACTGGATTTCCTGGACGATGGAAGTGTCTATGACAAGAATTGGAACGCCATTGGCGGAGAAGGCGCGGGCAACGGCAATTACACTTCCGGACAGTCTTATCTGATTGACCGGGGAGATCCCGCGGCGGTAATTACCCCCGGCATCCCTGAACCTACCTTATTGGCGTCGGTTCCTTTCAGCGTAAGCTTCAACAAGCCCGTCACGGGTTTCACCGCAACCGACATCGCATTGAATGTGGTCACCGGGGCTGGTTCGGCGCAGGTGGTCAATTTCGCGGGCAGCGGCGCGGCCTATTCCTTCGATATCCTGGTGACACGGAGCCAGACCATTACGGTGGCCATTTCCATTCCGGCGGGAGCCGCCTTCGATGCCTCGAACCGCCCGAACCTGCCGGCGGCGTATGCGGACGGCGCGGATAACGCCTATACCTTTGAATATATTTCAGGGCCGGGGGTCCCCGGAGATCTCTATGTAAGCGATGGGTCCTTGGGTGCGCTTTCCGTTTCAGCAGGCGCCACCATCACCATCAACACCGGCGCCACGCCCCCGACGCTTCAAGTCAATTCAAATCCGCCGATAAGCGGACAGGTCACAACCGTGGACGGTGGTAATGTCGCCAAATTCAATTTCGCCTCGGTTACTGTCTCCGCCGGGGTTACCGTCAGCGTTTCCGGCAACCGGCCGCTGGTGCTTGCCGCTTCAGGCGATATGACTTGGAACACCAGCCTGAACGTTTCCGGCGCACGGCCCGGCCGTGCGGGTGGCGGCGCGGGCGGCGGCGGTGGTACGGGCGGCAGCGGCGGTACGGGCGGTACCGGCGCTACCACGGGCGGTACCGGCGGCGGCACCGCGAACGGCGGCGC
>MTKZ01025797.1_pt1 | contig 19882 bp, 12 predicted proteins | sample 1042781 | NCBI WGS metagenome assembly MTKZ01 (sample SAMN06212207, study PRJNA360539) | anaerobic digester metagenome | biome: Wastewater treatment plant; material: sludge; isolation source: anaerobic digester fed with sludge from wastewater treatment plant | place: Denmark: WWTP Viborg ... | reverse complement strand
TGAAGCCTTATCGGAATACTGCAATGCATATAAGCACTTCCAACAGTCTTTTTGGAATGCGGATTCGCGTGCTAAGTCAATGACACACATCTCAAGAATTGATGGAATTTGGAAGCAATATAGTAGCATGCTTAACCATGCAAAAGAAGCCCTCATACACAACGCGGACAATAACATTGCTTATTCATTACGAGCCGTAGCTGAGTATCGGTTAGGTGATATAGACAAAGCTATAGAAACCCTTGGTCATTGTCTTCAGATTGATCCTCTTGACTATCTCGCAAACATATTAAAGGTTTTGATTAAAAAGAAATCGCTTGAGCAGTACATTAATAGCATCCGCTGTGATCAAGCACAAGTAGCATTGGATATTGCTTTNNCCGGATATTGCTTACGACCTAAAGGAAATGGGTGAATCTGGTTGGGCCATCCAGGTTCTTAGTGCTGTAAAAAATAAGACAGCAATGACAGCATATGCATATGCTGACCTAACAGGATTTTATGGTGAGAGAATATGTACACTAGACTACGGCATTGCTTATCCTTTCAGACAATCGGAAGAAAATAGTCTTAAAAAGGCAGTCAGAAACAACGCCAAAGATGCAAATGCATACTTTGGATTAGGTTGCCTCTTATATAGCAAACGACGTTATGCGGAAGCAACAGATTCGTTTAATCGTGCGGAAAAACTTAATTCGGATGATCCTGTCATACTTCGCTGTCTTGCAGTATGTTATTTTAGTCATCAAAACCGAAAAGAAGAGGCTCTGGTCTTGCTACAAAAGGCACTTCAATTGTCTCCGCTCAATCAACAACTTTTATTCGAGACATCATATGTTATGACGAGACTCGAACATCCTGCCCAAAGTAAGATCTCTCTAATTCTTCAACATATGTCAACCAAAAGGCGCGATGACATCCTAATTGAACTAGCTCAGGCCTATAACCTCTCTGAGCAATATGACAAAGTACTTGAGTTAATGAGCAATCATACCTTTATACCCTGTGAAGGTGGCGAGCATGCTCTGGCTGATCAATATATGTTTGCACAATTTGGTTTAGGCATTAAAGCAATGCAGTCAAAGCATTATGAGGAAGCACTAATGAGATTCCGCCTTGCACAAACTATCCCTCAGAATTTAGGCGCTGGTTTATGGAATGTCGTAAAATTAGTACCTCATAAATTCTATGAAGCCTTGTGCCTCAAACAGATAGGTGATGCAAGTGAGGCGCTAAGTATATTCAACTACATATGCAGTGTAAAAAAGGATTACTTTTCAGATATGCATTTACCTGAGCTTGCATTATCCTGAAGCCATAATTTAATAACTATATGATAGCCTCAGTCCAGCTGGGGCTTTTTTATTTTGGCGGTTTCGTCCAAACAGCCCGGAATCTTCCAGTGAGATTTGAGGACAGAAGTTCTCAGACAGGAGGACAGGGCATGACAAATGAGCAACGCGAGAGGATTGCGGTCATGCGTCAGGATGGATGTGGTTACACAACCATCGCCAAGGTCGTCGGGCTCACCAAGGATAGCGTCAAGGCGTATTGCCGTGCCCACGGCCTGGCTGGGATGAAGGCGCAGAACAATGCACGCATCGCGGCGGATTCAGGCTTCTGCCTGCATTGCGGAAAACCGCTATGTCAGATGCCAGGCAAAAAGAAGATCAAGTTCTGTGCCTCGGACTGCCGACAACTATGGTGGAACAACCACCCAGAACAAGTTTCACGCAAAGCGATATATGCTTTCACCTGCGCCTGCTGCGGAAAGCCGTTCACAGCCTATGGCAATACAAGTCGGAAGTATTGCAGCCACAACTGCTATATCCTGGCACGCTTCAAGGGCGGCAAGCCGCATGACTGAGACACAGTTTCGGGCAGAGATACGATATCAGGTGGCGATTGCGATGGCAAAAACGCTGGTAGATAAAGGTCTCCTGACGCACGACGAGTACGCCGCCATGGATGCCATTCTATTAGAGAAGTTCCGGCCTTGTTTGGGGGCTTTATTTTCCGAGAATGCGTTGACTTAACTTCCTTTTAGAGTGATGAATGGACGCAGAAAGGAGTGATTTCACTTGAGAACAGTTACAAAAGTCGAGTCGCCGATACCGTGGATGCCCAGGCTTATGAAAGTAGCCGCCTACGCCAGAGTCTCCATGGAGACCGAGCGGTTGCAGCATTCCTTGTCAGCACAGATCAGCTACTACAGTGAGCTGATACAAAAGCACGCAGGCTGGCAGTATGTGGGCGTCTACGCGGACGATGGCATCAGCGGCACTAAGATCAGCCGGCGGGATGAATTTCAGCACATGGTTGAGGATTGTGAAGGCGGGAAAATCGACATCATCCTAACCAAGTCGATTTCCCGTTTTGCCAGGAATACTGTGGATCTTCTGAATACCGTTCGCCGCTTGAAGGAGCTCGGGGTCTCCGTTCGCTTTGAGAAGGAAAACATTGATTCGTTGTCCGAAGACGGTGAGTTGATGCTGACCCTGCTTGCATCATTCGCGCAGGAGGAAGTCCGCAGCATCTCGGAAAACGTCAAGTGGGGCACAATTAAGCGCTTTCAAAAGGGCATCCCCAACGGCCAGATGAAGATATTCGGCTACGAGTGGGTTGAAGGTCAACTCACAATTATTCCGGACGAGGCCGACATCATCCGATGGATGTATCGGGAATACATCAAGGGCGCTTCAAGGATTGAGATTGGGCGTGCGCTCAATGAGAAGGGCATCTACACCCGCCAAGGAAAATTATGGGTGGATTCCAATGTCAAGGTGGTGCTTACGAACATCACCTACACTGGGAACCTGCTCTTCCAGAAGGAGTACACGGTCGATCCGATTACCAAGAAAAAGCGGAAGAATCGTGGTCAATTGCCGCAGTTCTATGTGGAGAACACGCACGAGGCGATTATCCCCCTGGAGGAGTTCCAGAGGGTACAAGCCGAGTTCAAGCGCAGGCGCGACCTGGGACCCCTTGGAAACAAGTCACTGAAACTAACCGCCTTTTCCACCAAAATCACTTGCAGCCAATGCGGCAAGCATTTTCGACGGAGCGGGAAACGCAATACGGCCGGGGAACTCTACTACATATGGACCTGTCAGACGAAGAGCCTTAAAGGCATCAGCGCTTGCAACTCCAAAAGCATCCCAGAGAAGATGCTGCAGAATGCCACCGCTGCCGTTGTGGGCATCCCTGTGTTTGATGACGCCTCCTTCCTTGAACAGGTCGAGGAAATCATCGTGGTTTCGGCTGATACCCTGCGCATCCGTTTCATTGACGGACGCGAGGTCAGTACCACCTGGGAATCCACCGCTAAGACCGACTGGTGGACACCGGAGAGAAGGCGGCTGTGGGGAGAGCGTCATAAGCGCAAGGACACGAACCCGAATAAGAATACCTTTTACGAATTCACCGGCTTCATCCGCTGCGGTCGATGCGGTTCGAATTATCGATGTCAAACTACGGTGCTGAAGGATGGCACCCAAGCTCGCGCTTGGTATTGCTCCGCACCCACAGGAGTTTGCGATAAGGTTGCTATCAAGGATAAAACCATGAAGGCCCTTGTGACTGATGTGCTTGAGCTCGACGCCTTCGACGAAGCGGTCATGGACAAGCAGATTGAATATGCGCGAGTGCTTGGCAACGCTGTGACCTTCCACTTTCGGGATGGGCAGAAAGTAATAAGGGGCTTCAAAGAAAAGCGACACAGCACAAAATGGTCTGCTGAGCGACATGAAAAGATGCGCCAAGCACTAAAGGCCAGCTGGACTGATGAGCGTCGGGTGGCAGCGAGCGAAAGGATGAAAAAAATCAGGAGTGAGCGAAAATGGCCAAATCCGTAACCACCATACCGGCAACAATTAGCCGCTTCACAGCGGCGCCAATCAACGAACACAGAAAACGCCGTACAGCCGGCTATGCTCGCGTTTCAACGGACAGCGACGAGCAATTCTCCAGCTACGAGGCACAGGTCGATTACTATACGTCCTACATCAACAGCCGCGACGATTGGGAATTTGTCGAGGTGTATACCGATGAAGGGATCACCGGCACAAACACCAAACATCGCGAGGGATTCAAGCGCATGATATCGGACGCGCTTGACGGACGGATTGACCTGATCGTCACCAAGTCCGTCAGCCGCTTTGCCAGAAACACGGTGCACAGCCTGACCGCTGTCCGGCAACTCAAAGATAAAGGTGTGGAAATCTACTTCGAGAAGGAGAACATATGGACACTCGACAGCAAAGGCGAACTGCTTATCACCATCATGTCTTCCCTGGCGCAAGAGGAAAGCCGCTCAATCTCCGAGAACTGCACCTGGGGCCAGAGAAAGCGCTTCGCGGACGGCAAGGTCACTGTGCCCTTCAATCGGTTCCTCGGCTATGACCGCGGCGAGGATGGCAACCTGGTTATCAATCCAGAGCAGGCTGCTACGGTCAGGCGTATCTACAGCATGTTTCTCAAAGGCATGACACCCTTCGGCATCGCCTCCAGGCTGACTGCTGACAATGTGCGCACTCCGGGCGGGAAGGACCGCTGGAACGCCGGCTCGGTGCGCAGCATTCTATCAAACGAGAAGTACAGGGGTGACGCGCTCCTTCAGAAGAGCTATACAGTGGACTTCCTCACCAAGAAGAAGAAATTCAATGAGGGCGAGATCCCGCAATACTATGTAAAGAACAACCATCAGGCCATCATTGCGCCAGATGTTTTTGAGATGGTGCAGCGGGAGTTGGAGCGGCGTGGCAAGAGCCGAGGCAGTCATAGCGGGGTTCACCTTTTCTCTGGTAGGATACAGTGCGGCCAGTGCGGCAACTGGTACGGTTCCAAGGTCTGGCACTCCACCAGCAAGTACCGCCGCACCATCTGGCGTTGTAATCACAAGTTCGCAAATGATGAGATCTGCATGACGCCACACCTGACCGATGAGGAGATCCAGGGATACTATCTTTCGGCTTTGCGAAAACTGCTCGCTGACAAGGATGAGATAATCGCTGCCTTTGAGCAGGCGAAGGACGCCGCTTTAAATTTGAGTTCGATGACCGCGGAAGGGAACGAGTTACAAAATGAACTTCTGGTGGTTTCCGAGCTCATGCATCAGTCCATGTACGAAAACGCCCGCGTTGCCTTAGATCAAGCAGAGTACAACAAATACTACACCAGCTTGACCGAGCGCTACGATAAAGCGAAGGCCCGGCTGGAAGAAGTTAACGGGACTATCAGCGACAAACAGACGCGCCAGGCAACGATTGAAGCATTCCTTGATGAGGTTAAGCGGCTGGACAGCGTAAGCGAATTCCAACCCGCGCTCTGGTACAGTCTCGCGGATCACATGACGGTCTACAGTAAGGATGATGTTCGGATCAGGTTCAAGGATGGGACGGAGATAAAATCGCAAGGCTGAAGGAATCCTCACACCCTTTTGTTGAGCGGAGGTCTTCTACTCTCCCACTGGCAGCGCATAAAGCTAGTCGATGCTCACGCCGAAACGTTCCCAGACTATTTGCTCAAAATGGGTAATAAGCTTTTCGGAAAATCATTGCCCTGGATATCGAAGACGCCATTGAACATCCGTATTACGGTATCCTAGTCGGGATACTCCCAGCCGTAATCCCTTGTGTCGGACGAGTAATTGAAGACGCAATCAGCCCCGCCCTTAAACAGAGCTATATTGCAATTGCCTCCGTCGGTGAAGTATAGTCAACAGGTTATAGCCCTTAACATCACGATCGAAAAACTCAATACTCCGACTATTGGCAGGGTCATTCTTTGACCATCTTGTTTTCAATCATATGAACGAAACTCCTGGCGATATGCGGGTCAAACTGCGTACCCGCACCATTCTTGATAGCATCAAGAGCTGAAATTCTTCTTTCATCCAGGGAGAGCTCGCCCCTGTTCATCACGTGGTCGTAAGTTCCCACAACTGAGATAATTCGAGACAGCAGCGGGATTTGTTCTTCTTTCAAGCCTAGCGGATATCCAGTGCCATCCCATCTTTCATGATGGCCATAAACGTACTCCGCCAAATCCAGCGTATCATCGAAGAGGCTTAAGATTCGATACCCCACTGCTGAATGCTGCTGCATCTTCTCAATGTCTTCGTCTGATAAGGCATCCTTTGAAAGTATTCTGTCATCCAGTATAATTTTCCCAATATCATGGAGATAAGCTGCTCGCTTCAATTTCTCAATTTCGTTCTCAGGGATGTTGATAACATGTCCTAAATCGGAACACAGCTCGCTTACGGCAATCGAATGCTTTTTCTCCCTGGGACTTCTTGTGTGCAGCGTCCCGATAATCGTATCAATAAGGTCCTTATTTATAGACTTGCGATTCATCGTCTTGTCCTTGTACATCGCATTTTCTGCGTTTGCTATGATCCCATCCAAGGTTTGATCCGGGCTTTGTTTTGTATCAAGGCCAAGCGCAATACTGCACTTGATGGCCTCAACATGGGCGTCGGAAAACCCTGATTTTATCCTGGCAAGAATTTTCTCCGCATTTTCTCTGGTTGTGTTGGGTAGAAGTATGATGAATTCATCTCCGCCGATACGCGCGACTACGTCATTTTGCCTACAGACATGTTTCAGTATTTCAGATGACTTCTTGATTAGTTTGTCGCCTGCTTTGTGTCCAAATATATCATTGGTCATCTTCAAGCCATTGACATCCGCAAAAACAACAGATAGAGGAAGGTTCTCCGCAGTATCGATTTTATCGCGATGATCCTCAAAGCATCTCCTGTTGTGCAGTCCAGTCAAGATATCGTAACAGTTCAGATACTGAATTCTTGCTTCTTTCTGCTTTCGCTCACTTATATCCATGAAAGTAATGACAGCGCCGGTTATTTCACCTTTCTCTATCTGGGGATAAGAGTAATATTCCGCATCAAAAGATATGCCGTCAGCGCGCCAAAACACTTCATCTTCAACATGAGAGCCTTGCTCTTTGATAAATGCTTTGAATATGCTGCAGTCATCAATAGGAAAGGGGGAACCATCTCTGCGGGTATGATGAATCTGCCAGTGCATATTTTTTCCAAGTAAATCTTTCTGATCACGATACCCCAGTATTCTAATACAGCTTTTATTGCAGAATGTGCAGTTGCCATTCAAGTCAATACCGTAAATACCCTCTGCGGCTGTGTCTAGTATCAACTGAAGTTTGTATTTACTCGCCTCCAAATTAGAATTCGCATTATGCAATTCCTGAGTTCGTTCCTGTACGTTAAGCTCAAGATTCTCTATATGCGACTGCATTTTATCGGCAAGGTTATTGAAGCTGTTTGATATCTGACCAATCTCATCATTGCGGATAATGTCAACTCTTTTATACAGGTTGCCGGAAGATAATTCATCAGATACATTCAACAGGCTTTTTATCGGCTTAAGGTATTTTTTCATGAACAAATGATAGATCAAAGCCGACAACAGTATTGATAACGTGGAAATGACCACTGCCCACTGTATACTGTTCATGACATCAGTCATGAAAAATGATTGGGGGATTGCCGATATGACCAGCCAGTCGATTCCATTCATATGTATACCACTGGCATTGACAAAGAAACTGTCATTTTCCGCTTGATAGATTATTTGCGGAGTGCTGCTTAACTTGTATTGTTCGAACGCATTTTGAATGTCTGTATTATCAATATCATCAAGAGTGTATCGTTCCAGCGTACCATCCTGAAGAATAGTAAAGTTTTCCGCATCCATTGAGTTTGCGACTAGATAATTCGACTCCTTTTCGATAATAATCGCTATGCCATTGTGTTCTTCAACCGCTTCTTTTAGGAAGGAACCTATCCCTGAAAGAAGCATATGTGTCCCAAGCACGCCATCAAGATTGCCTGTTTCATTATATACCGGCCATGCTGCGGACACGGTCAGATCATCCATAATAAAGTGTTTATACAAAGGTGAAAAGACTGGGCCTCCCGCCTCAACCGCAGCCTTGTACCAAGTTCGGGTACGGGGATCGAATTTGCCTGCCTGAACAGCAAGATCGCCCGCAGTCAAGTCCTCATTAACCGAATAATACCAGGAGTTTCCACCGGTCTCAGCATTATTCCGCATAATTTCAACGACACCGTCTTTATTTCTGCGGGCACCGTAGTATTCTCCATTTGCAGTGCCGTAACTAAAACTGTATGTACTATTGCTGTGAGACTCAAGTACCCCAACAAAAAATCGATCCCGCTGGTTTTCGTCAGACCAGTCAAGCATTTTATTCTTTATAACCTTATGATTGACTTCATTCGTATGATAAGGACCCTGTATTAGGGTATCGATACGATTATAGATTTCTTCATTGATATCAGCAGCTATGTGCGCCGTTGTATTCCTGGCTGAAGAAACCCAGTTTGTAAAAATTAACGCACCATAACCAGCCACTGATATGAACAAGGAAATAATGAACATCAGCAGGATGCGTCTTCTTAATGAGAGTGTTGGTTTCCTTTCTATCACGTCTCGATCATCCTCAATTCTGACTATCATTATTTTTACTTTTTAAAAACGCGAGCGCGTCTTCTTCATTTAGTGGTTTGCTGAAAAGATACCCCTGTATCCTGTCGCAGTTGTGCTCCCTTAAATACTGCAGCTGGCTTTCATACTCAACTCCTTCAGCAATTGCGCAGTGCCCAAGCCTATGTGACATCGAAATTATGTCACCTGTTATTGCTTTACTCAGGTCTGCATCCAAAAGTTGATCTATGAAATATTTGTCAATCTTCAAGCAGTCGACGTTCAGCTCTTTCTCCCTGGCCAGGGAGGAATAGCCAGTTCCAAAGTCATCTATAGCTATGTGAAGTCCGGCGTCCTTCAGTTTCTCGATAATGTGATTGATGTGTTCATAATCGGAGACAAATACGGACTCTGTAATTTCTATGCCAATATTCCGTGGATTAACCTGCATCTCGATCATCAAGTCCAGAAATTTACTTGCAAAATCAGGTTTTAATAGCTGAATGGCAGAAATATTGATTGAAACGCCGATTTCATCATATCCACTCGCTTTGAGTCTATTCAGGAAATGAAATGCGTTGACAATCACTTTTTCACCAATCGGGATAATGAGCTTTGTCTTCTCGGCAATCGGTATGAATTCAACAGGTGATACCAGCCCAAGCTTCTCTGTTTTCAATCGAGCCAGCGCTTCAAAACCGCAAACAGCATTTGTCTGCAAATCCATAACAGGCTGATATTGTAAAAAAAGATCATCGTTGGTTATTTCTACCGCTATGCCCGCAAGAGCTTTCCTGATGTCTCCCTCACGGCTTATCTCAGCCTCTAGATCCTCGTTATAAAAACAAGCCTCAAAATCTTTCTCCGAAACAGCAATCGACCTTTCTGATGCAATCAGAAGCCTTCTTAAAAGCAGGTCCACATCGATTCCATCATCTGCCTGCTCAATTTCAAAAATTCCAATCCCTCCGCCAATTCGCTCGGTCGCAAATAAGACTTCCAAGTCTTCTGCGATAATGTCGCAAAATTCAACCAGTTCGTTTTTGTCTTTGTAATCAATGAGATAAAAGACAAACTGGTTTTCATAGGTTTGGAACAGTAAGCGGGTGTCGGAACAATGCCGACTCAATGTTTCAGCAGCTGTCTTTATTAGGTTCTGTGTATAGTGAAATCCATAATTTACGACCAATAACTGAACTGTGCTCAAATTGATACTGATGACCGCTCTTATTAATCCATCCTTTTTCTTGGTGTCATCATTCAGAAGCACTTCCAAATAGTCACGATTAAACAAACTTGTCCACTTGTCATGCTCATTTATGTATCTGAGATGGTTCTCCATCTCTTTTCGGTCTGAGATATCAAGAATAATTCCCTCCAGAGCTTCAACTTCGCCTTCAGTGTTATATACTCCTTGTCCCATCTCCAGAACCCATTTCCTCTTTCCGTTGGAAGCAATAATTTCATACTCGTGTCTAAATGGCTGTCTTCTTGAAAGAATATGCTCCCATTTGTTCCACAATGCTTCGTTGTATTCAGGAACAATCAAATCTTTGAAAGATAAATCCCTGTTATTGACCAAGCTTTCCGGCAAATATCCTGTCAATTCATAGCAGCCTTCTGAGACAAATTGCATAGTCCATTGACGATCATATTTGCATCTATATGCCAGTCCCGGCAAATTCGACAATAGAACAGATTCTCTGCGTTCATTCTCCATCAATGCAATTTCTGCCAGTTTACGTTGCATAATGTCGCGAGAGGAGCCTTGAAACCCAATCGCATTGCCATTATCATCACGGATAAAAGAAACATTCAACTCCAGCCAGATAATCGTGCCATCTGCTTTATAATGTTCAACTTCGATCTTGCGCGACCTGTTTTTATCAATTTGGGGATCTTTTTCTTTTTCTAACTCCTCATAAAAAATCGATTGGATTTTTTGCAGCGTCTGCGCTGGGAATTTATCTTCCATCTTCCTATTCATATGCTCTTCGATGGATTCTCCAAGAAGTTTTTCAACGGAAGGACTGACATACGTCGTATTTAGGTTTAAGTCCATCTGCCAGACAACGTCTGACATATTTTCAGTAATGCTTCGATATTTCTTTTCACTTTCTTTCAGATGCTGTACCATTTCATTGCGCTTGGTAACATCATTTGCGGTGCTCATAGCTAATGCTCTGCCATCTGGTGAATTGCCAATATACATTGAATAAAAATCCCAGATGAGTATTCTGCCGTCTTTAGTAGTTACTTCGAATTCGCCATCATGCTGTGTCTCTTTTAGTGCGTATGTTTTTGATATAGAATCCTGAACTTCTTCTTTTTTCTGCCCATAAGCTTTCTCTGTCCAATCAAATATCGTCGGGACATCTTCTTTGCCATAACCTGTAAGACTTGTCCATGTTTCGCTGATGTTTATAACCGTTCCGTCTTCTGCATGAATCATGATCGGAATCGGTGCATTCAAAATGCTTGTCTCAAAGATTTTTCCGGAAAAAATGAGATCATTCAGATATTTTTCTGAACGCTCTTTTTCTATCATGATTTCATTGGTTCTCAATTTTATTGTTCTTTTTGTGGCAACAAAATAAGCAGCGATCAAGAACACTAAAGCAGGAACAAGAACATAGCTGACATATCTGATCATTTCAGCTGTTGAAACACCCTTGTTTTCAAGCAAGAAGGGGAACCATTTTTGATATAACTCATCATAGGTCCCATTCACAGACACTATGGATAACCCTTCATTCAATATGGACAGCAGCTGATCATCGCCTTCAGCGACCGCGAAACAAAACTTTTGCTCATATCCTTCCAGGTTTAATTTTTGTCTTATAACGCCACCATCATCATAGACATAGACGGGTGCGACATTATTCAAACCGTTGTCACTGATGAGTTTTTCGCCGACCAATCCTTGAGCTAAAACGGCATCAAATTTCCCGCCAGCCAGAAGCTCAAATGCTTCCAAGTATGTTGCGGTCGCGGTCAATTCAGAATCCAAGCCAACTGACCATGCCCATTCCTGAGAATTATCACCATCCAGAACAAGGATCTCTTTCCCAAACAAATCCTCCTGCAGCTGAATACGCTGGTCACCTTTTCGTACGAAGATATTGCCGCGCATCACAATATAGGGCACAGTGAAATCATAGACTTCATCACGCTCTATGGTATATCCGACTAAAGGAAGAATATCCAACTCCCCGTTCTTGAGTTCTTCTTTCAAGATTGTCCACTGATCGATCTTAAAGGTCACAGTGATGCCCATTTCTTCAGCCACAGCTTTGAGCAGGTCGACAGAAAAACCATCCGCTTTGCCGCTGTCTGTGACAGAAAATGGCGGGTAATCGTATTCTGTTGCACTCAAATAGACCGTTCTTTCTTCACCCGCAGCAGCTCTTATATCAAAGCTCACAGTGAATACGATTAAGACCAAAAGGAGGATGACAGCATGTATTCTTTTCAAGTATCGCACAGTTCCACCTTCTTCCAACAGTATGTGCTAAAGATTTGTGCGTTCCCTAAAGATAGCCGCAGGAACCGACAAAATGTCATTCTATCACATGATCCGGCTTCTGCAACCGGGCCCCAAACTTGCTGAGCTTCCTCAGGCAATTGCTCTTATCAAATTTCCAATTTGATCATCGATTTATTTTACCAGAAATCTATCTACTTTGCACTAGTTTTTAGACCGATATTATTCCAAACATGAAACCAGACAGATGCGACCTCAAAACTTACCCTGCAAGACCTCAACTTACCCTGCAAGAGGCAGTAATCTGTGAGAACTATTAAATTGTATCAAACTCTGCAGGATTATATCATACAAGGTGCCGTCATAAGGCTCTATCATCGTCGCAATCAGTTGAACCACGTCATGCGGCGTATAGTATTCACCCTCTTCTTTGGTAGCGTTGACAGCAAACTCTTTGAGGAAGTATTCATATACTCTGCCGATTAGGTCTTTTTCTTCACCGAAGGCTTTATGGCTGATTTTGTTAACCTCATCGACAATCTTCTTAATATCGTTAGCACCCAGATTCCGTGTGGTGAAAGTGCCTTCCACAAAGCATCCCTTCAACTGCCTGGAGCTGGTTGCAATGCTGTGCAATGCTGTATCAAGCGCAACATTGAGACCCGGTGCAGGCGTGTTGATAATTGTGGACCAGCGCGCCTCCGGAGGTAGATTATAAGTGCCATCGGTGAAAGTAGCATCATCAAAGAAGGCTGCTCGGATATTATCATCATCCGGATCAAGGCCTTGCTCAATAAGCATCTGACGCAGCTTTTCGATGCCGTCCTCATATTTCTCACCGATAAAGCGCAGGAATACGAGCGTGAGCATCATGTCACGCTTTTCAAAGAATGAACCAGAATTACGTGCCGCACGCAGGTAATCCCGGCAGTTGAACAGTATATTGTCTAGGTTGATTGCTTTTTCAGTGGTTTTCTTAGCCATAGTCTCAATCCTCTTTCACTTTGCTGCTTATCCAGGCATTTTCAACTGGGGTATATTCGATCTGCTGTCCAACGCAAAATTCCTTAAGTTCTTTCATAGCCAAAAGGTTGGGCCGGGCCTTCCCGGTTTCCCAACGGTTAACGGTTGTAAATGAAACATGAAGCTGTGCAGCAAACTGTGTTTGTGTTAAAAACGCTTTTTGGCGTACTATCTTGATTTCACTTGAAAGGCTCATATTACCCCCCCTCCTATCCGCAATATGCACCTATTATATCATGAATATAGCGTTTTTAGCAGCTTTTTGTACCTTTTATATGCTCGCTAGAGATGATATCTAGCGAAATTGTGATACGAACATTTTTTGTGAGGAGTATATTATTTCTTTCAAAACTAATTGTCCAACGATTACTTCAATTGTTCAACGATTAACCCGAAAAATGCACACTCCCGACTAATGTCAAACGATTTGAAGTCATGTACTTGGCTTCATTAATCGGCAAAGAATAAGAACCTAAATAATAGCGGTAAAAAAATGAAACAATCGGTCTCCGAAAAACCTCGGAAACCACTTGTTTCAAGGCATTTCAGGGTAAAATAATACCACCAACCGATAAAACTCTTTTTATCAATTGATGGTAATACTTTTGGTGGAGGTGAGGGGAATTGAACCCCTGTCCGAAGATTCAGACCCATGGATTTCTCCGAGCGGAGACGGTGGTTTTGATTTCCCGCCCCTGACCGCCCGCCGTCAGGCTGCCTGGCTTGGTAGCTTCATATTACCGGCTTCGCCTCAAAGCTTTGGCGGGCCTGTTCCTCACATCAATGACGCCGGGGATCTCAAGCCGTGAGCGCTTGGGGCCGACGACGCAGCGTTAGGCTGCGAAAGCTAATTGCTGATTGTTGTCAGTTGTTGTTTTTCCCCGTTGTTGCGCGGTCCAGGGTCCGCGGCTCGCTTTCCATGTGCCCGACGATCCCCGTCGAAACCAGTGCACCCCCATGATTTTACGGATGAAGCGCCCTGCCGCATCCTTTGTCCCTCTGTCCCCCGACTGAAACCGATCCGGCCTCAGTCATAGCCGGCCGTCTTCCTTTCCATGCGCATCGCGCGCTGGATGTCGCGCTGGGCGTCGCGCTCGGCCAGGTCGTCGCGCTTGTCGTGCAGCTGCTTGCCCCGGCAGACGCCAAGCTCCAGCTTCATCCTGCCGTCCTTCAGGTAGACCTGCAGCGGGATGAGCGTATACCCCTGCCGGGATACCTGCCCCTGCAGCTTGCGGATCTCGCTTTTATGCAACAGCAAGCGCTTGGGCCGGAGCGGGTCGGTGTTGAAGATGCTGCCCTGTTCATATGGGCTGATGTGCATCCCTTCCACCAGAACCTCGCCGCCATGGACGCGGGCGTAACTCTCCTTCAGGTTCACCCGGCCCTGACGGATGGACTTGACCTCCGTGCCCTTGAGCTCCATCCCGCATTCGTAGCTCTCTTCCACGAAGTAGTCATGGCGGGCGCGGCGGTTCTGGGCAACGGGCTTAATGCCCTTCATTTTCGCCATCTGCGCCCTCCTTCCGGCAGGAACATCATATCATACACGATCCCGGTTTACAATGAATCCCCGGGCTCACCGCCCCCTGTACGCAGACGGATCGGCTCATTTTCCTCCATCCGCACAGCCTGGCCCAGCCTGAGAAGGTACAGCCAGGCCTCCTTCACCGGCAGGCCGGTGATGTCGCGCAGCGCGCGCATATACCACCGCATCTGGTCGCGGTAGCGGTTGGCCAGCTCGTCAGGATCTCCCCAGTCAGTCTTGTAATCCACCAGCACCCATGCCCCGTCTTCCAGGAAGCAGGCGTCCAGCACTCCCTGCAGGATCACCCCTCCCTCCGCCTTCAGGGTGAAGGGCCATTCGGCATGGCGCTCAGCGCTGTCTGCCATGCGCCGTGCCAGATCGCTGAAGAAAAACGCCTCGATGGCCCCGGTGTCAAGGGCTTCAGCCTCCTCCGCCCTCAGCAGGCCCTGCCCCTGCATCTCCATCAGGGCTTGTGCCAGGGCATCCTTCAGCGCCGCGCCCTCCAGACGGATAAAGCGCGACGGATCCAGCGCGCACAGCGCCTTGTGCGCCGCGGCGCCCCGCTGCGCCCCGGTCAGCTGCTCCCCTCCGGCCAGACGGGGCAGCGGCATGGGCGGCCTGTCGAATTGCAGTTCGCGCCGCTTGAGCGCCGGCGTCTCCTCCTCATCCTCCGTTTCTATGCCTGCCCGTCCGGTCACCAGCGCGGTGACGGAGCTTTTCAGCGGCAGTGAGGGACGTGAAGCCGGAAACGCAAAGAGCCTTCCGATGTCCCCGCCGGGGGCGGATACCAAGGTCTGAAGGTTCGCCGGAGCCGCGCTGTTCCCCGCCGCAGGCAGGGATCCCGTCATCCGCCGGGACAGCATCCATCGGCCGCCGCCCGGCGCGTCCCACAGGCCGTCCCTCTTTGCTGACAGAGCCGGATACAGCGGGGTGCAGACCCAGTCCAGCATGCAGGCCGCGCTTCCGGCGGCATAATCCCCGGTCGGGTGAGCCCATCTTGCCATCGCGGCGGAGGCGTTCTCCGGCGCGCCGATCAGGATCAGGCGTTCTTTTGCCCTGGTCATGCCCACGTATAGCAGCCGCGCCTCCTCGCTGAGCTCCTCACGACTCTTTTTGATCCGGATAGCCCTGACGCCAAAGCCTTCGCGTTTCAGGCGCGCCTCCGGCACGACCGTCTCCATCGCCAGCCCGGTCCCGGCATCCATCCACAGCGGCAAGGCCTTCTGCCTGCGGGAAAAGGAGGCCGCCAGGTCCGGCAGGAACACGACGGGGAATTCCAGCCCCTTTGACTTGTGGATCGTCATGATGCGCACCACGTTTTCCTGCATGCCGATGGAAGCGCTGCGCGCGCCCGCTTTCCCCTTCATGGCGGTGATGGTGCGGCGCAGGAATCCCCCCAGGGTCTGCGGTTCGGGCATCGGCGCCGCGCCGGCGGCCAGAAGGCGAAGGTTTGCCCGGCGGAGGCCGCCGTCCTCCTTCGCGCCCGCCGCGGCGTACAGCCCTGACTGACGAAGCAGGTAGCGGATGAACTGCTCCAGGGGCATGTTAGCCGCCATGAAGCGCCAGTTCCCCAGGGTGTCAAGCACGCCCCGGCAGGCCGGATCCGTTTCCGCGAGGCTGAAGAACGCCTGGGAGAAGGAGGTCTCCGGCCGGGGGTCGTGCTGCCGCACGCGCGCGAGGTCCGCGGGCGAAAAGGAAAACACCGGGCAGGACAGGACGTGCAGCAGCGGCGTGTCCTGGCGGGGATTGTCCAGCACCTGCAGCAGCGCGATCAGGTCGCGCACCTCCTGCTGGGCATACAGCTGGCTGTCCGCGTCCGAATAGGCCTGTATACCGGCCTGGCACAGGATCTCCGCGATCACCGCCGCGCGGCCGGAGGCAGCCCTGAGCAGTACCGCGACGTCCCTCAGCTGCAGCGGCCTGGTCCCCTTCCCGTCGGGAATCGGCGTACCCAGAAGCTCGCTCACGCGCCGGGCGATCAGGCGGGCTTCATACACGAAGGCCCTCTCCATCTCCCCCCCGTTCCTTTTAGGCGGAGTCTCCTCTCCGGTTTCCCCGGTCTCCCCTTCATCCGTGGCTTCATCCAGGGACAGATCGTCAGGGAGAGACTCTTCCTCCGCCGGCTCATCCTCCCCTTTTTCGATCAGCCACAGCTCGACCGGCGGGCCTTCCCCGAGCCCGTCCTGCGGCACCAATCTGGCCTCATCGTCATAGCTGATCTCCGTCGCATCACTCCGCATCGCGAAATCGAACACGAGGTTGACAGCCTTCAGGATCTGGGGCCTGGAACGGAAGTTCTCCCGCAGCGTGATCAGCCTGGAGCCCGCTTCGCCGCCCGGCTTAAAGTCCCTGGATTTCTGCAGGAACAGGTTGGGGTCCGCAAGGCGGAAGCGATAGATGCTCTGCTTGACGTCGCCGACCATGAAAAGCGTGTTTTCGCCGTCATGGAGCCTTCGGATGATGGCTTCCTGGATGCTGGAGATGTCCTGGTACTCATCCACGAACAGCGCGTCATATGCGCCGGCGACTTCCCGGGCGATCTGCGGATCCGTCAGCGCCTTCAGGGCAAGGTGCTCCATGTCGTAGAAGTCCCACAGCGCCCGCTCCGCCTTGGCGCGCATGTACCGCCCGTGCGTGTCCCGGACCAGCCCGGCGAGCGCGCGCAGCGGGGGCAGGGTCGCCCGCACCTCCCCCATCCACTCCTCCGCTTCCCGTTCGCCGGAGGGAAGCAGGCCCATGGCTTGCCTGATGAGCTCCTTGGCCCTGTCCCTGAGATCCTTGGTCCTCTCACGAACCTCCGGATCCTCCGCCTGCCCGGCCGCCTTTGTGGAAAGCCGTGAGAAGGACAGCGCGGGAAAGCCGGACCGGCTGTCGCCCCTGAGTTGTTCCCGCAGCCTGTCAAGGAGCGCCAGGTCATCCTGGATCATCATCAGATAGCGCGCCGGCCCGTCCGCCCGTTCACAGAGATCCCGGCATGTCCTCAGCAGATCCTCCGCGCCCGACAGGATCAGCCGGACTTCCCTCCGCATCACCTCATACCAGGGATGGTCATACAGGCTGCCCTGCTCCAGGCCGGCCAGTCTGCTGTCCAGCCACTCCCAGGGGCTGTCCTGCGCCATCAGGAAGCGGTACAGCCTCCCGACCATGTCCTCGATCTCCCTGTCGCTGAAGCGATCCATAAGGACTTTGGCATCCGCGTCCGTCTGCATGTAGAAGGATTCCAGGGCCTGATCCGCCGCGGCATCGAACAGTTCCCCGGCCAGCAGTTCATCCGCCGGCCTGGACAGCGGGTCGGTGCCCGCCGCCTGGAAATGCCGCCGGATCACCTTCTGGCAAAAGCTGTGCAGGGTGCAGATATCCGCGCGGCCCAGCAGCAGATACTGTTTTTTCAGCCGCGGATCCTGCCCCGCAGCCTCGCTGAGCAGGTCGGTCAGGCGGGTTTTCATCTCATCGGCCGCGGCGTGCGTGAAGGTCACCACCAGCATGCGGTCCAGCGGCACGCCCTCCAGAAGCAGCGCCATGACCCGCTGGATGAGCACCGAGGTCTTGCCGCTGCCGGCGGCCGCGCTGACCAGCACCTCCCGGCTGCGCGCGGTGATCGCCTCCTGCTGCCTGTCAGTCCACTTTCGCATCATCCGCCTCCAGCAGCGCGGCGAAGGCCTTTGCCACTGCGCGCCGCCCGGACTCATAGGTCAGCGCACCCTGCTGGTACACCGCCCAGGGGGGCCGCATCGGCGCGTCGCAGCTCAGCTCGATCGAAGCGCCCTGCACAAAGGTACCCGCCGCCATGATGACCTGGTCGTCATATCCCGGCATGTCCCAGGGTTCCGGCCGCGCGAAGGCGTCCACCGGCGAACCGCTCTGGATCCCCCCGCAGTAGGCGATCACCTTTTCAGGGCTTCCCGGCACAAACGCCTGGATGATGTCAGCGCGCGGAGCAAGCGATCCGGGATAGGCCTCAAACCCCAGCAGCTCCGCCGCCCTCGCCGACAGCGCAGCGACCTTCAGGGCCTGGCACACGGTATGCGGCGCCATGAACAGCCCCTGATAAAAGGGCCGGTAACTCCCCTCATAGCTTCCGACCTCGCGCCCCAGCCCCGGGGCGGTGAGGCGGTTTTCGATCAGGGAGACGGCCCGCGCTGTCCCGGCGATGTAGCCGCCGGTCGGGGCAAGGCCGCCGCCCAGGTTTTTGATGAGGCTGCCCGCCGCCGCGTCCGCGCCGTAGAAGGTCGGCTCATCCTCTGTCACGAACGCGCCGTAACAATTGTCCACCAGGACGAAGACCTCCGGGTTGACCGCCTNNATTTCCGCCGGCACCAGCGAGGGACGCAGCGCATAGCCCCGGCTGCGCTGCAAAAAAACCACCCGGGTTTTGGGGTCCATCAGGCGCAGGACTGCCGGGATATCCAAGATCCCTTCTGGCGTCAGTTCTGCCTGCCGGACATCAACTCCCATTTCGATCAGCGAGCCGGGCCGGCCGCTGCCGAAAATCACGCCCTCCAACGTGTCATAAGGTTTACCTGAGGCGATCAGCAGCCCGTCCCCCGGCCTCAGCAGGCCGAACAGGCAGACGGACAGGGTGTGCGTACCCCCGGAAAGGGAGGGCCGGCAGATGGCAGCCTCAGCCCGGAAGACGTCCGCGCACAGGCATTCCAGCGTATCCCGGCCGATATCGTCATATCCGTAGCCGGTGCTCGGGGCAAAATGCCGCGCCCCCACGCGTCGGGAAGCAGAGGCGTCCAGCACCCTGGCGGTGTTGACACGCTCCGTCCTGTCAAATCCCGAAAAGATCTCCGCGCAGTCCTTCTCAGCCCGTGATATGAGGTTCTCAACGTCCTTTATCATCCATCCTCCAGTCCCTGCCTGACGTCGCACATGAGCGCATCCATTCCCATATCTCCCGGCAGCCAGCGGATCCGTGCGTCCGCCCTGAACCAGGTCAGCTGGCGCTTGGCGTAGTTGCGTGTGCGCCGGGCGATGAGTTCCCCGGCCTCCGTCAGACTGATTTCCCCCTTCAGGCAGGGGACCAGTTCCTTGTACCCCAGCCCCTGCATGCTCTGCGCCTGCGGGCTGACGCCCCTGTCCAGCAGCGCCCTGACCTCCTCTGCCAGACCATCCCTCAGCATACTATCGACCCGCGCGTTGATCCTACTGTACAGCGTCTCCCGCGGCCAGCTGATCGCGAACAGGCGCAGCGTCCATTCCCCCGCACCGTCATCCGGCATTTCCTGGGCAGAGAACGGGTGCCCAGTCAGCTCCTGCACCTCCAGCGCGCGGATGACGCGGCGCAGATCGTTGGGGTGCAGCCTGTCCGCGCTTTTAGGGTCACACTCCCGCAGCAGGCCGTGCAGGGCCGGCTTGCCG
>MTKZ01017898.1_pt1 | contig 19898 bp, 24 predicted proteins | sample 1042781 | NCBI WGS metagenome assembly MTKZ01 (sample SAMN06212207, study PRJNA360539) | anaerobic digester metagenome | biome: Wastewater treatment plant; material: sludge; isolation source: anaerobic digester fed with sludge from wastewater treatment plant | place: Denmark: WWTP Viborg ... | reverse complement strand
AAAAAAATTTTACGACATACGGGATAACTTCATCCTGGTAGTTGAGTACCGGGGAGAGGATGTAAACAAAGGTTTCCGGCGTAAAATTCCGCTAACTAATAATCAGAACAAATCAGAAGAAGAAGTGCTGGAAGCCGTAGCGTTTTTTTGGGCAGCCTATAAAATGAATACTGGTAGGATAACATAAATTACTTACTCTTGCCGGGGGGGTATCATAAAATAAATATCCAGCAGGAACTATCAGGCCCATACACAGATTTATTCGCTTTGGCTATTTCCTGACCATAATCATTACTTTATTATCCTGCCCTCATTGTTTTGCTTATATATGTAATGGTAACTTACCCAAATCCAAAACTGTTTTAATAACATTAATTGATAGCAATGAAAAAGATAATATCTCTTTTATTTATTATTCCTCTTTTAATAGGGTGTACCGAAAATCTGGTGACCGGTCGTAAGCAATTAGACCTGGTGTCAGAAACTGAGTTACAAACCATGGCAACCCAGGAATATCAAACCTTTTTAAGTAACAATACCGTCATCAATGCCAGCACCAACAGGGATGCTGAAATGGTGCGTCGGGTTGGAAACCGTATTTCAGCTGCTATTACAGCTTATTACAACAATAAAGGGTTTACCTCTATCCTGAATGGTTACAATTGGGAGTTTAACCTGGTAGATAATAAGGAAGCAAATGCCTGGTGTATGCCGGGAGGTAAGGTTGTTATTTATACGGGTTTGTTACCCTATACACAAAACGAAGCCGGATTAGCTATTGTAATAGGGCATGAGATTGCCCATGCAGTGGCACAACATGGCAGTGAAAGAATGAGCCAGGCTTTACTGCAACAATTAGGTGGCATTGCACTTCAGGTAGCTATCGCCAATAAGCCGGCAGAAACACAAAATCTTTTTATGACTGCTTATGGTGTTGGAAGTACCGTAGGAGTTCTGTTACCATTTTCCCGTAAAGAAAAAGGAGAAGCTGATAAATTCGGGCTGTACTTTGCTGCTATGGGCGGATACAATCCCCAGGAAGCCATTCCATTCTGGGAAAGGATGGCTGCAGCCGGCGGAACCAGCCCACCTGAGTTTCTAAGCACTCATCCTTCTGAAGAAACCAGGATGGAAAAAATAAAAAGCTATATGCCTAAGGCGTTAGAATATTATAAACCTATAAAAAAATAATTTCAGCTTCTAAGCAAGGGCATTTTTTTCTTCCTATATCAAATCGTTACTTTTTTTTCCCATTATGGGGAAAGGTAATACGACTTCCTTTATAGTTAAGTGGGTACGAAATTTGACTATACTATTAAATGTATTCCGCTAACTTATTACGGATTGCAGCTCACCTTAATAAAATTTATTTATGAAAAAAATTATCAGCTTTTTCTTACTCGCATCATTATTAGTAGTGATATCCTGCAATAATAAACCTGCAGAAACTACAAAAGAAGTTATTGTCGTTCCTCAAGCACCTGTAATTATTGTAAAAGATCCACCGAAAAAAGCTACAACAGTTACATTAGATAAGAATGGTGTTAAAGTGGAAACGAAGAAAATAGACGTACAAGTAAAAAAGTAATTGGAAGATTACCGGCATTTTCATTTTATTTATCGGTCTACTGTTGCTATAATTAACTTAAGATTAAACGATTGCGAAGGAGTAGCCAACATATTTTATTGTATCGATAAAATACTGGCTTTGGCTACAATTTTTGGTGGAATAATAGTAGTATCTTGATAGAGATAAAATGCCTTATTTTATGAAATGGGTATTACCGTCTCTTCTTTTTAGTTTATTCTTCTTCTTTTTAAACTGTACCGACGTAGATTACAATGAAAAGTCGGTAAACCGTACTTCCCGTAAAATACTCATAGACGCCTCACATGATGGAGGAGTATGGTGGTCGCCCCAGTCTGGTACTTATTCAGCAAGCCTTCCGCACCAGGGAAAATTGATGGCGGATTTTTTAAGAAGTTATGGCTTTACAGTGGATGAGCTCCCAAGCTTTTCAGTGATAACAGATTCTATTCTTCAGCAATATGATAAAGTTATACGGGCCGGTTGTTTTGGTACTTATCAGCCATCAGAATTACAGGCATACGTTAACTATACAAACCGTCCTACTTCTCTATTCCTGATTGGAGAATACCTGAATCCTGCTCAAATTGATCAACTTGCAGAAAACCTGGGCATACATTTTCAAGGTATTTATTATGGAAACCTGGATACATATGCGCCANNTACATATGCGCCGCATATAATTACAGATTCTGCCACTTCATTTTATTACAATGCCGGTTCTATTATCGTGAATGCAGGTACTAATCCTGCAATAATACCACTTGGGTGGCTTGACGGCGACAACAATAAGCCTTCTTTGGGGATCCTTCAGCATCCCTTCTCAAAAATTTTATTTATTGGAGATATAAATGGCATTGAGAGTCTGCCACAGCCTTTAACACTAAAAATTTTCAAATGGCTGTTTGGCTAAAATCAAATGTAGCAGACACCGGACAAAACGAATTATCTAAACAAACTATCCCACCTCACCCTAACTTTCTTTCTTTCCTTTGAGGATTTTCCGCTCTTTGGTGTTATGGGTAATATTATCACCTTTTATTATTTGCTCTTCACCTTCCCGGCTGTCAAGATTATCCTTATTTTCCGGTCGATGTTTGTTTGTGTTGAACTGGGTGTTGTGCTTCAGATTTTTTGATTTCATATTTTTCATATACCCTGATTTTTAAATTCTTTTATGAAGTTACCATCAATCCTCCCCCGAAACTATGACCTTCAGCAGACTTTGATAGAACTTTAAACAGTTGCCGGGACAGCCACTATTAAGGTCTTATCAAATAGATAAATGGGAATTGGTATTTATATACAGGCCTTCCCGTATAGAAATTGCCGGGAATCATTAATTTCAGCGGATAAAAGTTCCGTATGAAAGCAGCTACCATTAATGAATTGAAGCAGGAATTATTAACAACAACACCTGCCAGACTAACAGAGTTGTGCATACGGCTGGCCCGTTTCAAAAAGGAAAATAAAGAGTTACTCACCTATCTGCTTTTTGAAGCTCATGATACTACAGCCTATATTAATGGAGTAAAAGCAGAAATGGATAGTCAGTTCGAATCTATTAATAAGAGCAGTGTCTATTTTGTAAAAAAGACTTTGAGAAAAATTCTTCGTATCACCAATAAGTTTATACGGTACAGCAGTTCTGCTTTAGTTGAAACAGAACTTCTCCTTTATTTCTGCAGCTCAGTTAGAGCTTTAGGTAGTTCAATAGCAGGCAGTACTGTAATTGCTAACCTGTACCAAACCCAGTTGAAAAAAATAAATAAAGCGATTGCTTCTATGCATGAAGATCTTCAATATGATTATCTGAAAGAACTTAAACAGATGAGTGAATTGAACTAGTTACTACCAATTTGGAAGTAGTTCAATCAGGCCCCCGGGAAAGGAGGTATCTTTGTGATCTACTTTAATAAATGTATGATGACAACAAGAGTACCCGGATTTCTTTTCATTTGTTTAATGGTAATTACCTTTTTTTTCGAGTCTTGTAAAACAGGGGGAAAAAGTAAACGGCTTGAAAACTTTCATTATGGAAGTTTTAAAGATTCTTTGCAGAAGGAAAGTGTGTCAGCTAAGTATGACACCTCCAATATTTTTGATGCGAATATTTTTATACCGGGAGTTGATTCGTTGGATACCTTATTAATAAAGATGGATACAGCATGGCGAAAAGAAATAGCCAGGCTGGAGCACATGGACTCTTTGCTTGTAGCAAAAAAGAAAGGAAATACGGCATCAACCGCAGAAAAAGAGACGGCAAAATTTAACCTCAAGGCACTAGATTCTTTCTTGAAAAATAGAACTCCCCCTGTTGAGCTTTCTTGCCGGGAAAAAGCGTGCCTGTTATATGCAGAAATTATCAAATCATCACAAACGCTGTACTTGTATATAGATGGTGAAATACAAGACAGTTTTAAAGTGTCTACAGGTAAAGGTAAATATGAAACGCCTGAATTGAATCTCAGACCATCCGGGCCGGTATTCATTAAATATACTTCACGCAAATTTCCGGGTGGTAACTACCAGGGGCTCGGTAATATGCCTTATGCTGTATTCCTAAGGGGTGGCTATGCAATACATGGAACAACTCCCGGAAATTTTCCAAAATTGGGAACCAAGGCATCTCACGGTTGTATCCGGCTTCACCCCGATAATGCTAAAATATTTAATGAGTTAGTGAAGGTGATTGGACTTGAAAATACATGGGTATCCGTCAAAGATTCGCTGTGAAGCAGGGGTAAATAATTTTGCAGCTGATTAATGCTTCAATTATATATTTCGATTCAAATACTGGCATATCAATTGTTAGTCTATTTACCTGGTCGTATTTTAATTATTAAATTCTGAAATTTACAACATGAAAAATTACATTTTAGCTCTAAAACGTATCTCCCTTATAATGGTAACTATATTATTAGTTAATGCTGTCAGTGCCCAAAGCAATTCGAAAATCAAAAAATTAAAGAAGGATAGCCAGACAGCAAAAGCAGCCTTCATTAAAGGAGACGCATTGATGAGCAGTCTCTTTAGCAGTTCTTATGCATATGTAATTTTCCCGAACGTCGGTAAGGGCGGGCTGGGTATCGGTGGAGCCGCCGGAAATGGAATCGTTTACAGAAACGGGGTTGCTATCGGGTCTGCTAAAATGAAACAATTAACTATAGGTTTCCAGGCAGGTGGCCAAGCATACAGGGAAGTAATTTTCTTTGAGAGTCAAAATGACCTGGATAGATTTAAAGAAGACAAATTTGAATTGTCTGCCCAGGCTTCAGCCGTTGCCGTAACGGAAGGTGCTTCTGCCAATGTCAAATACAGGGAGGGTGTTATGATATTTACCCAAACAAAGGGGGGATTAATGTATGAAGCATCAGTGGGAGGGCAGAAATTCGACTTCAGCAGCTTCTAATGGCCTTTTCCTATACTTCCGTAATATTTATTTCAACAAAACTAATAATTGTTGATGTTGATATGCGTTACCATCAAAGGGGGCTTGCATCCTGCTGAGTTATATCATAACTCACTTTGAGTAATATCATATCAGTTTTTTTATCATTCGTTCAATTTTGTACAGACAGTTATCAAAGTCAATACTTAAAACAAACAAAACTATGGGCTACACTAATGCATCCAACCTGGGGGTTCAGCATAACGAATGGTTAAGGAAACTTGAATTCTATAAAGAAGATTTGGATATTCTTGAAAAAAGACTTCTGGAAGTTTCAGATAAAAACACCAGTACAGAGGCCAGAGCCGGTATCGAGCATTTTCAAAACCAGTTTATGATTCAGCGAAAAAATATCAGTGAATTAAAGCATGTGATAAAAAGGCATACACACCAGGTTTTTGAAGATGTAAAAGAACATGCCGGAAGAGTAGAAGAGATACAGATAGGCGACCATCAAAAAATTGATGAGGACGTAACACAATTTGAAAAAACTATAAATGAATTACGGCAAGAGTTTAATTTGTTTCTGACAAAGTGGATGTAACAGGTTTAGTGTTTGAAACAACAAAAAACCAATAGTCATTCGTACGGTTTATTTATCTACCCGGTTTAATTAGTTTATTTCAGTGTTTCATCAATTTCGATGTCACCCTCTTCGTCTTTTGATTTGTGGTAATCAGTATTAAGTTGTTGCTCAAACTCTTTTTCATCTTTTTGATTACGCATCACCAGAAAAACTATCAATGCTATAAGACCAATACCTACAGGAATTAATATAAGCCAGTTCATTATATATAATGTTTAGCTGAAGTTATTACAATTGAGCAGTTTGGGATGTTAAGTTTTTATTTATGGCATAAAACAGTATTGCGCTTCATTTTCGGAAAATAGTTTATAATGTCATCCAATAAATAATTACCTCTCCTTACTGGTTTAATGTAACTTTATAAAAAAAAGAAAATGAACACACATACGGAAGGTGATACTATTGTTCTCCAGGTTTTCAATGATACACTGTCAGCAACTTTAGCGCAGAGCAAACTCCAGGAAGCTGGAATTGAGTCTTTTTTACAAGATGAAAATGTAGTCGGACTTAATCCGTTGGGGGGTGTGGAATTAAAAATATTTTCAAAAGACCTGGAATTGGCAAAGAAAACTCTGTCCGTTTAGAAAGTAGCCTTGCTGGAATCCGTCAGAATATTGCTGCATCAAGCTTCTAAAAGCCAGTTTATCATTTTAGGGAATTAAAAGGATACATCACCAGGTAATCAGTTAACCGCATAGGCTAGTAACAGTAATCGTTATCTGATTCTCTTCATCTCTAAGTTTAATATACAAACATAAGCAGCTATGTGTTTTTCTTCCAATGCAAGCTTTGGCGCCAGTGCAGTTTTAGCTGTAGTAGGTGTTGTTGCAATTGCAAAAGCCAAAAACACCCCAGGCCGTTTATTTGCTGCAATTCCCATCATCTTTTCTATACAACAGTTTGCTGAAGGAATGTTGTGGTTATCTATGAAAGAACATGATATCGGCGGTATGGGTGGCATCTCAAACTTTTCAACCAATCACCCGTTCTTTAGGGATGTATTTCTTGTGTTCGCACTGGTACTATGGCCTTTTTATGTACCATTCACCGTGTGGCTGCTGGAAAATAATAAAAAACGAAAAAGAATTTTGAGTGTGCCGCTGGCAGCTGGGATCGCTGTATCATTATGTCTTCTTTATGTTTTGTTGACTTTCCCCGTGCAGGTAATGGGAGAGAAGCATCATATTCATTTTGAATTTGATTTACCGGTAGAAACTTCTAATGTAAAATGGTTGATTAGTTTATTATACTTTATGTCCACCATTGCAGCGCCTTTTATTTCAAGTAATAAAAGAATGAAATGGCTGGGTCTTGCTTTTTTATTATCCTATACAATTGCAGTTATTTTTTATAGCGGATTCTTTGTTTCAGTGTGGTGCTATTTTGCAGCCCTTTTAAGTGTGCTGGTGCTTTGGATAGTAATGGGATTCAATAAACCTTTGCATCATTAGAGGGGTCTGTTTCAACTGCATTTGAAAAAAATATCAACTATTCCCTTTAATTTGCGTAGCTTCGCTCTTCTTATAGTTAGTGCTTCCCAGTTTTTGAAGTAGTTCATCTCCTCCAACTCCGTGACCGCTTAACCTAAGGCAGATAATGTATCAGATACAATTTTGGTAGCCTTATCACATTTTTTTACAAAAACATTTTAATAAGTGTCATTTAACAATTTACAGCTCATCGAGCCTGTATTACAGGCCCTGAGCAAAGAAGGATACACCAATCCAACCCCCATCCAGGAAAAATCAATTCCGGTTATTTTACAACAAAGAGATTTACTCGGCTGTGCACAGACTGGCACCGGTAAAACTGCTGCTTTTGTGATTCCTATTTTACAACTGATGCATCAGCATATGCAACGGTCTAATCAGTCTCAACGCAGAATTAAAGGATTGATTCTTACACCCACCCGTGAATTAGCAATTCAGATTGGTGAAAGCATTGAGGCATATGGACGTTTTTTACCATTACGGCACCAGGTTATCTTCGGTGGCGTATCACAACACAGCCAGGTGCAAAATATGCGACGTGGAGTTGATATTTTAGTAGCTACACCGGGTCGTTTACTCGATCTTATGCAACAAGGTCATATTTCGTTGAGAGATATTCAGTTTTTTGTATTGGATGAAGCAGACCGTATGCTGGACATGGGTTTTGTGCATGATGTAAAACGTATCATAGCCAAATTACCAGCGAAACGACAAACATTATTTTTCTCTGCTACAATGCCTGATGAAATAAAAAAATTGGCGGACATATTATTGACGGACCCGGTAAAAGTAGAAGTTACTCCACCTGCATCCACCGTTGATCTTATACAACAATCTCTGTATTTAGTGGATAAGCAAAATAAGCAATCATTGTTAATTCATTTGTTACAGGATCAATCCATTGAAACAGTACTGATATTTACACAAATGAAACATGCAGCGGATAAACTTTCCCGCAGCCTGAATCAATCAGGAATCCGTACGGAAGCTATTCATGGAAACAAATCCCAGAATGCAAGACAAGCTGCACTGGCAAATTTTAAGAATAAACAAACAAGGGTGCTTGTTGCCACTGATATCGCTGCCCGTGGTATTGATATTGATGAACTCACCCATGTGGTTAATTATGAGTTGCCGAATGTTCCGGAAACGTATGTTCACCGGATTGGCCGTACCGGCAGGGCAGGAGCCAGCGGAATTGCGATTTCATTTTGCGACAGAAGTGAAAAAGATTTTTTGAAGGATGTTGAAAAATTGATCAGGAAAGCAATCCCAGTTGTCAAAGAACATCCATTTGTAGCAAGTTCACTTACAACAACTAATTTGTTAACCCGTAAACCTGTATCTACTGTAAAGAGCTATAGAAATACGGGGGAAAGCAGGAGATATGGAAGCAGTTTTAAACAACGAGCTGCCTCACCGGGCACACGGAATACTACCCGCAATATATCGGTACAGCCAAAAAATAAAAAAGAATTTGATGAATCCTGGTAGATAAGGAGCATTCTTGTTAAAAATAATGGCAAGCAGAATAGAGATAAATTTTTTTTTAACCGGTTTTAAAATTACCTTAAAGATATGAGTACAGAAAAAATAGTCCAATTCGTTTGTTTTGAAACAACACTTAAGAGTGATCAATTTATTCCCAAATGGGAAGATTATACCCGGTCGGATAACAGTAATACGGCTGTTACATTACAGCAATCTGAAAAAAATAATGTATTCAGGTATATTGCACAGCACCGTTGTGGGGCCGGTGGTTTTCAATTCCTTTTTACGAAAGGCAAAAAAACATCCCGTATACCGGAAGTAGGAATACGGGAAAAACAAGCCGGTGGTTATTCTGTTATACAGACAGAACGAAAAGATGATGCGNNAAACGAAAAGATGATGCAAATGCTGATGAGTGCAAAGTTTTTGTGTTTGTCACAAATCCGCAGACCGATCTTAACCTGTACAAGAAACTTCCCGTTTCGGCCAAGTTAAATATTTACGAAGCCTATTATGAGAACTGCCAATATGCTTATATCCTGGAATATTTTGTAAAAAATAAATTTTCGGCAGAGTTGCTGGAGCTATTAAAACAACAGGATGCTGCCGAAATTGGAGTGTATAAAGAATGTGCCCTTCAGGCAGTATAAGAAAATACTGTCTTATTATTTAACCAGCTGAACATTGACAGCATTGGCTCCTTTTGGACCCATTTGAATTTCAAATGTTACTTTGTTATGTTCTTTAATCTCTTCGCTTAATGAGTTGATGTGAACAAAAACACTTTCCTGTGTTTCCAGATCCTTAATAAAGCCATATCCTTTTGCATCATTAAAGAAAGTAACAACTCCTTTACGGATAAGATCTTCAGGGTTTACAGGCTCATGTTTAGGAACGCCGATTTCAATGTCTTCTAATTTAACATCGATTTTTTTTCTTGGATCGGGTGGCTTTGAGGAAAGATTGCCATTCTCGTCCAGGTAAGCTAGCATGCTATCAAGGTTATTACCATCTTTGGTATTCTCTTTTCTTTCTTGTTTTCTTTCAGCCTTTTCTTTTTTGGCTTGCTGTTTCTTCTTTTCTCTTTCTTTTTTGTTCCAGGTTTCTGCCATAATTGCTTAAATGTTTAAGTTAATAAAATGCTTTTTGTAAATAAAAGGGGAGGAAATACCTGATGTAAAGTTGTTACACTCCATCAAATTTGTTTAAAGATAAGCTATTTCTGCTAGCTGCTGTTTTTTGAAGCAAATGGGTTAGTTTTACGACAACATATTATGTTCCGTAAAATCTAATTCATAATTATGAAACTATTCCTGACCCTTACACTTTGCTTTTTTTTAGCAGCCGTAAATGCACAAAATACTGCCGTAAATAGTAGTAAGCCAGATCCAACTAAGAAGATACAAGTAGCTGAAGCTTCCTGTGGCGAATGCCAGTTTCATCTGGAAGGGAAAGGCTGTCACCTGGCCGTCCGGATAAATGGCAAGGCCTATTTTGTGGATGGAACAACTATAGATGAACATGGTGATGCCCATGCCAGCGATGGATTTTGCGAAGCTATCAAAAAAGCAGAAGTACAGGGAGAGGTAGTTGGGGGCCGTTTTAAAGTCACTTATTTTAAACTCATTAAGCCCACAAAAGAAAAGTCAGCCACTGGGAGTTAGTAATCTGCCCAAATCTTTCTACAGCATTTTTTTGGAGTTTTTGAATACTTATCGTACTCTTATCATCTAAATATTTTTAATATGACCAACAAAATGCCAAAATCTGCTTATCAAATTCTTCTGGGATTTCTTATTCTGACTTTTACTGTTGTAGCCTGTAATAGCAAAAAGGAGGAAGACAAAAAGGAAACTCCGACTGAAACAACTGTTAAGCCTGCAGATGTAACACCTCCATCTACGGGAGATTCAACCGGTAAAAAAGATTCAATCGTAGAGAAGCCAGTTAAGACCACCGATTAAAAAAATTAATCACTGCAGATCGTTCCTGTTAATTTTTCATGGGTATGAAAGATTAATAAAGGAACGATTTTTTATTTTTTGACCGGTGTTTTGTTCTTTACCGGTGTACCATGCCGGTGGTGGATGAGCTTATGTATTAGCCAGTGTTCAAGTTTGTGATGCAAGGGTATCAATATGGCTGCTATTCCTACAAAAATGAGAATTTCATAAACCGGGGTATGATGTGTTAGTCTCGCAACAGTAGGATGAAGCAGGAGAGTAAGGTATTCGAAAAGAAATAGTAGTGAAAGCACCCCCAGCAACCGAATCATCTTAACATGTACAATTACACGGCTTAGCAGGAGTGTAAGCAGAAAAAAGCCCGGGATAAATATGGCGATTAGTAACATCTGTAATTGCTGAACTCTTTCCTTTTTTGCAATCCGTCTCTCTTCTTCCAATTCTAATTGGCGGAACTGTTCATTGCTGGAAATTACCTGCGACTCCCTGATCTTACTTTTACTGTTTACAGAATCGTTCAAACCCTTTACATAGCTTACATACGTAAATGCACTGTCAATATTTTTTATTTTCTTATAGTGATCAGTAAGAAATTCTGCTGCATCCAGTTCCAGCGACAGAAAGCCATCTTTTTTTGCTATGGCAAGAGACATTCCCGCATAGTGGGTGGCAGAATCATACTCACCCATATGTTCATAAAGATTTGCAAGCCCAAGTGTAGCTTCACAAAGAATTTCGTCATCACCCGCTGCCTGCAGGTAACCGATGGCGGTTTGATAATTCGTTAACGAGTTTTTATAGCTTCCTAATTTTAAAAAACTGTGGCCAAGCCCTGTCATGGATGTGCCAATCAGGTCTCCGTCATTTTCATTTTTGGCCAGCTCCAGCGACTTACTGAAATAAGTGAAAGCAGAATCAGAAATATCAAGGCGGTTATATACATCGCCTATATTTAAAGTAATATAATATTTAAGTTCTTCGACATTATACTTTCGGATGATGGAATCTGCTTTTGAATAATACTCCAGTGCCTTGCGGTACTCTTCCTGTAATACATAAACGGTACCAATGTTATTCAATACACTGGCCATGTTTCGTTGATTATTTCTTTTTTCTTCTAATTTGAGTTTTTGAATATTTAATTCTAAGGCTTTGGAAAAATTTCCGAATTTTCTGAATGTATTAGCCAGCACACCAATAGCTCTTGATTCTCCTTCTACATAACCGATGTTTCTTGCCAGTGATAAAGACTGGTAAGATAAGATAAGAGCAGTATCGGGATTGTAAACCCCGATCGCAGTTGCTAGTTGCCGCAACAAATTAACCCGGTTTGTATCTGCCTTTTCATTGGTGAGCAAAAAACGCAGACTGTCTGCTTTATCTTTTTGGGAGAAAGAAGCATAAGAGAAGAATAAACATACAAGTAACAATATATTCTTCCTTTTTCTGAGTCTGGTACAGTGGAGATGGGTGGCCATTATTTTTATAATTAACAAAGCGATTCTAAATTACTTACTAATCGCTTGTCCGGGAATAAATTAATTAAATAAAGTTTTTAAATTTCCGGGCATGTAAAATCCTTTTATTAATATGCTCAGCTGGTAATGTAGGTCTTCCTGTATAAAAGTTACCAAGAGGAAAGCGGATATACAAGCTATCAGTATCATAAGGGAGGCTAACTTGAGTGAAGATTTCTTTTTCTATAGTAAATTTGAGGATAGGCCGGTTATTGACGACTACCAAAATATATTTAAGTAAAATTCTGCTAAAAATTTGTGGAAATGTTATTCAGAGAAGCCCAAATAAGTGATATTCCACAGCTGCAGGTAGTAAGGAATGCTGTTCTGGAAAATACGCTGTCTGACCCCTCATTAGTAACCAACTTTGATGTCGAAGATTATATTAGCCGGCGGGGAAAGGGGTGGGTATGTGAATCCAATGGCATTATTATTGGCTTTTCAATTGTGTCTGTTATTGATAAAAATATTTGGGCCTTATTTGTACATCCAGGCTATGATAAGTCAGGAATTGGCCGGCGGCTACACGACGGGTTACTGGAGTGGTATTTTGCACAAACAAATGAAACAATCTGGCTCAGTACAGCACCCGGAACAAGGGCCGAACATTTTTATAGAAAGGCTGGTTGGGTAGAATCTGGTACGCCGGGCAAAGAGGAGATAAAATTTGAAATGACGGCTGCACAATGGAAAGGCTGTTTTAAATTGTAATCAAATTCGAATATCTTTAAAATAAAAGCAACCTGTTTTACCATTACTGTAGTCTATCCACTGGCAAAATTTCCATTATGAGCAAAATTACCATCGCATTTCTTCCCCTTATATTAATTGCAGGCTTTATTCTGCCTGATGACAGCTGTAAAAAAGCAGTTACTTCCGGGAATGTGGCCACTGATCAGTCCGATGGTCCTTATGTTTTATACAAAAACGATAAAGTGTATGTAAAATATATTTTCGATGAAAACGGCACAAAATCAGTGAAGCAAGACAGTATTGCCTTATCGCAAAAGGGAAGTTTGACACTGACTGTCTTAACAGATGAACCGGGAAAAACATTTGAAGTAAAACTGAAAAAAGAATTAAAGACTGAGAAAACTGAATTCTCAGATGTCAGCAAACGCTTTGTCGTCTCTGATATTGAAGGAAACTTCAGGGCTTTGCGGCAACTACTACAGGGTAATTCGATAATCGATGAGAAATTTAATTGGACATTTGGAGATGGACATCTTGTACTTACGGGAGACTTTGTGGACCGGGGCGAACAACAAACAGAAGTACTCTGGCTTATTTACTCGTTAGAGGAACAGGCTAAGGCAGCCGGTGGATATGTACATTATATATTAGGGAATCATGAGATAATGAACCTGAGTGGAGACCTGCGGTATCTTAATTCAAAATATCAATTAAATTCCAATTTGCTGGGGGAGCAGTATGTCTCCTTATTGGGTGAAAACTCAGAATTAGGCCGGTGGTTGAGAACCAAGAATGTGTTAGAAAAAGTCGGCGATATTTTATTTTGCCATGCCGGCATATCCGCAGCGGTTAATAAAATGGATTTTTCGACTAATAAAATAAATAAGCTTGTAAAACCATATTATGCAGATAGCACCTACCAGTATGAAACTCCTGAAGTTGAAGTCCTTTACGGCGATCTTGGACCGTTCTGGTACCGGGTATATTATCATGGTGTAAAGGCAAGTACGGCACAGGTTGACAGCACCCTCTCCATCTATAAAGTAAAGCACATTACTACAGGCCATACAGTAGTTGCTGACACCATCAGCGTATTATATAACGGAAAAGTCATTAATACAGATGTGCATCATGCAAAAGGCCATATTGAAGGTTTGCTGATAGAAAATGAAAGTTATTACCGTGTAACTGCCCTTGGTGAAAAATTTCTGATGATGAGCCGATAAATGAACTGTTTATAAATCCCGAACAAATAATTTTTACGACTCGAAAAGAATAACTATTTTGTTCCTGCCTAGCTGGTTTTGCCGGTAACTATTCTGATTTAAAAAATAAGACAGTCATTGCAAAATCATATTTAATAATTAACCAAACAAAGAATTATGAAAAAAGTATTGATTTTTATTTTGGCTGTAAGTCTGTTTGCAGCCTGCAAAAACGACAAAAAAGCTAAAGACGACCGTTCCACCACTAAGGAAAAAGATGATTATAGCACCAGTGATGATAAAAAGGATGATAAAAATGCAGATTATAAAAGTACCGATGACAAAAAAGATAGTGATGACAAATCGTCCCGGGATGATGACAATGGGTCCGGTTGGACAAAAAGTGACGAAAGCAGGTTCATGAGTGATTGTGAAGGTACTGCCAAACCAAATGTAGGTGCTGCCCGTGCCAATGAGTATTGCGATTGCATGCTTCAAAGAATGAAAAAAATGTATTCTTCTTATACCGAGGCAGACCGGGATTTAGCTGGTGCCACACAAGATGAAATTAATAAACTTGCTGCTCCATGTAATGGTAAGTAAGAGAATGGAAAATATATATGAATGACAAAGGGACTCAGGAATGAGTCCCTTTGTCATTTTAGGTTTTATCCACCTTGTCGCTTAAATTTGCCACTCTTTAAAACTGATATAAAGATGCCAAGATCTATTGCATTCAGGGACGCCTTAAGAGAAGCTATGAGTGAGGAAATGCGAAGGGATGACAGGGTGTACCTGATGGGGGAAGAAGTAGCGGAGTATAATGGTGCATACAAAGTAAGCCAGGGTATGCTGGCTGAATTCGGACCTAAACGGGTAATTGATACACCCATTTCTGAACTAGGCTTTACAGCGGTTGGAGTAGGTTCTGCTCAAAATGGCCTTCGCCCGGTTGTAGAATTTATGACTTGGAATTTTGCGGTTCTAGCTTTAGATCAAATTCTTAATACCGCCTCTAAAATGTTGGCAATGAGTGGTGGACAAATTTCCTGTCCGATTGTTTTCAGAGGCGGGAATGGCTCAGCTGGTCAGCTTGGTGCACAGCACTCGACCGCCTTTGAAGCCTTATATGCTAATATTCCCGGAATAAAAGTTGTTTCTCCAAGCAATGGTTATGATGCGAAGGGTCTTTTGAAACAGGCAATCCGCTATGAAGAAGATCCGGTAATGTTTATGGAAAGTGAGCAGATGTATGGAGATAAAAGTGAAATACCGGATGAAGAATATTATATCGAACTCGGAAAAGCTGATATTAAAAAAGCCGGCCGTGATGTAACTATAGTTTCATTCAATAAAATGATGAAAGTAGCCTTGGGTGCAGCAACAGAATTGGAAAAAGAAGGGATTAGTGCAGAGGTAATTGATCTCCGTACCATACGTCCACTTGACTGGATGACTATTCTGGAAAGCGTTAAAAAAACAAACCGCCTGGTGATAGTAGAAGAGCAGTGGCCTTTTGCTTCTGTTTCCTCTGAAATTACTTACCGCATACAAAAGGAAGGGTTTGATTATTTGGATGCACCTATTCGCCGCATAACGGCTGCTGATGCACCTTTACACTATGCACCGAACCTGGTGGCAGCAGCTCTTCCTGATGTTCCAAGAACTGTGAAACTTGTGAAAGAAGTGATGTACCAGAAAAAATAATCATGAAAAATATTATTTACAGCCCGGAACCTTTATTCCGGGCTTTTTTTATTTAGTAAAATTACTTTTCAAAAAATATATTTTGTTTGAGGTGCAATGATCTGGTTAGTAAACTGCATCTTTGACACGGTTTTTCATATGATATTGGATTTTAAAACGAGGCTGGGTTTCTACCCGGCTTCTATTATTTTAAAATGGCAGGCGTAAGATTTGATTCCAGCTTTATAGATGATTATCATCCGGCATTGTTCTTGTCCCACTTCACTTCAAATCATTTATTTTTATACTTCCAAATAAATCATTCATGGCAGATATATTGATTATTGACGACGAGAAAGCAATTCGCAAAACATTGACCGAGATTTTATCTTTTGAAGGATACAAAATTGATGAAGCAGCAGACGGTGAAGAAGGCGTAAAAAAATTCAAAGAAAAAACCTTTGATCTTGTGTTATGTGACATAAAAATGCCTAAGCTTGATGGCATTGAGTTTTTGCAGAAGGCGGGTGAAATTAATCCTGATGTGCCTATCATTATGATTTCCGGGCATGGCAATATTGAAACAGCCGTGGAAGCAGTTAAAAAAGGAGCTTATGACTATATATCCAAACCGCCTGACCTTAACCGGTTGCTGATTACCATCCGTAATGCAATGGATAAAAGCAGCCTGGTTACGGAAACCAAAGTGCTGAAAAGACGAGTAAGCAAAGTGCAGGAGATGATTGGCGAATCTTCACCTATCAAAAAAATAAAAGAAACAATTGAGAAAGTAGCTCCAACCGATGCCCGTATCCTGATTACCGGCGAAAATGGCGTTGGAAAAGAATTAGTAGCCCGTTGGGTACATGAAAAGAGTAACCGGGCTTCCGGGCCTATTGTTGAAGTTAATTGCGCTGCCATACCTACAGAATTAATCGAAAGTGAACTTTTTGGCCATGAAAAGGGCTCATTTACTTCAGCCATTAAGCAACGAATAGGGAAATTTGAATCAGCAAGTGGAGGCACACTCTTCCTTGATGAAATTGGAGATATGAGTGCAAATGCCCAGGCCAAAGTGTTACGGGCATTACAGGAAGGTAAGATAACCCGGGTTGGGGCAGATAAAGATATTACAGTAGATGTGAGAGTAATTGTAGCTACCAATAAAGATTTATTGAAAGAAGTCGAAGCAAAAAATTTCAGACTTGACCTTTACCACCGACTTAGTGTAATACTGATACATGTTCCGTCTTTAAATGAAAGGAGAGATGACATACCCATGCTGGTGGATCAATTTCTTACTGACATCTGCTCGGATTACGGTATCGTAAAAAAAGTCATTGATGACGATGCTATTAAATTACTGCAACAATACAACTGGACAGGCAATATCCGGGAGTTAAGGAATGTAGTGGAGCGGTTAGTAATTCTTTCCGGTAAAGCTATTACAACAGAAGATATAAGAAGCTATGTTATGCCGAAGTAAGGCTCCCTGTTTCTTTTGCAAATGCAATCATTTCCTCCATCGAAAAAAGAATCCGCAGGTTTTTACTTTTTTGTTCTATACACCTGCAGGCAGGGCCAGATAAGACAACTTGTTTATCCGGAAATTTTTCGCATAATGAAAAAATGTAGTTCTCCAGCTCATATCGTTTAAGGCTTGTAACAATGTGTGCATACAGGTGAGAGGCAGGATGATACTTCAGGTAGTAGGCTAAATAATCTTCAGGCACATTTGCCCCAAAATAAATTGTACGGCTATTATACTTTTTCAAAAAATAATTAGCCGTTAACAAGGGTATCTCATGATGTTCACCTAGTGGTGCAAATACCACAACAGTGGATGCTGCTGCGTTTGTTTCAAGCCCGTCGGTGGCAAGAATGATCTTTTTGCGGATAATATGACTGGCAAAATGCTCTTGTGCAGGTATAAGATTGTTCGTCATCCATAACAAACCAATACGCTGCAAAAATGGATAAAATACATTGATGATACTTTTCTCCAGCCCAACCCGAAGGACGAGACCATTCACAATTTTTTCAAATTTTTCCTCATCAAAATCTACTCCGGCTTCTATTAGCTGGTGAATAAATACCTCATGATTATCTTCTGTGATGCTGAAAGTTTCAACAAGTTGTTGTATTTGCTCCGGGTTCAATTCTGCAATCTTTGAAATTTTATGCCCATTATGATATAAAAACGAAATCCGTAGCAGCTCTTTCAGGTCATCATTGTCATAAATCCGGTGCTGACTTTGTTTCCTTTTGGGCACAAATAACTTATTATACCGCTGCTCCCAAATTCTTAGAGTATGGGCTTTTATCCCACAGAGGTTTTCAATATCCTTAATTGTAAAATGATTCATACCGGCAGTACTAAAATATCATTTATTCCGGGCAAAACCTTAACAGGCTTTAGCAAAATTTTGAATATTAAAATTTTGATACGCAAATATTTACGATATTTTTGCCAGTCATAAAACCAATCGATAGATGCCCTTAAATCAATTGTTCATTGTTTACCTTATTGGTACGCTTATCGTTTTCCTGCCTTCTTTTGGGTTGGCTAAACTTTTTGTGAAAGCAGGCGTACCTGCCTGGAAAGCTTATATTCCTTTCTATAACACCTGGGTAATGCAGGAACTAACCCAACGACCAAAACATTGGGTTTTCTGGCAACTTATACCTGTGGTGGGCTGGTTCATTAGCCCTGGCATCTTCATAGAGTTTGCAAAAGTTTTTGGCAGATTCGGATTGGGGCAACATACAGCCGCAGCTTTGGCAGCCCCGGTATATTTTCCATATTTAGCTTATAAAGAAGATCCAAAATTTATAGGCCCCGAAGCTGTAAAGAAGCACAAGAAAAAAGGATGGAGAGAATGGGTTGATGCGGCCATTTTTGCTGTAGTAGCCGCCACACTTATCCGCACATTTATTTTTGAAGCCTATACTATTCCAAGTTCTTCCATGGAAAAAACCTTGCTGGTAAGGGATTTTCTTTTTGTTAGCAAACTGAGTTACGGTCCACGGATACCCAACACACCTTTATCAGTTCCTTTTGTACACAATTATATGCCTGTCGGCACAGCTAAATCATATTCTACTGCCATAAAATTGCCTTACATGCGGTGGTTTGCCTCCTCACCAAAAGCAGGTGATGTGGTAGTTTTTAATTTCCCCGCAGGCGATGCGGTTATTCATTTGCCGAATTACGAATCTAAAGATCCTTACTATGATGTATGCCGACGGTTAGGCCAAGGCGATATGGAGGCTGGTCGTAAAATCGTTCTCGCCGATTCCAGGACTTATCCGCTGGCAATTCATCCGGCTGATAAATCAGATAACTATATCAAAAGATGTGTAGGTGCAGCCGGTGATATACTGGAAGTAAAAGGCGGGCAGGTTTATCTTAATGGAACAAAAAGCATACCTCCGCCGAAAGCGCAGTACACCTATACTTTTAAATCGAAAGTGGGACTTAACAGCGACTTAATGAAAGAAGATTTTGATATTACTGAGTATGGGTATGACCCGGATGGAAGTGGTAATATCACAGCCAATATTCCGTATGATAAAGTGGAATTATTCAGCAAACAATCCTTTCTCGCAGGCCCCTTGGTTCCTGACAATGAGCTTTACAATTCCAGTTATGTACATGATTATAATGGTTCTACTACATCAGGTGATGTTTTTCCATACGATACTCTCTATTATAAATGGACAAAAGATAATTATGGTCCAGTTTGGATTCCTAAAAAGAAGGCCTCAGTAATATTGAATGATTCAACTTACAAACTTTATGAAAGAGCTATAAGGGTGTATGAGAACAATGATTTGACTAAGAAAGATGGAAAGTTCTATATCAATGGAAAAGAAGAAACTTCTTATACATTCAAAATGGATTATTATTGGATGATGGGAGACAACCGTCATGGTTCACAAGACTCCAGGTTCTGGGGATTTGTTCCCGAAGACAGGATTGTTGGTAAAGCCTGGATGATATGGTTTAGCTGGGATGGAGGGCCAAGATGGAAAAGGTTCTTCAACTTTGTAAAATAAAACACTAACTTCAAGTGCCCTTGATTAAATATCAGGGGCATTGTTGTCTTTAAAAACGAAATACGAGCAATGACGGAAAGTAAATTTCAATTTAATTACGAAGTATACAGTGATATAAGTGAATTATCTGAACAAGATGCATGGTTGCTTACAGAAGCCAGAACAGTT